>FTCZ01006048.1_pt1 | contig 71210 bp, 72 predicted proteins | sample 1658871 | NCBI WGS metagenome assembly FTCZ01 (sample SAMEA3914864, study PRJEB12502) | metagenome | biome: forest; material: soil | place: USA | collected 2012-03-12 | depth 0.3 m | reverse complement strand
CGCGAGTCGCTTGGTCAGGCGCGAGAACTTGCGGCTCGCGGTGTTCTTGTGGAGCACGCCCTTGGCGACGCCACGCTGCAGCTCGGGCTGCACGGCGGCGAGCGCGACGGTCGCGGCTTCCTTGTCGCCGGCGGCCAGCGCCGACTCGACCTTCTTCACGAAGGTGCGGATACGGCCGACGCGGTTGCCGTTGATTTCCGCGCGACGGTCGTTGCGACGGATACGCTTCTTCGCTTGCGGCGTGTTCGCCATGAAAGTCCTCTGAATTTCGCAAAAAATGGAACGGGCACAGCCAAGAGCCGCGCCCGGAAGCGGTGGCCCTTAGCGACGGGAGGAGATTCGGTCAACCTAGGACTGACAAACGGGGCACCAAAAGGTCGATCGGCCGCCTTCGACATAGCGCTGGACCGTGCCGCCGCAGCCGCACGGCTCGCCTTCGCGGCCATAGACGGCGAACTGCTTGGAGAAATAGCCCAGTTCGCCATCGGGCCGCGCATAATCTCGCAGCGACGAGCCACCCGCCTCGATCGCCGATTCGAGCACGGTGCGAATCTCCACGACCAGCCGGTCGAGCCGCGCCTGGCTGATCCGCCCCGCCTCGCGCCTGGGCGAGATGCGCGCGGCATAGAGCGCTTCGCAGACATAGATATTGCCCAGCCCGGCGACGATGCGCTGGTCGAGCAGCATCTGCTTGATCGAGGCGACGCGGTTGCCGAGCGCTCGCTTCAGATAGGCACCGGTCAGCTCGGGGCCGAGCGGCTCAGGCCCAAGCGCCTTGAATGCCGGGAAATCGGCAATCGCGTCGGTCGCCACCAGGTCGACCGAGCCGAACCGCCGCGGATCGTTGAGCGTCACACGGCGCCCCGCCGCCGTGTCGATCACCAGGTGATCGTGCTTCTCGAGGTCGGTCGGGTCGACTCGCCACCGCCCCGACATGCCGAGATGGAAGATCATCGTATCGCCGCGATCGGTCTCGATCAGCCCGTATTTGGCACGGCGATCGAGCCGGGTGACGGTCGCACCGGTCATCCGCTGCGCGAGATCGGGCGGGAACGGGCGACGCAGGTCGTCGCGGCGCGTGGTAACCTGGGTCAGCCGCTGGCCCTCGAGCACCGGCTCGAGCCCGCGAACGGTGGTTTCGACTTCGGGAAGCTCTGGCACGGCACCCAGCTAGGTCGGGTTTGCCCGGGCCACAAGCCGTCACGACCTTGCCGTAGGCGGACACGGACCCTACAGCCCGCCCCATGACCGATACCGTCTCCTTCGGCTACGAAGATGTCTCGCCTGAAGAGAAGACCCGCCGCGTCGGCGGGGTCTTCGCCAGCGTCGCCGCCAAATATGACGTGATGAACGACGCCATGTCGGGCGGGCTGCATCGCGTCTGGAAGGACGTGTTCGTCCGCCGCGTGAAGCCGCGCCCCGGCGAAGCGATCCTCGACATGGCGGGCGGCACCGGTGACATCGCCTTCCGCATGGCCAAGGCGGGCGCGGCGGTGACCGTCGCCGACATCAACCCGGCGATGCTCGAGGTCGGGATCGAGCGCGCCGCCGCGCGCGGCTTCGACGATCTCGTCTGGAGCGAGGCCAATGCGGAAGAGCTGCAATGGCCCGACCGCTTCTTCGACGCCTATACGATCGCGTTCGGCATCCGCAACGTCACCGACATCCCCAAGGCGCTGCGCGAAGCGCATCGCGTGCTCAAGCGCGGCGGACGGTTCTTCTGCCTCGAATTCTCGACCACTTTGTGGCCGGGCTTCGGCCAGGTCTATGACGCCTATTCGCACCATATCGTCCCCAAGGTCGGCAAAGCGATCGCCGGCGACGAGGAAAGCTATCGCTACCTGGTCGAATCGATCCGCCGTTTCCCCGACATGACGCGGTTCAAGGAGATGATCGGCGAGGCCGGCTTCATCCAGACCAAGGTCGAGCCGATGCTCGGCGGGCTGGTCGCGATCCATTCGGGCTGGAAGATCTGACTCGAGCATGACCGCCCCCGCCATCCATCTCTGGCGCCTCCTCAAATGGGGCCGCATCCTCGCGCGCCATGGTGCGTTGCGCGGGGTCGAGCGCGATCCCAATACGCCGCCCAAGCTCAGCCGGCTGGTTCGCATCGCCCGGTTCGGCGCGCGCGTGCCCAAGGTGCCGCGCTACGCCGATGCGTTCGAGGCGATCGGGCCTGCCGCGATCAAGCTCGGCCAGACGCTCGCGACGCGCCCCGACCTGGTCGGCGAGGAAGCCGCCAACGACCTGCTCCGCCTGCAGGACGCGCTGCCCCCCTTGCCGTTCGAGACGATCAAGGCAGCAATCGAGCGCAGCCTCGGCCGTCCGCTCGACGAGATATTCGCGACCTTCGACGAAACGCCCGTCGGCGCGGCATCGATCGCGCAGGTCCATCGCGCGACCACCCCGGACGGGCGTCACGTCGCGGTCAAGGTGCTGCGTCCCGGCGTCGAGGACGAATTCGCCAAGGCGATCGACACCTATCAATGGGCCGCGGCGCAGGCCGAGGGACTGGGCGGCGAGCTCGCGCGGCTGCGGCCGCGGCTGGTGATCGAGACCTTCAAGCGCTGGACCGCGCGCGAGCTCGACCTCAGGCGCGAGGCGGCCTCGGCCTCCGAGCTTGCCGAGGCGATGCGCGCCGAGCCCGAATATCGCGTCCCCGAAATCGACTGGCAGCGCACCACGACGCGCGTGCTGACGCTCGAATGGATCGACGGGATCAAGCTGACCAACCATGACAAGCTGATCGCCGCGGGACACGATCCGAAGCGCCTCGCGCATATCCTGGTCAATGCATTCCTTCGCCAGGCGATCTCGGAAGGCTTTTTCCACGCCGACATGCACCAGGGGAATCTGTTCGCGACCCCGGACGGGAAGATCGCCGCGATCGATTTCGGGATCATGGGGCGGATCGACCGGCGCGCGCGCGTCTGGCTGGCCGAAATCCTCTACGGCCTCATCACCGGCAATTACCAGCGCGTCGCCGAAATCCATTTCGAGGCGGGTTACGTGCCCGCGCATCACAATGTCGCCGAGTTCGCCACGGCGCTGCGCGCGGTCGGCGAGCCGATGCGCGGGCTGCCGGTCAAGGACATGTCGGTCGGCATGATGCTCGACGGGCTGTTCAAGATCACCCGCGATTTCGACATGCAGACCCAGCCGCATTTGCTGCTGCTGCAAAAGACGATGGTGATGGTCGAGGGCGTGGCCACCAGCCTCGATCCCGAAATCAACATGTGGGACACCGCCGCGCCGTTCATCCGCGAATGGATCCGGACCGAACTGGGTCCCGAGGCGGCGATCGGCGACCGGCTGATCACCGACCTGCGCACGCTCGCGCGGCTGCCCGAGCTGATCCGCAATATCGAGGCGCGCTTCCCCTCGCCCGGCGGCGCCCCGCCTGCCCCGCCGCTCCGCGAGATCGAGGTCGTGCGCCTCGGCGGCGGCTGGCGCTATGTCGCGGTCGCATTGTTGAGCGCCGCGGCCAGCGTGGCGGCGACCTGGTGGTTTTTGCACGGATGAGCCTGTGGCTTGCCGGACCGTCGCGCTTCGCCGGGTGGTCGCCCGGCAAGGCGCGGCTCGCGCTCGGTGCGCTCGTCCTGCTGCTGCTCGCGACGCTGATGTCGCTGACCGTGCCCGCTCCCGCGGCCGTCAGCGGCGACGCCGCCAAGCGCGGTGACGACCAGGCCGATATCGTATTGTACGAAGCGATCGTCGACGGCGTGCGTCATGGCGGCAATTATTACGATGTCACCGCCCAGGAGCTGCGCCGCGGCGATTATCCGCTCAAGCCCTTCGTCACTTTCCGCCTGCCGACGCTGGCGATGGTCCAGGCGCTGATGCCGCCCTGGGCGGTTATAGGCCTGCTCTGGCTGCTCGCCGCGGGCGTGATGCTGGCCTGGTACGTCCGCCTGGCGCCGGCCTTTGCCCGCCCGCCGCCGCGGATCGTCGCCTTGGTGCTGCTGGCGGGAGGCATGGGGGCGTTCGTCCAGGCCGACCTCGCCGCGTTCCACGAAGTTTGGGCGGGCCTGCTCGTCGCGCTCAGCCTCGCGCTCCGGCGGCCGGGCCGCTGGATCGCCGCGGCTGGGATCGGCGCGATCGCCTTGCTGGTCCGCGAGACCGCCGCGCTCTATGTCGCGATCATGGTCGTGCTCGCCTGGCTCGAGGGCGACCGCAAGGAAGCGATCGGCTGGGCCGCCGGGATCGCGCTGCTCGCGGTCGCGGTCGCCGCGCACGCGCATGCCGTGGCGCAAGTGGTCAATCCGCTCGACCCCGCCTCGCCGGGCTGGGCGGGGATGCTCGGCTTCGGCTTCTTCGTCGAGGCGATGACGCTGTCGACCGCGCTTCGCCTCGCGCCGTTATGGCTCGCCTCGCTGCTGATGGGCTTCACCTTGTTCGGCTGGGCGGCGTGGCGCGACGGTACCGGCCTCCGTGCGCTGGCGACCTTTGCCGCTTATGCCTTGCTGATCAGCCTGTTCGGGCGGGTCGACACCTTCTATTGGGGGCTGATGGTGGCGCCCGCGATCCTGATCGGCCTGGCCTTCGTTCCCGACGGGCTCAAGGACCTGATCGCCGCCGCCTTCCCGCCGCGCCGCAAGATCACGATCACGAGGCTCACCCCATGAAGCGCATCCTGTTGATCGTCGGTGGCGGCATCGCCGCCTACAAGGCCTGCGAGCTGATCCGGCTCGCGCGCAAGGCCGGGATCGGGGTCAAATGCGTGCTGACCGCCGGCGGCCAGCATTTCATCACCCCGATGACGCTCGCCGCCTTGTCCGAGGAGCAGGTCTATACGACGCTCTGGGACCTCAAGGACGAGACCGAGATGGGGCATATCCAGCTGAGCCGCGAGGCCGACCTGATTGTCGTCGCGCCCGCCACCGCCGATCTGATGGCCAAGATGGCGGCGGGGATTGCCGACGATCTCGCCACCACCCTGCTGCTGGCGACCGACAAGCCCGTGCTGGCCGCGCCGGCGATGAACTGGCGGATGTGGACGCACCCGGCGACCGTGCGCAACGTGGCGACGCTGCGCGGGGACGGGGTCGAGGTGATGGAACCCGATGAAGGGCCGATGGCGTGCGGGGAATTCGGGCCGGGGCGGCTGCCGGAGCCGGATGCTATTCTGAAGGCGATCCAGGACAAGCTGGGGTAGTGGACATGCCCTCACCCTTCCCACCGCCTAACGGCGGCGGGCCCTTTCCCTCTCCCGCCTGCGGGAGAGGGAGGGAGGCGCGGAGCGCCGGAAGGGTGAGGGCCTGTCGATGCTGACCGGCCGCCACATCATCGTCACCGCCGGCCCGACCCACGAGCCGATCGACCCGGTGCGCTACATCGCCAACCGCTCCTCCGGAAAACAGGGCTTCGCGATTGCCGGCGCCCTCGCCGCGCTCGGGGCGCGGGTCACGTTGATCGCCGGGCCGGTAACATTGGCCACGCCCGACAACGTCACCCGGATCGATGTCGAGACCGCGCTGCAGATGGCCGCCGCGGTCGACACCGCGCTCCCCGCCGACGCCGCGGTGATGGTCGCCGCCGTCGCCGACTGGCGCGTCGAGGCGTCAGGCCAGAAGATCAAGAAAGGCGCCGGCGGTCCCCCTGTCCTCCACCTCGTCGAGAATCCCGACATCCTCGCGACCCTGGCGAAGAGCCCTCGCCGCCCCCGGCTGGTGGTCGGCTTCGCGGCCGAAACCGAACAGGTCGTCGACCACGCCCGCGCCAAGCTGGCAAGGAAGGGCGCCGACTGGATCGTCGCCAACGACGTGTCGGGCGACGTGATGGGCGGCGACGCCAACACCGTCCACATCGTCAGCGCCGATGGCGTCGAGAGCTGGGAAAAGCTCCCCAAGGGCGACGTCGCGCGCCGTATCGCCGACCGGATCGACGCCGCGCTCGCCTGATATTTGTTCTTTATTTGTTCTCATCGATGCATTATCCTCACGGCGTTGATCGGGAGGATGCGATGGACAATTACGTCACCCTGGGCGCGAACGACGCGGCCGCCTCGAATGCCTTTTACGACGCGGTGCTGGGCACGATCGGCTGGGCGTCGCACATGGGCTTTCCCGGATGGCGCGCTTATTCGAAGGACGGCGCGGGCGCCGGGCTGACGATCTGGGTGTGCAAGCCGTTCGACGGCTCGCCGGCCAATGCGGGCAACGGATCGATGCTGGGGCTCGCCGCCGACACCCGCGACCAGGTCGACGCCTTCCACGCCGCCGCGATGGCGCATGGCGGCAGCGACGAAGGCGCGCCGGGCCCGCGTCCCGATTACGGGCCCGATTGGTATGCGGCCTATCTGCGCGACCCGGCCGGCAACAAGCTCGCCGTGGTGCATAACGGCTAGGACGTCAGCATCAGCGCCATGAACACCGTCCCCGGCGGGGTGGGCTCGTAATAAGGCTCGATCCGCACGAACCCCATGCTTTCGTAGAGTGCGTGGGCGCTGGCCATCGACGGCAGCGTGTCGAGCCTGAGCTCGCGATAGCCGCGCTCGCGCGCCGCCGCGATGATCGCCTCGGCCAGCGCACGGCCCAGCCCCGATCCGCGCGCCTCAGGCAGCAGGAACAGCCGCTTCATCTCGCAGGTTTCGGCGTCGAGCGGCCGCAATGCCCCGCAGCCAAGCGGCGCTCCGTCCCGGTCCCGGGCAAGCAACAGGGCACCGCCGGGGCTCGCATATTTGCCGGGCAGGCCGGCCAGCTCGCCTGCGAAATCCTGGTAATCGAGATCGACCGGCAGCGATGCCGCATAGCCTTCGAACAAGGCCGAGACGGCGGCAAGGTCGTCGGCATTGGCAGCTTCATGGATGCGGAATCGATCGGACATGGTCGCATAGTGGCGCCGTCACGACGACCTGTGCAACTCCCCTTTCCCCGGCGGCGCCGCACCCCCTACAACGCGGCCATGATCTCGATTCGAACCACCCTGGTCGGCGCCGCGGCCGCCGCATTGCTCGCGACCGGCGTGGCGATCGCGCAGGCGCCGCTCGGCGAGCCCTATACGCGGGCCTTCGGGCCCGAAGCACCGGCCGAGGTGAAGACCCTGGTCTTCGTGCTCCATGGCGATGCGCCGTTCGTGAAGCCGTCCTACCATTATGCCTTTGCCGCCGAGGCGGCGAAGCTGCCCGGCGTGCGCGCGATCGGCATCCTGCGGCCGGGCTATGAGGACAAGGATGGCGACGTCTCGCCCGGCGTCCGCGGCATGACCACGGGGGACAATTACACTCCCGACCGGGTCGATGCGATCGCCCGGGCGATGGCCAAGATCGAGGCGCTGTATCCCGGCGCGAAGCATATCGTCGTCGGCCATTCGGGTGGCGCCGCGATCGCCGCCGACCTTGCCGCGCTCCGACCCGACCTGGTCGACGGCGTGTTGCTGGTGTCCTGCCCCTGCGACCTGCCCAAATGGCGCGCCTTCATGAAGAAGAAGATCCCGATCGCGCCGTTCGACAAGCCCGTCGACAGCTACGATTCGATCGCTTTGGTGCCCAAGCTCAGCCCCGGACTGGCGCTGTCGATGATGGTCGGGTCGGCCGACGACACCGCGCCGCCCGACCTGACCCAGGCCTATGCCGCCGCCGCACGCGCCCGCGGCATCGCGGTCGACCTGCGCGTCCTGCCAGGCAAGCCGCACGACATTCTCAACGAGCCCGAAGTGATCCCGGCGCTCGCCGACCTGATCGCCAAGGTTACAGGAAGCAAATGACCAGCCCCATCCGCATCGCCATCAAGCGCCTGCCCCATGGCGACGGGCTGCCGCTGCCCGCTTATGCCACGGCCGGCGCGGCCGGCATGGACGTGGTCGCCGCCGAGCAGCTGACGCTGGCGCCGGGCGGCCGTCACGCGGTTGCGACCGGCTTCGCGATCGCGATTCCCGAGGGCTATGAAGTGCAGGTCCGCCCGCGCTCCGGCCTCGCGCTCAAGCACGGCATCACCTGCCTCAACACGCCGGGGACGATCGATCACGACTATCGCGGCGAGGTCAAAGTGATCCTCGCCAATCTCGGCGATCAACCCTTTGACATCGCGCGTGGCGACCGGATCGCCCAACTCGTTCCGGCCCCGGTTCAACGCGCGGCGCTGGACGAGGTGTCGGAACTCGACGACACTGATCGAGGTAGTGGCGGCTTCGGCTCCACCGGACGATAATCAGCGGGCGATGTTCGGACTTTTTCTTCTATTTCAGGCGGCTGCGGTCGTAGCAGCACCCACCGACTGGTCCGTATTGCCGCCATTGCGGCTGACGACTCCGCCCGATTACCCGGCGATCATGACCAAGTTCGTCCATGACGAGGTTACGGCGGGTCGCTGCGTCGCGCCTGCGCCGGTCGACGGCAAGACCAGCATCAAGGTCGACATGATCGTTCTCGTCTCCTCGGCCAATGGCGAGGCAACGCGGATCGTGCCGCGCGCGATCAATTGTCCGACCGTCGAGCAATTCGCCGCGGGCGTCGTGCAGAAGGCCGCACGTGGCAATATCGCCGGTCCGCCGCCATCAGCCGACAGCTGGTACCGGGTCGGCATGACCCTTACATGGGGGCCGTGAGCCCGGACACGACGAGCCTTTCCGACGACGACCTTTCCCGGTTTGCCCGGCATATCGTGTTGAAGGAGATCGGCGGCGCAGGGCAGCTCAAGCTACGCCGCGCGCACGTCGTGGTGATCGGCGCGGGCGGGATCGGCTCGCCGGCGCTGCAATATCTGGCGGCGGCGGGGATCGGGCGAATCACGATCGTCGATGACGACGTCGTCGATCTCAGCAATCTCCAGCGCCAGACCCTGTTCGGTACCGGCGAGATCGGCACGGGCAAGACCGATGCGGCGGCGGCGGCGCTGGCGCGGATCGATCCCGCCGTGACGGTCGAACGCAAGGCGGCGCGGATCGACGCGGACAATGCGCGCGCGGTCCTGGCCGGTGCCGATGTCGTGCTCGACGGCACCGACAATTTCGCGACGCGACTGGCGGTCGCCGATGCCGCGCTCGCCTTGCGCATCCCGCTCGTCTCGGCCGCGGTGTCGCAATTCGAGGGACAGCTCGGCGTCTATCGCGGCTGGGAAGCCGACAAGCCCTGCTATCGATGCTTCGTCGGGCACGATCCCGAGCGTGAAGGCGTGAGCTGCGCCGAGGTCGGTGTATTGGGCGCAATGGCGGGGGTGATGGGAAGCCTGGCGGCGCTCGAAGTGATCCGCGCGATCGCGCCGTTCGGGGAGGACAGCGCGGGAACGTTGCTGTTGGCGGATGGATTGTCGCTGCGGTTCCGGACGATCAGGCTGCCCAAGGACCCGGGCTGCAGGACCTGCGGCTAAGCCCCTTCGTCATCCTGGCACAAGGCCGGGATGACGGTGTAATTATCAGCCACGCCCGAGCCGCTCCAGGCTCCAATCCTTCGCCGTCCAGCCATCGCCATGCTCGACATACCAGTCGACCGTCGCCGCCAGCCCGTCGGCAAAGCTCACCGACGGCGACCAGCCCAGTTCGGCTTCGATCTTCGACGGGTCGATCGCATAGCGGCGGTCATGCCCCGGCCGATCCTCGACGAAACGGATGAGATTGCGGCGCCGGCCCTTCGCCGGCACGCGTGCGTCGAGCAGGTCGCAGATCCGCGCGACCAGCGCGATATTGCTGTGCTCCTCTCGCGCGCCGATCGCATAGGTCTCGCCCACCCGGCCGCGCTCGAACACCGCCTGCAACGCGACGGCATGGTCGTCGACATGCAGCCAGTCGCGGATGTTGGCGCCATTGCCATAGACCGGCAGTTGCTCGCCACGCAGCGCGCGGAGGATGGTCAGCGGGATCAGTTTCTCGGGCGCCTGGAACGGCCCGTAATTGTTGCTGCAATTGGTCACCACCACCGGCAGGCCATAAGTGTGGTGCCAGGCGCGGACGAGATGGTCCGATGCCGCCTTCGACGCCGAATACGGCGATGAGGGATGGTAGGGCGACGCCTCGGTGAACGTGCCCGCGTCGAAATCGAGGTCGCCGAACACTTCGTCAGTCGAAACGTGATGAAAGCGGAATCCCGCCTTGGCCGGCCCGTCCAGACCCTCCCAATAACCGCGCGCGGCCTGGAGCAATTCGTAGGTGCCGAGGATGTTGGTCTCGATGAACGCGCCAGGTCCGTCGATCGAGCGGTCGACATGGCTTTCCGCGGCAAGGTGGACGATCGTGTCGACGCCTTCACTCGCGAGCAATTCGGCAACGAGGCGGCGATCGGCGATGTCGCCCTGCACGAAGCGATAGCGCGACCGGCCGGCGATTTCGGCCAGCGCGGCGGGCGCCGCGGCGTAGGTCAGCTTGTCGAGATTGACCACGCGCATGCCCTGGCCGACCAGCCGCCGTACCAAAGCCGAGCCGATGAAACCCGCACCGCCGGTGACCAAAACGACGCGGGCCCGCGGCTGCGCGCCCAGGCGGATGTGCAGCGTCACGCCGCCATCCTCTTCAGGTAGCTGGCATAATCGGTGCCGCCCATCTGCTCGGCACGGCCCAGCACGGTGGCACGGTCGAGATAGCCGAGCTGGAGCCCGATCTCTTCGGGACAGGCGATCTTGACCCCGCTGCGCATCTCGATCGCGCGGACGAAGCTCGATGCCTCGTACAGGCTGTCATGCGTGCCGGTATCGAGCCAGACATTGCCGCGGCCGAGCAGGCTGACGGTCAGGTCGCCGGTCGCGCGATAGGCGTTGAGCACGTCGACGATCTCGGTCTCGCCGCGCGCCGAGGGTTTCAGGCTCCGGGCGATCTCGACGACGTCGGGATCGCAGAAATAGAGACCGGTGACGGCCCAGTTGGTTTGCGGCTCGGCCGGCTTTTCCTCGATCGCGGTGACCAGGCCGGCCTTGTCGAACGACACCACGCCGTAGCGGTGCGGGTCGGTGACCTGATAGGCGAAGATCGTCGCGCCCCTGGCCTTGGCGGCCGCCTCGCGGCAACGCGCGCCGAGCTGGTCGCCATGGAAGATGTTGTCGCCGAGGATCAGCGCGCAGCCCTCGCCGGCGAGGAATTGTTCGCCGATCACGAAGGCTTCGGGCAGGCCGCTCGGCTCGGCCTGCTCGGCATAGGACAGCTTCACCCCGAACGCGCTGCCGTCGCCGAGCAGGAATTCGAACATCGGCAAGTCGCGCGGCGTGGTGATGATCAGGATGTCGCGAATGCCGGCCAGCATCAGGATCGACAGCGGGTAATAGATCATCGGCTTGTCGAACACCGGCAGCAATTGCTTCGACACCGCCAAAGTCGCCGGGTAGAGCCGGGTGCCGCGCCCGCCCGCCAGGATGATGCCTTTCATCCTCCCCTTCTAGCGGGGAGGCGTTAAGCTGGGGTAAGCCCCTTCCCGATCACCCCTCCCCGATCACAACGTATCGATGAACTTCCGCACCGCCGGACCGATCTCGGGCCGGTCGAGCGCCAGCGCGATATTGGCCTGGATATAGCCCGCCTTGTCGCCGCAATCGAAGCGGCGCCCACCGAACTTGTAGGCATGGAATGGCTGGCCGCCGATCATCTGGGCCATCGCGTCGGTCAGCTGGATCTCGCCGCCCGCGCCCTTTTCCTGCGTCTCGAGCACGCGCATCACTTCCGGCTGGAGGATGTAGCGGCCGGGGATCATCAAATTGGACGGCGCGGTGCCGAGCCTGGGCTTTTCGACCAGCGCGGTCACTTCGACCAGGTCGCCGTCCTCCCTGCCCGGCGAGATGATGCCGTAGCGGTCGGTCTCCTCGGGCGGGACTTCGTAGCCGCAGACCAGATTGCCGCCGACCTTGTTATAGGCTTCGACCATCGCCTTCATGCAACCCGGCTCGCCGACCATCAATTCATCCGCCAGGAAGATCGCGAACGGCTCGTCGCCGACGATGTCGCGCGCGCACCACACGGCATGGCCCAGCCCCATCGGCTCCTGCTGGCGGACATAGGCGACCGCGCCGGGCGTCAGGCGAGTCTGGTGGAGCAATTCCATCGACTTGCCGCGCGCCGCCATGGTGGCCTCCAGCTCATAGGCGATGTCGAAATGGTCCTCGATCGCCGATTTGCCGCGGCCGGTGACGAAGATCATCTGCTCGATCCCCGCCTCGAGCGCCTCGTCGACCGCATACTGGATCAGCGGGCGGTCGACGATCGGCAGCATCTCCTTGGGGAGCGCCTTGGTCGCGGGCAGGAATCGGGTGCCGAGCCCACCGACGGGGAACACGGCCTTGCGCAACGGCTTGATCGACATCTGTTTCTCCTGCTGCGCGGACGCGCGCGAGCAATGCTACTGGCGCGCGCCCATAGGGCGGTCCGCCGTCCGCGACCAGCCCGTTTTCGCGCGCACCGTGCGGCCGATCTTCGCCATGCCACGTCCCGTCCGCGCGACCGGGCTGATCACGGCGTAGAGCGGCCAGAGCGGGCGCGGCAGCGGCAGCGCCAGCGCGTCGTCGGGCGCGACCCAGGCATGCCAGACGCAGGCGGCGAGATAGCGCGGCCGGCCGTTCATCAGGAACGATCCCGCCACCGTGTCGAACCAGTAGCGCGCGCGCCGCTCGTCCTGTCCGGCGAGTTCGTCCGGACCGATCATCAGCCCGTCGCCCATCGCGGCGAGCCAGCGCACGCGGCGCGACCGCAGGATCGTCGCGAGCAAGTCGGCCGGCAACAGCGCGCCGAGCAGCCGGTGCGCCTGGAGCAAGGCGACGCCGGCGCAGACGCCGCTGCCCGATGCGGTCGCCCCGCGATGGAAGGCGGCAATCTCCTCGCCGCTCATACCGGCGAGCAAGGCATTGAAATCGGCCAGCCATTTGAGCCGCGCCCAGCCGTGCCGCCCGCCATGGACCGCGAGATAGTCGAGCAGGCGTTGCCCGGTCAGCGTCGGCAATGCCCGGCCGTCGACCGTCACCGTCGCGATGTCGCGCGCCGGATCGACATCGGCGATCAGCCCGGGGATCGACGCCAGCCGCCAATGCAGGTCGACCATTGTCCGCCGGTCGCTGACGAAAGCGGCTTCCTTGAGCGCGTCGGTCAGGATCGCCAGCCGCGACGGATCGAGATCGACTTCGGGCGTCTTGAGCCGGTAGCCGATGCCCTGCAGCACCGCGATCGTCGCGCGGACATCGGCGACGGGAACGATCAGGTCGATGTCGGTCGATTGCTTGAATGCCTGGTCGCCATAAGCCAGTTCGGCCAGCGTCGCCCCCTTGACGAAGGCGGCAGCCACCCCTGCCCCGGCCAGCAGATCGGCCAGCCGCGCGGTTTCGGCGAGCAGGCGCAGATTGCGCGCGGCGACGCGCTTGATCGCGAGCGCCCAGCGCTCCGCGACCGCCGCCGAGACGGCGACGCCGGCCCGGTCGAGCGCGCGCTGCGCCAGGCCGAGCACGCGATGCCGCCGGACCAGGGCGGCGAATCGCTCCCAGTCGATGCCGTCCGCGGCGGCGCGCACCGCCGCCGCATCGGCGGGCCAGCGGCAACAGGCCGCAAGCAGCGCGAATTCGCGCGAGGCGCTCGGGAAGCCGGGCGCCGCCCTGCTCACGTCGACAGGAACCAGCGATGCCCCGCCTCGATCCCGATCGCGGTCAACGTGCCGGTCGCATAGGCGCCGGTGTCGATGCCGATGCGGTTGTGCAATTCCTCGACCGCGGGGCTGATCGAATGGCCGTGGACGACGATCGTGCCGTGATTGCCTTCGTAATCGAGGAAGCGATCACGGATCCAGCGCAGGTCCTCGGGCTTCTGGCGGTCGAGCGGAACGCCCGGCTTGATCCCGGCATGGACGAAACTGTAGCCGCCGACCACCAGCGAATCGACCATGCGGTTGAGGAAGACCGCATGCTCGTCGGGGACGCGCGGCGTGAAGTCGTCGCTGAGCGCGAGCATGTTGTCGCCCTCGACCAGTTCCTCGGGCACGCCATAGCTCGCCATCGTCTCGGCGCCGCCGATCCGCGTCCAGAAGCGCAGCGCCTCGAGATTGCCCGACAGCGTCATCAGGAACACTTCCTCGTGATTGCCCTTGAGGAAGACCGGCCGCCTTTTGCCCCAATCGCGCGCGATCAATTCGTCGATCACCTGTTTCGATTGCGGCCCGCGATCGACCAGGTCGCCGAGCAGGATGACGCGCGTATCGGCCTCGCCGCGCGCGTCGTCGTCGCGCTCGATCGTGTCGAGCAAGCGGCGCAGCAGGTCGAGCCGGCCATGGACATCGCCGATCGCGTAGAGGCGCTGGCCGGCCGGAACATGGCCGCCGGTCATGGCCGACCGGTCGGCGGGCGCATCGCCCCCGCCGAACAAATTCTTGAGGCGACCGATCATCGCCGGTCCATGGGTCGTACGCGGGGAACAAAGCCTTGCATGAACCGGAGATAGGCCGTGGCGTCGCTACCGATCAAGCGCGGCGTGCGTCGGCGCTGGACACTCGCCGTCCGCCGGACGTAGAAGCCGCGCTGCCGGGGGCCGGCAAGGACAAGGATGGCAGCGTGCTGACGACTCTGGCTGCGGCGGGCCGCGGCTTATTGCGCAATCCCGGTTATGTTCTGGGGCGGTTCCGGACGATCCGCCGCGCGCATTCGCACGTCCAGCGCCTCGCACGACCGAGCGACCTGCCGCTCGAGATCGGCCCGCTCTATGCCAAATCAGGCGATATCGTGCCGCGCGTGCCGTCGGGCCGCGTGCTGTCCGATCATAGCCGCGACGACCATGTCGCCCGCTTGCGCAAGACCGCCTGGTCCGACGGCATCCGGCTGACGCCCGAGACCGTCGCCGCCCTGGTCGAGTTCGCGCATGACAGCCAGCTGACCTATCGCCCGATGCCGGGCTATCATGCCGAGGTCGACAGGCTCGCCGACCTGACGCCCGAGCGGCGCAAGTCGCTCACCACCGCGGTGTTGACCACCGATCACGCCAATCCGATCGTCCGCGACATTGCCGGCGACCCGATCCTGGTCGATGTGCTCGAAGACTATCTCGGCTTCCGGCCCAGGATGGTCGAGCCGTATTTCTTCTGGAGCTTCAAGAGCGACCTGCCGTTCGAGGAGCGCGTCGCGCGGCAGCAGACGGTCGAATATCATTTCGACGTCCACACGCTCAATTTCGCCTATATCGCTTTCTACCTGTTCGACACCGACCGGACCAATGGCGCGCACGTGCTGGTCGAAGGGTCGCACAACAGCAAGAAGATCGGGCAGTTGTTCGGATCGGCGCGCATTTCCGACGCGGTTGCCGAGGCGCAATATGGCGCCGACAAGGTCCAGGTGATCGAGAAGCCGGCCGGTGAGGGATTCTTCGAGGACACGTCCTGCTATCACAAGGCGCTGCCGCCGGCCGACGGCGACCGCCTGATCCTGCAGCTCCGCTACTCGTGACGCGGCCTTTGTTGGGGTTCGGCACCGCGCCGATCCTGGGCAAGCACGGTCGGGGCAAGAGCCTGCGCGCGATCGCCGCGGCGCTCGATCACGGCGTCTGCCATTTCGATACCGCACGATCCTATGGCTGGGGCGACGCCGAGGGGCTGCTCGGCGAAGCGCTGAAGGACACGCCGCGCGACCGCGTCGTCCTCGTCTCGAAATGCGGTTACCTGCCCGTCAAGCGCAGCCGATTGCTTGGCACCGCGAAATCGGTGGCACGCGTCGTCCGCAAGGTCCCGGGCCTTGGTGGCGCGGTGCAACGGGCGGCGGCGAGTCCCGCATTCCAACCGAAAGCAAGCTATGATCTCGGCCTGCTGGCGGCGAGCCTGGAGGCCAGTCTCGCCGCGTTGCGCACCGACCATCTCGACGTACTGATCCTACACAATTTCAATCGCGCGACCGATGGAGTCGAGGCAGTAATCGAGTGGATGCGCGGTCGCCAGGCGGCCGGGGCGATCCGCAATTACGGCGTGTCGACGGGAGTGGATGTGGTCGAGACGATGGACTGGCTGGACGAACGCGGGCTGCTCGACGGCACCCTGGTGCAAGCGCCGCTCAGCGCCGGACTGCTCGCCACGCCGGTAAAATATCGCGATGTCGCGACGATCGTCCATTCGCCCTTCCGCTCGTGGGATTCGAGCCTGGATGCCGCAAACCGCGATCTGGGCGCGCTGGGCGACACCCTCGCCGCGCAAACCGCGTGCCGCGCGATCGTCTGCTCGATGTTCTCGCCGGCGCATATCGCCACCAATGCCAGGGCGATGGCGGCATGACCGTCGCCGGCAACGCCGATCTGTTCGCCCCGCTCGGCAACCGCGCGCCGTCGATGCTGATGGCGGGCATCTTCGATTCATACTCGACCGGCGCCGGGCTGGCGGCGGGGTTTCGCGCGCTCGGCTGGGACGTCGCCGAGGTCTCGATCCTCGACTCGCTGATCATGTCCGACCTGCCGGCGCTGCGCGTGATGGGCAAAGCCGCGCGTGTGTTCGCGACCGCCGGCTATAACCGCGCCATCCTGGCGGCCTGTGACAAGGTCCGGCCGCAGGTCATGCTGACCGTCAAGGGATCGTACATCACCGCCGCAACGCTGCACGAGCTCGCGCGGCGCGGCATCCGGACCGTCAATTTCTACCCCGATCGCGATTTCGCGCATGTCGGGTCGCGGGACGACGCACTGGACGCCTATGGCCTGGTGGTGACCACCAAATCCTATCAGCTCGACTATCTGCGCGACCGGCTCGGCGCGGACCGCGCGGCCTTCGTCCATCACGGCTATGTCCAGGGTCTCCACCGCCGCCGCACACCGGCCGGGGAGACACCGCAATTCCTGTGGGATGTCAGCTATATCGGCAATGCCGACGGCGCCAAGCTCGACTGGCTCACGGCGCTCGCCCGGGCGCGGCCCGAGCTCGACATGATTGTCATTGGCAATCGCTGGCAGGCGCTGGCGCGCGGCACGCCGATCGAACGGTTCGTGTTCGGCGGCGAATTGCTCGGCGATCATTTCGCGCGCGTCGCCGAACACAGCCGGATCAATCTCGCGGTCCATTATGGCAGCCACGAAGCAACCGGCTGGCGCGACCTGGTGTCGACGCGCACCTTCGAAATCCCCGCCTGCGGCGGGTTCATGCTCCATGTCGACAATGCGGAATTGCGTTCGCTCTACGCGCCGGGCGAGGAATGCGACGTCTTTTCGAGCCAGGACGAAATGGTCGACCAGGTGACTGCTTATCTGGACGACGACGCGCGCCGCGTCGCGATCGCCGATCGTGGCCATGCCCGCACCATACCAGCCTATTCACTGGCCACCCGTGCGGCCGAGATCGCTGCCATGATAGGGCCGAACTGAACCCATCACGGGACGATCGGCTTGCGCGATGTTCTTGCCGTAGCGTCCCGCCCCGCCTAGGACGGCGGCGACGTCGAACGGAATCAAACGTACTTTATGCTCGCCAAGCTCGTCGGGGACTTCAAGGGGATCGTCGGCGTGGCCGGCCCGGCGACCGCTATGCGCTGGCTCGCCTGCGTCGCGGCGACGTTTCCGTCGGCGCTCAAGACCCGCAACCTGCTCGCCGCCGACCGCCTGATGGGCACCGGCCCGTTCAAGGTGCACCACGCCGTGGGCAATGCCGTGCTGACCGGTGAGCAGGCATTCAGCGGCCTGCGCGAGATCTGGGTGCGCGACGTCTATGCGCGCGACGGCTTTCTCGACATCCCGGACAACGGTACGGTCGTCGATCTCGGCGCCAATATGGGCAATTTCTCGGCGATGGCGCTCGCCGCCAATCCGACCGCACGGCTGATCGCGGTCGAGCCGAGCAGCGAACTCGCCGCCAAGTGGAACGCGACGATCGCCGCCAACAAGTTCGGCGACCGCGCGACCCTGTGCCGCGCGTTCATGGGCGAGTTCACCGACAAGCAGCGCAACGATTTCGCCAACGATCCCGCCTATGGCGACGCCCCGATCATCAGCGAGGAGGATTTCCTCACTCGCTATGCGATCGACCGCATCGCGTTCCTGAAATGCGATATCGAGGGCAGCGAATATTTCATGGCCGAGCCGGGGAGCCGCATCCTCGACCTCGCCGACCGCGTCGCGATCGAATTGCACGATTTCGGCGGCGACCCGCAGGCGTTCCTCGACGACCTCGAGCGCCGCGGATTCACCGACATCGCGGTCGATTGGTACGGGCGCGAATGCATCGCGCGCGCCAAGCGGGCGCCGGCCCTGAAGATGGCGGCCTGATATGGCAACTGTGGCCGGCCAATCCTTCATGCCGTTCGCGGTGCGGGCCCGGCAACCGGGCAAACGATCGCTGGCGGACGATCTCGAGCCGACCTGGCGCGAGATCTTCCTGTCGGGCCTGGCGGTGATCTGGTTCGCCGCGGCGACCGGATCGTCCTCGGAATATGACGACACCGCCAGCACGATCGGGCTGGTCTATTTTTCGGTGGTGCTGGCCTGGGCCGGCTATCGCCAGATGGCACGCAACGTCTCTGCCTTGTGGACGCCGCTGCTCTGGTACCGGGTCGCGATGCTGACCTATTTCGGTGTCGGCTCGCTGGTGCCGATCTGGAGCAATGCCGCCACGCGCACGATGATGGAGGGATTCTACGAATTCTATTCGTGGGAAATCCTCAAGCTCAACCTGCTCGTGTCGATCTTCCACGTCACCTTCCTCTGCACCTCCAAGATCCTGTTCACCATGGTGCGCAATCGCGAGATGCGCGTGGAGCAGCAGAAGAGAGGGAAGACGCTGGACCTGGGCAAACGCCCGCTGATCAATCGTTCGGCCGTCAACATGATCGCGTTCGGCGTGCTCTGTCTCGCCGTCGGATCGTTCGTCAATTTCTTCATCGTCTTTCCGGTGACGGTCGGCTGGTTCACCGTCCCGCTGTACAGCACGTTCTACAATTTGGTCATCCTGTCGTGGATCGGCTATTTCATGGTGACGCTCTGGTCGCTGCAGACGGGCAAGCGGCTGGTTCTGATCTTCGTCATCCTGGTCGCCATGGGCGAAACGATGATCGGCTTTTTCGCGATGTCGAAATCGGTGATCATGATGCCGATGGTGATGGTCGGGATCGGGTTCGTCTATCACAAGCGCAGCCTGACCCGGATCGCGGTGTTCGGTACCGCGATGATCTCCACCTTCCTCGTCCTGTCGCCGATGATGGGCTATGTCCGCATGGTGAACGGCGCCTATTACGCCAATTACACCCCGCCGGAGGAGCTGCCGAAGGTCTACGCGTCCTATTTCGACACCAGCAGCAACAACGGCATGGAAGACCGTTCGGGCGACATCCAGGAAGGCTGGCTACGGCTGAGCTACGTCAATGCCGGCACCTTTGCGATCAGCCAGTATGACAATCGCCTGCCCGGCAATTCGTACCGCTATTGGGCGATCGTCTGGATTCCGCGCGCCATCTATCCCAACAAGCCGTTCATCACCGACGTCTCGCGCGAATTTTCCTATCTGGCGAACGGCAATTTCAACTCGTCGTCGAGCCCGGGGCTGCCGGCCGAGGGCTATTGGAACGGCGGCTGGCTGGGGGTGGTCGGGGTCGCCTGCCTGCTGTCGATCATCATGAGCCTGTGGTCGATCTATTCCTTCGTCGTGATCGAACGCCAGGCCTGGCATCTGTTCTTCATCGTGCTTCTCGGCATGCGCATGTCGATCCGCATGGACGGCGCCCTGGTGTCCGACGTCATCGGCCCGATCGGGATCGCGTTCATCGCGCACCTCGTGCTCGAATTGCTCAATCGCTTTTTGCCGCAATCGGTCGTCAAGTTGCTCGATCGCGTGACGTTGGTCAGTTAGCCCACGGATGTGCGGCTTCGTCGGCTATTTCGCGCATGCCGGAAGCGCGGCGCCGGTCGAGCGGAACGTCCTGATCGCCATGCGCGACCGCATGGCGTCGCGCGGCCCCGACGGCACCGGCCTGTGGATCTCCCCCGATGCGCGCACCGGCTTCGGGCATCGCCGCCTGTCGATCATCGACTTGTCGGAAGCCGGCGCACAGCCGATGGCGACTCCCGACGGGCGCTACGTGATCGCCTATAATGGCGAGATTTATAACTACCGCAGGCTCAAGGCCGATCTGATCGCGCAGGGCGCCGCGTTCGTCGGCGATTCGGATACCGAGGTGTTGCTGCATCTCTACGCGCGGCACGGCGCGGCGATGCTGCCGATGCTGCGCGGGATGTTCGCGCTGGCGATCTGGGACACCCAGGCGCGGTCGATGTTCCTCGCGCGCGATCCGTTGGGGATCAAGCCGCTTTACTATGCCGATGCCGGCGGCACGATACGGTTCGGCTCGCAGGTCAAGGCGCTGCTTGCCGACCCCGCGCTCTCGCGCGATCCGTCGCCGGCGGGGCTGACCGGGTTCCACCTGATGGGATCGGTCCCCGAACCCTATACCGCCTGGCGCGCGATCCGCGCGCTGCCCGCCGGGCACTGGCTGACCGTGACTACCGACGGTCTCGGCGGGCCGATCGAATATGCCCGCGTCGCGCGCGTGCTCGCCGATGGCCGACATCGCGAGGCAAGCGACGCCGATGTCCGCGCGGCGCTGCGTGACAGCGTCCGCCATCATCTCGTCGCCGATGTCGAGGTCGGCGCCTTCCTGTCAGGCGGAGTCGATTCGGGCGCCTTGGTCGGGCTGATGCGCGATTGCGGGCAGGAACGGATCCGTGCCTGCACCCTGGCCTTCCGCGAATTTTCCGACAGCCAGAATGACGAGACCCCGGGCGCGATCGACATCGCCCACCGCTACGGCGTCGACCATCGCATCCGCGACGTCACCGCCGCCGAGTTCGCCGACGATCTCGACGCGATCTTCGATGCGATGGACCAGCCCAGCGTCGACGGCATCAACACCTGGTTCGTCAGCAAGGCATGCGCCGAAATGGGCCTCAAGGTGGCGCTGTCCGGGCTCGGTGGCGACGAATTGCTGGCGGGCTATTCGACGTTCCGCTCAGTGCCGCAGACCCATCGCTACGCCGGACCGCTGAGCCGGATACCCGGCGCCGGCGGTGCCGCGCGGATGCTGATCCGGACGCTCGCTCCCCGCCTTGCCCGGCGCAATCCGAAAGCGCTCGGCGTGCTCGATTTCGCCGGCACCTGGCCCGGCGCCTATTTCCTGCGCCGCGCGGTCCTGCTGCCGTTCGAGCTCGATGGCGCGATGGATCCCGACATGGCGCGCGAGGGAATGGAGGAGTTGCGCTCGCTCCAGCCGATCGCGAGCAGCGTGGTGCCCGATCCGGGATCGGACAATGGCCGCGTCTGCGCGATGGAGACGTGCAACTACATGCGCCACCAATTGCTGCGCGATTCGGACTGGGCGGGGATGGCGCATTCGCTCGAGATCCGCGTGCCGTTGGTCGACTTCACGTTGCTCGAGGCCCTCGCCCCCCGCATTCCGTTGCTCAAGCCCGGCGAAGGCAAGGCGCTGCTCGCCACCGCGCCGATCATCCCGGTACCGCGCGACGTGGTCGAGCGGCCCAAGACCGGGTTCGGCATCCCGGTCGGCGACTGGCTGCGCGGCGATGCCACGCATGTCGAGGATCGACGCACCTCGCGGCGCTGGGCGCAAGTGGTCGAGGCGCGATACGCCGCCTCTGCCGCGCGCCTATCCGCCTAGCCCCAACGGCCGCGCCCCGCTAAGCGAACGCCCGTGAGGATTCTCGCGCTCTCGCATTATTACCCGCCCGAGGTGAACGCGCCGGCGTCGCGCCTCGCCGAACATGCGCGCGTGTGGCGCGAGGCCGGGCATGAGGTGACGGTGGTGACCTGCGCGCCCAACCATCCGGCCGGCAAGCTCTATCCCGGCCATCGCAACCGGCTGTGGCAGGAAGAGACGGTCGACGGCATCCGGGTGATCCGCTTGTGGACCTTCATCGCCGCCAATGAGGGCTTCCTGCCGCGGATTGCCAATTATCTGAGCTATCTGTTCTCGGTCCTGTTCTGGATGGGGCGATTGCCGCACACCGACGTGGTGATGTCGACCAGCCCGCAATTCTTCTGCGGGCTTGCCGGCTGGTTCCTCAAGCGGCGCAGCCGGCCCTGGGTGCTCGAGATTCGCGACCTCTGGCCGGAGAGCATCGTCACCGTGGGGGCGATGAAGCGCGGGTTCGCGATCCGGACGATCGAGAAGATCGAGACGTTCGCCTATCGCAAGGCCGACCTGATCGTGTCGGTCACCGACGGCTTCGTCGCGCATATCCGCGCGCGGCGGCCCCGGGGCGAGATCGCGGTGATCAAGAACGGCGTCGACCTGTCGCGCTTTGCCAGCGATCCCGCGGCCGCCGACGCGTTCCGGGCCGAGCATGGCCTGACCGGCAAGTTCGTCGCGAGCTATGTCGGCACGCACGGCATGGCGCACGGACTGGAGACGGTGATCAGGGCGGCCGAGCGGCTGCGCGGCCGCGACGACGTCGCTTTCCTGATGGTCGGCGGCGGCGCCGAGCGCGAGGCGATCAAGGCGATGCGCGACGCCAGGGGCCTGACCAACATCGTCATGCTCGACCAATTGCCCAAGGCGGCAATGCCCGCCGTGTGGGGAGCGAGCGATGCGGCATTGGTGCTGCTCAAGCGCGTCGATACGTTCAAGACCGTCATTCCGTCCAAGATGTTCGAAGCGATGGCGCTGGGCGTGCCGATGATCCTGGGCGTCGAAGGCGAAGCCAAGGCGCTGATGGACGAAGGCGGCGCCGGCATCGCGATTACGCCCGAGGACGACGCCGACCTCGCCGCCGCAATCGAGCAACTGGCCGGGAACCCCGAACTCGGGCGGCAACTGGGCGTCTCGGGCCAGACATTCGTCCGCGCGCAGTTCGACCGCGAGCAACTGGCCAGGGCCTATCTCGCCCAGTTCGAGAAGCTCGTCGGATGAAGCTGACCCGCAGCCTCGCCTTCGCGCGCCATATCCCGCCGCGCCAGATCGCCGCGCGTTTCTGGCTGGAAGCGAAACGTCGCTGGTCGTTGCGCCGCCCGCCGCGGCTGGAAACGATCGCCTATATGGTCGCCAGGCCGCCGCAGCCGGTGTTCGCGCCGCGCACCGGCATGATCGAGCGGCTGTCCGGCGGCTGGCGCTTCACCTTTGTCGGCCGCTCGGTCGAGACCGGCGACGGGATCGACTGGCAGTCCGATCCCGATCAATTGTGGCGGATGAACCTCCATTACATGGAGTATCTGGAGGAGGTCGATCGCGACACCGGGCTCGCGCTGATCCGCCAGTGGATCGCCGCCAATCCGCCCTGGCGGCCGGGCTACTGGCACGACAGCTGGAACAGCTACGCGCTGTCGCTGCGGGTCGTGGTATGGATGCAGCGGCTGGCGGCCTGGGGCGTGACCTCCGACGATGCCGATAGCCGGCGGATCATCGCCAGCCTGGCCGCGCAGCTCGACTTCCTGCGCCGCAACCTCGAGCTCGACGTGGGCGGCAATCACCTGATCAAGAACATCAAGGCGCTGGCCTGGGGCGGCGCGTTCTTCGCCGGGCCGTTCGGGGCGAAGCTGCGCGCCCGCGCGCTGGCATTGCTCGAACGCGAGATTCCCCGCCAGATCCTGCGTGACGGGATGCATTACGAGCGCTCCCCTTCCTACCATGCCCAGGTGTTCGCCGACCTGATCGAGGCGCGGTCGGTATTGGGCGAGACCGGGATGGACCGCGTGCTGGGCGGCATGGCCTATGCCGCGACGATGCTCGCCCATCCTGATGGCGGGCCGGCCCAGTTCAACGACGCGGGGCTGCACATGGCCTATGCGCCGGACGACTGCGTTGCCGCCTGGGGCCAAGTGACCGGCGGCGCGATCCATATGCGTGACGGAGCGTTCGAGCTGCGCGAGGCCGGTTACTTCGGCTATCACGCGCCCGGCTTCGCGCTGATCGCCGACATGGGCCCGATCGGCCCCGACAGCCTGCCCGCGCATGCGCATGGCGATATCGGCTCGTTCGAATTGTCGATCGGCGGGATGCGGATCGTCGTCGACCAGGGCGTGTTCGAATATGTCGCGGGCGACCGCCGCCAGGCGTCGCGCAGCGCGCACCGCCACAATTGCCTCGCCATCCACGGCGCCGAGCCGGCCGATTTCTACGGGGCGTTCCGCTGCGGCCGCCGTCCCCGTGTCGGCGTCGCGCAATTCGTCGGCGGCGAAGGCGGCATCCTGCTGCGCGGCCACCATGACGGCTATGCCAACCTCAAGGGCAAGCCGGTCGTCGTCCGCCGCATCGACGCGAGCGCCGAGGGGATCGGAATCCGCGACCGGATCGACGGCAAGGCCTGGCATCCTGCGAGTTCGAGCCTGCTGCTCCATCCCGATTGCCGCGTCGAGTTGCACGGCGACCTCGCCATCGTCCATCGCGGCGACGTGTCGCTGGCGATCCGCGGCTCCGCCCCGCTCACCGTCGAGCCCGCTTTGTGGTGGCCCGACATGGGCGTCGAGCTGGCGACCCGGCGGCTATGCTTGACACTCCCGCCCGGTTGCTTTGAAGCCAGCTTCGACATCGGCGCGGCGATACCGGTCGAATCGGGGATTTCGTGAAACAGGTCGAACAGAATTATCGCAGCGGCGTGCTTCGCCTGATCGATGCGCCGGTGCCGCGCGCGGGCGGCGGGCGCAACCTGGTCGCGACGCGCGTGTCGCTGATCAGCGCGGGAACCGAAAAGCAGATCATCGACCTCGCGCGCTCCAGCCTGGCGGGCAAGGCGATGGCGCGGCCCGACCTCGTCAGGAAAACACTGCAGAAGGTCCGCAACGAAGGCCTGTTGCCGACCGTGCAGAAGGTCTTCGCCAAGCTCGATACGCCGATTCCGCTCGGCTATTCGCTGGCCGGCACGGTGGTCGAGGCGGGCGGCGACGCCGGCGGCTATGCGGTCGGCGACCGGATCGCCTGTGCCGGCGCCGCGGTGGCCAATCACGCCGAATACAATGCCGTGCCCAAGAATTTGTCGGTGCGCATTCCCGTCGGAGTCGACGACGAGGCCGCCAGCTTCGTCACCATTGGTGCAATCGCGCTTCAAGGGGTGCGCGTCGCCAACCCGACTTTGGGCGAGCGCGTCGTCGTCATGGGGCTCGGCCTGATCGGCCAGCTCACCGTGCAATTGCTCAAGGCCAATGGCTGCCGCGTGCTCGGTTTCGATCCCAATCCGGCGCGCGCCCAGCTCGCGATCGACATGGGTGCCGATGTCGCGGTGTCGGACAATCTCGACGAGGCGGTGCGCGGCTTCACCCAGGGCCATGGTGCCGATGCGGTGATCGTCACCGCCTCGAGCAAATCCTCTGCTCCGCCCAACCAGGCCGCCGAGATCAGCCGGATGAAGGGCCGCGTCGTCATGGTCGGGCTGACCGGTATGGAGATCGATCGCGAGCCTTATTACAAGCGCGAGCTCGATCTGCGGCTGTCGATGTCCTACGGCCCCGGCCGCCACGACCCGGCCTATGAGTTGGAAGGCCATGACTACCCCTTGGCTTATGTCCGCTGGACCGAGCAGCGCAACATGCAGGCGTTCCTCGAGCTGGTCGCCGAAGGCCGCGTCACGCCGCTCAAGCTCGTCACGCACCGCTTCCCGATCGAACAGGCCGAGGCGGCGTATAAATTGATGGATGGCGACGAGCCTTATCTCGCGATCCTGCTGACCTATCCCGACACGCCGACGCCGATCGCGCGGTCGATCGCGGTCGAGAGCAAGAAGGCATCGACTGCCACCGGACGCGGCACCGGCTTCATCGGGTTCGGTAATTACGCCAAATCGGTGCTGCTCCCCGCGCTCAAAAAGGCGGGCAACGAACGGCTGACGACGGTCGTCACCTCGACCGGCCTGTCGGCGCATGATGCCGCCGAGCGCCAGGGGTTCGCGCATGCCGCGACCGACCCGCAAGCCGTGCTGGGCGATGCCGACACCGATTGCGTGTTCGTCGCGACCCGCCATGACAGCCATGCCCGGCTGACGGTCGAGGCGCTCAAGGCCGGCAAGCATGTCTTCGTCGAAAAGCCGCTCGCACTGACGCAGGAACAGCTCGCCGAGGTACAGGATGCGGCCAGCGGCGCGCCGGGCGTGCTGACGGTCGGCTTCAACCGCCGCTTCGCGCCGATGATGATCGAGGCAAAGGCCGCGCTCGCCAATCGCGGCGGGCCGATCGCGATGCATTACCGGATCAATGCCGGGCACGTGCCGGGCGACAGCTGGCTGCACGGCAGCGAAGGCGGCGGGCGGATCGTCGGTGAGGCCTGCCATTTCGTCGATGCGCTGACCTTCCTGGCCGGCGGGCCGCCGGTCGCGGTCGAGGCGTTCAGCCCCGAGGGCGTGAGCGACACCGTCTCTGCAGTGTTGCGCTTCGCCGACGGGTCGACCGGCACGATCCTCTATTCCTCGCTCGGCGACAGCGCGCTGCCCAAGGAATATCTCGAGGTCTTCGCCAGCGGGCTGGTCATCCGGCTCGACGATTTCCGCAAGCTCCACATCACGCGGAACGGCAAGACCACGACCCGATCGGCCTCGGCGCAGGACAAGGGGCAGGCCGGCCTGGTCAAGGCATTCTACGCCGCCGCCCGCGATGGCGCGCCGCTGCCGATCCCGCTCGACGAGCTGATCGCGGTCAGCGCGGCGACGCTGGACATTGCCGGGGCGGACTGACGCCGTGGCCGACATCACCGCGATCGTCCTCACCTATAACGAGACGCTCCATATCGGCCGCTGCATAGAGCGGCTGAAAGACTGGTGCGCGAAAGTGATCGTGGTCGACAGCTTCTCGACCGACGACACCGTCGCGATCGCGCAAGGCCTGGGCGCCGAAGTGCACAGCCGCGCTTTCATCAACCAGGCCGAGCAGTTCCAATGGGCGCTCGACACCATCCCGATCGATACCGGCTGGGTGATCCGCGTCGATGCCGACGAATATTTCGAGCCCGCCCTGATCGCCGAGATCGAGGAACGACTACCGACGCTCGACGCCGGGACCACCGGCGTGGTGTTCAAGCGCAAGATGATCTTCCGCGGCCGCTGGATCCGCTGGGGAACCTATTATCCGGTCTTCCTGCTCCGCCTGTTCCGCACCGGCGCGGCGCGGATGGAGCAGCGCTGGATGGACGAGCATCTGCAGCTGGTGCACGGCGAGTCGGTGCTGTTCACGCGCGGCGATTTCGTCGACGAGAACCTCCAGACGATCGGCGCCTGGACCGACAAGCATAATCGCTACGCCACGCGCCACATGGTCGATTTCGTCGGCCGCCGCATCGGGCTGATCCCGACCGAGCCGATGCCGGTCGGCCGCAAGGCGCGGACCAAGCGCTGGCTGCGCGAGGAGGTGTTCGGCGGCGCGCCGCTCTACCTGCGATCGTGGCTCTATTTCCATTACCGCTATGTCTTCCGGCTCGGCTTTCTCGACGGGCGGCAGGGGTTCGTGTGGCATTTCCTCCACGGCTTCTGGTTCTTCATGCTGATCGACGCCAAGATCGACGAGGCCGAACGCCAGATCGCCGCGCATGGCGAGGCGTCGCTGCCGCAATGGCTGGCCGATCGCTACGGCTTCACCGAGCTGCTGCCCGGACCCAGACAGTGAAGCCCCGCATCATCGTGCTGATCGGCGCCTTCTGGCCCGGTCACGAATCGGCTGGCCCGAACCTCAGCGTCAAGGCGATGTGCGAGACATTGTCCGACGAATTCGACTTCCTGCTCGTCGCGCGCGACCGCGCGTTCGGCGCCGCCGAACCGCTCGCGCCGAGCGACGGCTGGCGCGATCTCGGCTGGGCCAAGATCCACTATCTCCCGGTCGGCCCGCAGGGCGCCAAGGGGCTGGCCAGGCTGTTGCGCGACACGCCGCACGATCTGGTCTTCACCAACGGCTTCTTCGACAAGGAATTCACCATCCCGCTGCTCGCCGCGCGCCGCCTCGGCAAGGCGCCGCGGACCCCGGTGGTGCTGTCGCCGCGCGGCGAATTCTCGTCGGGCGCGCTCGGTCTCAAGAGCGCGCGCAAGACCGCTTATCGTGCCGCGGTCAAGGCAATGGGGCTGGCCCGCGACGTCGTCTTCCACGTCACCAGCGAGGAAGAGGAACGCGACACCCGCGCCGAATTCCCCGCCAACCGGATCGAGCGGATCACCAATGTCCGCCCGGTCTTTCCGGCACCCGCCTACCGCCCCGGCAACCAGTTCCGCGCCGCGTTCCTCGGCCGCATCTCGCCGGTCAAGGGCCTCGACGTCGCGCTCGAAGCGCTGGCGCGGGTCAAGGAACGCGTCGACTTCACCATTTACGGCCCGATCAGCGATCCGGCGCATTGGGCGAAATGCGAGGAATTGATCGCCGCGCTTCCCGCCAATGTCACCGCGCATCGCGACGGCGAGCTGACCAACGACCAGGTCCCCGAGGCGATGGCGGGGCAGGAATTGATGTTCATGCCGTCGCGCTCGGAGAATTTCGGGCACGCGATCTTCGAAGCCTTGTGCGCGGGCACGCCGGTGCTGATCGGCGACCGCACGCCATGGCAGGATCTCGAAGCGGCCAGGGCCGGGTTCGACATTCCCCTGCCCGACCCGGCGGGTCTCGCCGCGGCGGTCGACCGGCTCGCCGCGATGCCGGCCGCCGGCTATGCCGAATGGCGTGCCGGCGCCCGTGCGATGGCCGAGCATTTCGTCGCCACCAGCACCGCGCGCACCGATATGGCGCTGCTTTTCCATGCCTTGACCGGCCATCCGGCATCTGCAATCGGCGCCTGTCAGCAGGGGAGCGTGTCCGAGTAATGAGCAGCAACCCCGGCGAACGCCATCCCTCGACCCGGGCACGCCTGGCCCGCGCGATGCGCGGCCTGTCGCATGTGCGCGGCTGGAAGCGCGCCGCGCTCGCGATTGCCGGAACGCAGGGCCAGTTCCGCGTCGAGAATGACGGCGCCTGGCTCGAAGGCGATCTCGGCTCGTATATCGAGCGTCAATTCTACCTTCATGGCGGCTATGAGCGCGACGAGATCGGGCTGTTCCTCAGCCGGATTCCGGCCGATCGCCGCGGCACGATCCTCGATATCGGCGCCAATGTCGGGACGCACTCGCTGCGCTTCGCCAAGGCGTTCGACAATGTCCTGTCGTTCGAGCCCAATCCCCTGGTGGTCGACCGCCTGCGCCGCAACGTCGCGCTGAGTGAGGCGGCCAATGTCGCGGTGCACCAGGTCGGATTGAGCGACACCGCCGGCGAGCTCGAATTGTTCGCCCCCGAGAGCGGCAACCAGGGGCTCGGCACCTTCCTGACCGTCGAGCAATATGACCGCCCGCTGACCCGGATCGGCACCGCGCCGATCGCGATCGGCGACGAATTCGTCGCCGCCAATGCGCCGGGCCGGATCGACGCGATCAAATGCGACGTCCAGGGATACGAGGTCCAGGTGTTCCGCGGGCTGCAGCAGATCGTCCAGCGCGATCGTCCGATCATCTGGATCGAGATCGGCAGCGGCGAGCATACGGTCGCCGACGAGATTGCCGCCTTGCTCCCGCTGCTGCCGCGTCCGGCGCGCTATTTCCGGATGGGCGCCAACAATCTGGGGTTGATCGGCCGCGCCGGGCTGACCGAAATCGCCGAGCAGGACATCGGCGCGGGCGACTGGGTGATCGTGCCGCACCCCGGGACGGCCTGAGCGCGCCATGCCCTTGCGCCTCGCGATCGTGGTGACGCACCCGATCCAGCATTTCGTCCCTTTCTATCGCGCGCTGGCGGCGCATCCCGGGATCGAGCTGCACGTCCTGTTCGGCATCCCGCTCGGCGTGAAATCCTATTTCGACGCACAGATGAAGACCGAGATCACCTGGCAGATGGACATGCTGGCGGGCTATTCGAGCGAATTCCTGCAGGAATTGCCCGAAGGCCGGCAATCGAGCTTCAACCTGCCCAACAGCGCGCATCTCGGTGCCCGGCTCGACGCGTTCGCGCCCGACGTCGTGATGGTCTACGGCTATGCGCAGATGAACTCGCTGCGCGCCATCTTCTGGGGCCGGCGCCACAGGGTACCGGTGATGATGATCAGCGACAGCGAGCGCGCGGCGCGTAACGCGCCCCTGCGCGAGGCGGTCAAGAAGGTCGCGATTCCGTTGGTCTATCGCAATTTCGCCGCCTTCCTGTCGGTCGGCGACAATAACGAGGCCTATTACCGTTACTACGGCGCCCGCCCCGACCGCATCTTCCGCTCGCCCTTCACCATCGACGAAGCCGCGTTCGAGGCAGCAGCCGCCGACCGTGATGCCGCCCGCCGCGACCTGCGCGCGCAACTGGGCATCGCCGCCGATGCGCGGATCATCCTCTATGTCGGCAAGCTCTATGCCGGAAAGCGCCCGGCCGACCTGGTCGCGGCGATGGCGCGGCAGGCCGATACGCCCGGCGTGCACGCGGTGATCGCGGGCAATGGCGAGCAGCTCGACGAGCTCAAGGCAGCGGCCGCCGCAAACACGCATTTCCTGGGCTTCGTCAATGTCGACCGGCTGCCGCGCATCTACGCCGCCGCCGATGCCCTGGTGGTGCCCTCGGCGGTCGATCGCCATCCGCTGGTCTGTTCGGAAGCGGCCTGCATGGCGCTGCCGATGATCATCAGCGACCGTGTCGGCGCGGTCGGCCCGACCGACATCGCGCGATCGGGCGAGAATGCGATCGTCTATCCCTGCGGCGACGTCGCGGCGCTGGCAGCGGCGATCGAGACGGTGGCAACCGATACCGAAACGCGTACGCGCATGGGCGCGCGATCGCGGGAAATCTTCGAGACGCTCGGCATGAAGCAGAGCGTGCAGGGCGTGATCGACGCGATGGCCGCCGCGCGGGGAGCCCGGCGATGAGCGATCTCGTCGCGCAGATCCGCCTCCGGTTGCGGCCGAGCTACCTCCTCGGCGACAGCCCGGTCGCGAAATGGCTGCGCGGCGCGGGCTGGCTGTTCACCTCGTCGCTGATCGAGCGCGCCGCGTCCCTGGTCCAGACCGTGATCATCGCCCGCGCGATCGGGATCGACGATTATGGCCGCTATGCCCTGCTCTACAGCACGATCAGCCTGCTGACGCCGCTGATCGGGCTGCAGCTGCCTTATGCGATCATCTATTTCGTCTCGCGCTTCCAGACCAAGGATCCGGCGCGCGCCGGCGCAGTGGTGCTGCTCGGCAAGCGGCTGACGATGGTGACGACGGGCGCCTTGCTGGTCGTCGTCTTGCTGTTCACCGCGCCGCTGTCGCGCTGGCTGTATAATGCCGACGGTTATGGCCTGGTCGTCGTGCTCGGCGCGATCAACCTGCTCGCCAGCGTGCAGGCGGGGCTGAGCGACACCTTGCTCCAGGCCAGCGAGAAGTTCCGCGTGCTGGCGATCGCCCGGCTGTCGACCGCGATCCTGTCGGTTGCCGTGCTGGTGCCGGTGGCGATCATGACGTCCGGCCTGATCCCGGTGCTGATGGTGGTGGTCGGCGCGGCGCTCTATCGCTGGGCCGCGGTCGGGATTCCGGCGCGCAAGATCACCGCCGCCCTGGTGGCGCAAACCAGCTTTCGCGAGGCGCTGCGCCAGGGATCGGTGATCCTGCATTTCTCGCTCCCCAGCGGCCTGCTTGCGCTCGCGCAGGGCATCGCGGCCTGGTCGGGCAATTACTACATCTCGCGCTCGCCGGCCGGGCTGCGCGACCTCGCGATCATGAATACCGGGCTGCAATGGCGCTCGCCGATCCTCGTCGTGATGGCGTCGCTCGCCTCGGCGCTGCTGCCGATGCTCGGCCGCTATCTCGGCGAGGACAACAAGGCGCAGACGCACCGGCTGCAGCGCTACAACATGATCCTCAACGTCGGCATCTCGCTCGGCTTCTGCTTCGTCGTGATCCTGTGCTCGAACTGGATCCTGGCGCTCTACGGGCATGATTTCCGCGGCCAATGGTATGTGTTCGCCCTGTTCCTGATCGCGCTGGTGCCGACCGTCTATTGCAACGTCCACCAGCAATATCTGGTCGCGACCGGGCGGATGTGGACGCAGGTCAGCCTGTTCATTCCCTACACGATCATCCTCGTCGCAGGGACAACCTGGTTCGCGCAAGGGCTGCGCGGGGCGACCCTGGGCTATATCCAACTTGCGGGCTGGATGGTAACGGCGGTGCTGATCACCGCGGTCGTCGCCATCGACCGCCACCGCGATCGCGTAAACGAGGCTGAAAAGCAGGCATGACCGCCACCACCGACCAGTTCCGCCGGCTGAGCGCGGCCGCTTTCTGCGAGACGACAGGGTTCGCCGCGGTCGATATCGGCGCGCGCGGCGGGCTCGACGCGGCCATGCTGCCGCTTGCCTGGGCCACCCAGATGATCGGGTTCGAGCCCGAGCCGGCCGAGGCCGAGGCGCTCCAGGCAGCCGATCCGGCGCCGTGGAAATCGCGCAACGTCATCGCCGCGGCAGTGGGCGGGGTCGACGGCATGGCGACGCTGCACATCCCGCCCTCGCCCGAAAGCGCGTCGCTGCTGCCGCATAACGCAGAGATGATCGACTGGTTCGGCGTCGCCGAGCAGCACAGCATCGCGCGGACGATCGCGGTCGAGACCCGCACGCTCGATGGCCTGCTCGCCGAGGGCACCTTGCCCACCGCCGACTATATCAAGATCGACGTCGAGGGCGCCGAGGGCGCGATCCTCGACCATGCGACACGCTATCTCGCCACCACGCTGGCGCTGCGCGTCGAAGTGTCGTTCCTCGAACAGCGCAAGGCCCAGCCGCTCGGCTGGGACGTGGCGACATTGCTGACCGATCGCGGCTTCCTGATCCTCGACCTGATCGCGGTGCAGCGCTGGCGCGCCAACCGCCTGGCCGGGCACCCCTACCGGACCAAGGCCGAGCTTCCCTATTCGAAGCCGGTGCTGGCACAGGGCGACCTGATCGCGGTGCGCGACTTCCGGCAGGTGAGCGATCCGGCCCAGGCGGCCAAGTTGGTGATCCTCACCGCGGCGCTGGGCTATGTCGATTTCGCCGCGACGATCCTCAAGCACCACCAGGCAGCGATCGCCGGGCTCGGCCTCGACCTCGCGAGCGACCTTCGCGCGCTGTCTGCGGCGATGGGCGGCGAGGCGCCGGGTCAGGCGATCCGCGAGACGCTGCGCGACCTCGTTCCGCTCGGCCGGTCGCTGATCGGCGGGCTGCCGGGCCGATAGGAGAGACGTAGAGATGTGCGGGATTCTGGGGCTGGTGACGAAGGACGCGATCGATCGCGACCGGATGCAGGCGTGCCTCGACCTGCTCGCGCATCGCGGGCCTGACGGCGACAATAGCTGGCAGGATGCCGCGCTCGGCACCTGGCTGGGGCATCGCCGGCTGTCGATCATCGATCTCTCCGACGGTGGCCGCCAGCCGATGATGTCGCCCGACGGGCGCTTCGTGCTCGTCTTCAACGGCGAGATCTACAATTATGTCGAGCTGCGCAACGAGCTGATCGCGGGGGGCGTCGCCTTCCAGTCGGAAAGCGACAGCGAGGTCATCATCGAGGGTTATCGCGCCTGGGGCGAGGACGTGCTGTCGCGGCTCAACGGCATGTTCGGGCTGGCATTGCTCGACCGCGGCCTCGGCAAATTGTTCTGCGCGCGCGATCGCTATGGTGAGAAGCCGTTCCTCTATACCAGGCGCGACCGCTTCTTCGCCTTCGGGTCCGAGTACAAGGCCTTGCTCGCCATCCCCGGCGTGCCGCACGACCATGACGAATTGCGCATCGTCACCGAGACCTGTCAGCCCGGATCGAGCGCCGACCGCCATCGCCAGACCGTCTTCACCGCGATCGAGCAATTGCTGCCCGGCGAGGCGATGATGCTCGACATCGAGAGCATGGCGACGCGGACGTGGCGCTGGTTCGACGTGGATCTCAACCGCCCCTGCCCGTACAAGGACGGGCGCGAGGCGATGACGGCGTTCCGCGACCTGTTCGTCGATTCGGTGCGCATCCGCATGCGCTCGGACGTCGAGGTCGGGTCCTGCCTGTCGGGCGGGCTCGATTCCTCGGCGATCGTCGGTGCCGCGCGCCACCTGCTCGGCAAGGACGCGGTCTATCACACCTTTACCGGGCGGTTCCCCGGGACCTCGGCCGACGAATGGCATTTCGCGGAGATGGTGGTCGATCGCTCGCAGGTCGCCAGCCATATCGTCGAGCCGACCGTCGATCGCTTCATGGCCGACCTGCCTGCCTTCATGTGGCACAACGAACTGCCGGTCGGGTCGTCGAGCCAGTTCGCGCAATGGTGCGTGTTCCACCTCGCCAAGCAGCACAATGTCACGGTGCTGCTCGACGGCCAGGGCGCCGACGAGCTGATGGGCGGCTATGAGCAATATTTCGCTTTCTATATCCGCGCGCTGAAGGCGACCGGCCAGACCGACCGGCTCGCACGCGAACTGCCCGAGATCGAGAAACGCTATCCCGCGGCGCTCGCCGACCGCGCGATGCGGATGAAGTCGGCGATGCCGCAGCGGCTGCGCCGGTCGCTCGCGCACATGCTCAACCGCGGGTCGGACGTGCGCTTCGGGCTGAAGCAGGGTTTTTCCGACGCGGTGATGGAAAACACCGCGCGCGGCGATCACGGCAGCGGCGATCCGCTGCGTGACGCGCTCTACGAGGACAGTTTCGAGCGTTTCCTGACCACCTTGCTGCGCTATGGCGACCGCAATTCGATGGCGCATTCGCGCGAGGTGCGGCTGCCCTTCTGCGACCACCGGCTGTCCGAACTGGTGCTGTCGCTGCCGCCGCAATTGATCATGGGCGATGTCCAGACCAAGCGCCCGATCCGCCAGGGGCTGAGCGAATTCCTGCCCGAAGCCATCGCGACGCGCTGGAACAAGCAGGGTTTCCGCCCGCCGCAGGATCTGTGGTTCACCTCGCCGGCCTTCTTGACGCTGATCGGCGACACGATGGGCTCGGCCTCGTTCCGCCAATCGGGGGTGTGGGACACACGCTGGTGGGATTCGGTGCTGACGCGCATCCGCGGCGGTGAGATCGCGCTGGGCTGGGGCATCTGGCAGCCGTTCATCCACGAAATGTGGAAGCAGCATTTCCTGAAGCCCGCGACCGGCGCGGCCGAGCCCGCCCGCCTCGCCGCCTGATCCGCGCGCGTGGACATATTGATCCTCAACGGGACGCATCCCGCGGCGCCACACATATCGGGCGTGCGCGCGGGGCGCTTTGCCGACGAGTTGACGCGGCGGGGGCATCGCTGCGTGCTGCTGTGCCCTGCCCCCCCGGGACGCGCTGCCGCACCTTTATCGATACAGGGGCACGACTGGTCGGGCCCCTGTATCGTCGAAGTGGATGAGCCGACACCGGCGGCCGGCACCGGCCTTGCGACGCTCGCGAACCTGGTGCGCTACGGCGGGCGCCGGGTCGGCCTGTACCGCGCGATGATTGCCAAGGGGAACGAGGTCCTGACAGTGTTCCGGCCGCAAATCGGCTGGGCGACTTTCGGCACGCTGGAGGCAGTGACGGCATTGCGCGCGCTGGCCCAGACGCACGGCTTCCCGTGGATCTTCGACGACAAGGACAATCCGGACATCTACATCCCGGGCCTTGCCCGCCTGCCGCTCAAATGGCGCCTGTCGGGCCATGCCGCGCTCCACGCCAATTCACTGCTCCATGGCGAGGCGGCCGAGCGCTGGCTCGGGACGCGCGCCGAGGTGATCTACAGCGGCGTCGACGATCTCTTCTTCGCAGCCCAACCGCCGATTCGCGCGGGCCGCTACGTCACCCTGGTCGGCAGCCTCTATTATCCCAAGATCGTCGCCGAGATCGTCGGCGCGGTCGCCGACCATAATGCGACGAGCGGCACCGAGCCGGTATCGATCGTCCATCTCGGCACCCAGGGCGACTGGCTCGCCAATGATCGCGGCGTCACGGTCGAGACGCCGGGCTACGTCTCGCCGGCGCAGATGGCGCAATATTGCCAGCATGCGCTGGCCAATATCTACGTGTTCCTCGGCCGCACCTTTCATCACAAATTGTTCGAATTGCTCGCCTGCCGTCGCCCGGTGATCGCTTATGGCGGCGAGCTGCCCGAGAGCATCGCCGAAGCCGCGCGGCTCCACGCGCCGCTGGTGCCGGCGATGTCGCCAGCCGCGCTCGGCGACGCGCTCGCGACGGCCGGCAGCCACATACCCGACCCCGCCATGCCCGCGCGCTTCTTCACCTGGCCCGAACAGGCTGCCATGGTCGACGCCGCGATGAGGAGATTGACATGAATGACCCCGCGCCGACCACGCAGCAACGCGTGATCGACCAGTATTTCGAGACCACCTCGTCGCGCTCGCCGTTCACCGAGGCGATGAAGGCCGATGCGGTCAAGGGGCTCGACCGCCTGCTCGGCGACTGGGGCGCGCAGGCCGGTGAAGTGGTGGTCGATCTCGGCTCGGGCATGGGCGAAGGCTGCCTGTTCGCGCTGTCGCGCGGCGCCGCCAGCGCGACCGGCATCAATCTGAGCGGCGGCGAGAACGAACTCGCACGCGAACGCGTGCCCGGCGCGACCTTCGTCGACACCGACATCGTGTCGGGGCTGAAGGCGCTGCCCGACGCCAGCGTCGATCGCATCATGGCGCTCAACATCCTCGAACATATCGACAAGCAGACGCTGGCCGCCGTGCTCGAGGAGGCGGTGCGCGTGCTCAAGCCGACCGGCTGTCTGATCGCGATGACGCCCAATGCCGGATCGCCCTGGGGGACGATGACGCGTTACTGGGACATCACCCACGAGATCGCCTACACGCCGTCCTCGTTCCGCCAGATCGGGGCGCTGTGCGGGTTCGGCCGCTTCGCTTTCCGCGAATGCGGCCCGCGCCCGCACGGGCTGGTCAGCAGCATCCGCTACGTGCTGTGGCAGATGATCCGGCTGAGCATCAAATTCCGGCTGATGGTCGAAATGGCGTCGACCAAGGGCGGCATCTACACCGCCGACATGCTTACGCGGATGGCGAAATAGAGCATTTTCTAGTCAGGTGGCACAGCTGACGACTCGGAAAATACGGAAAACAAACGAAAATCTGTTTCGCCGAGCCGCCGATCAAACGGTCGGCGAAATAGCTTCGACGACCAGCCGTTTCACCAGTTCCTCGCCCGCCAGGCTCGCGCGCCAGCCGATCAGCTCGGCCGCGCGCGACGGATCGGCATATTGCTCGGTCACGTCGGCGGGTCGGCGCAGCCCGGCGTTGATCCGGACATGCTCGCGCCAGTCGAGCCCGATCGCGGCGAACGCGGTTGCGACGAAATCCTCCAGCTTCATGCTGGTGCCGGTGGCGAGGACCAAATCGGCCGGCTCGGTCCGCTGCAGCATCCGCCACATCGCCTCGACATAGTCGGGCGCCCAGCCCCAGTCGCGCACCACGCCGAGCCCGCCCATTTCCAGCGGCGTGCGGTCGCCTTCGGCGAAGCGGTGGATCGCCGCCATCAATTTGCCCACCACGAACGTGTCGGGGCGCAGCCGCGATTCGTGCGGGAACAGGAAGGCCGAGCAGGCGCGCTGGCGATAGGCGACGCGGTTGGCCTCGACCAGCAGATGAGCGCTGCACTTGGCGGCGGCATAGGGGCTGCGCGGGCGGAACATGGTCGACTCGGTCGCCGGGACAGGCGTCTCGCCGAAGCAATCGCCCGAGGCGGCATTGAGCAGGGCGGCATCGGGCACCGCGGCGCGCGCCGCCTCGATCACGTTGAGCAGGCCGATCGCCGCCCCGGTAAAGGTCGCCAGCGGCTCGACGAACGAGCGCCCGACCGAACTCTGCCCGGCGAGATAATAGATTTCGGCGGGCCGCACCGCGGCAACGACATCCCCCACCCGCTCGGCATCGGCGGGATCGACGACATGGAGCGGAACTTCCGAGGCAATGCCGAGCCGCTGCAGATTGACCGGCATGCCGTCGCCGCGGCTGGTGCCGTGGACCCGATAGCCCTTGTCGAGCAGCAATCGCGCCAGATACGCGCCGTCCTGCCCGCCAACGCCCCAGATGAGCGCGACGGCGCCGGTCATTTGCCTGCCATCAGCGGGCCGGTCATCGCCGCGAGCCGCGCGATGAAGGCCGGAAAGGCGAAATAGTCGAGACCCTCGGGAATCGCGCGCGGCCGGTCGAGCGAAGCGATCACCGCATCAACCACCGCCGCCGTGTCGAGCGGGTCGATCACCGGGCCGAGCAGCCCCTCGCGCATCGCTTCGCGCGTGCCGTCGCGCGAACTGCCGATCGACGGGATGCCGCACGCCATCGCTTCCAGGAGCACGAACCCGAACCCTTCGCCGCGGCTTGGCATCGCATAGACATCGGCCAGGCGGTAGTGATCGGCTTTCTCTTCCTCGGGCACCATGCCGGTCAGCACGACATGATCGGCCATGCCGAGATCGCGCGCCTTCTGCTCGAGCCGGGCTCGGTCGCTGCCGTCGCCGCAAATCACGTAGCAAATGTCGGGGCGCCGCTTGACGATATCGGGCAGCGCGTCGAGCATGCAATCGAAGCCCTTGTAGCGCTCGCTGCCGGCCAGCCGCCCGAAGGTCATCACCACCTTGCGTCCGGAGAGGCCATAGCGCGCCTCGAGCTCGGGATTCTTCGGTCCGACCGCGAATTCATCGAGATGGATCGCATTGGGCATCAAGGTGCACGCCGCTTCGGCATAAGGCGCCCAGCTGTGGAAGCGGTCGAGCGTCACCCGGCTGATCGACAGGACATGGTCGGCCGACCGCGCCAGCATGCGCGAAAAGCGCCGCGGGCTCGGCTCCCAGGCATCGATGCCATAGATCGCCAGCACCACCGGCTTGCGCAGCAGCGCGCCGGCGAGCTTCGCGATCGGCAGCAGGTTGAGGTGTGCGCAATAGATCAGGTCGTAGCGCCCGCGCCGCATCGCGCGGAACAGCGCCTTGAGATAGGCCGCCGTGCCGCCGAGCGCCGAGACATCGAAATCGAGCTTGCCGGGCAAAGCCTGGGCCAGTGGCAGCTTCGCCACGCGCGGCAACGCCACGACCTCGTCGATCGTCGGATCGGCGCACATCGCCTCGATCACGTCGCGATTGTAGAGCGCGATCCCGCCATGCCCGCCATAGGCATCGGTCAGCAGCATCAGCACTCGCCGACCGCTCGGCGCCGCCGTCATCAGCCGGCGCCCCGGTTGCTTTGCCCTCCGGCGAGCCGGAGGTCGGTCTCGACCATCTCGGCGATCAGGTCGTCGAGGCTGGTGGTCGCTTCCCAGCCCAGCACGCGCTTGGCCTTGCTCGCATCGCCGATCAGCAAATCCACCTCCGTCGGGCGGAAATAGCGCGGATCTACCCTGACCAGCACCTTGCCCGTCTCGGTACAACGGCCGATCTCGTCGACACCTTCGCCTTCCCAGCCGATCGTGATGCCGGCGACCGCGAAGGCGCGCTCGACGAAGCTGCGCACGCTGTGCGTCTCGCCCGTCGCGATAACATAGTCGTCGCCTTCGGGCTGCTGCAGGATGCGCCACATCGCCTCGACATAATCGCGCGCATGCCCCCAGTCGCGCTGCGCATCGAGATTGCCGAGATAGAGCGCGTCCTGATGCCCATGGCGGATCGCCGCGACCGCGCGGGTGATCTTGCGCGTGACGAAGGTCTCGCCGCGCAGCGGGCTCTCATGGTTGAACAGGATGCCGTTGGAGGCGTGCATGCCGTACGCCTCGCGGTAATTGACCGTGATCCAGTAACCGTAGAGCTTGGCCACGGCATAGGGGCTGCGCGGATAGAAAGGCGTATTCTCGGTCTGCGGCACTTCGCGGACCTTGCCGAACAATTCGGACGTCGAAGCCTGGTAGAAACGCGTCTTGTCGGTCAGCCCGGCGACGCGGATCGCTTCCAGGATGCGCGCGACGCCGACGCCATCGGCATTGGCGGTATATTCGGGCGTCTCGAAGCTGACAGCGACATGGCTCTGCGCGGCGAGGTTGTAGACTTCGTCGGGCTGGATCTCGGCGATGACCCGGCCGATATTGGTGGCGTCGGTCATGTCCGAATAATGCAGGAACAGCCGCACGCCCTCGACATGCGGGTCGGCATAGAGATGGTCGATGCGCGACGTGTTGAACGACGACGCGCGCCGCCGCAGCCCGTGCACTTCATACCCCTTGGCAAGCAGGAGTTCGGCCAGATACGCCCCGTCCTGGCCGGTGATCCCGGTCACGACCGCCTTCTTGCTGCTCAAAACCCGCGCCTCTCTCAAACGCCCCAGCCGCGATGCGGCGACGCGTCCGGGTAACCGCCACGCGGGCAAAAGCAAGCCTTTGTCGCGATTTCGCACGGCTTGGCAGGCGCGGCACCGACCGCTAGAGGGGCCGTCCGCGACAACGACTAAAGAAACGCCCCAGCGGAGGAAGTTTGCGCAATCCCTTCTCCACCAATCGGCCGCAGTCGCTGTACGCGGCGCTCATCCTGTTGAGCGTGGCGCTGCTGTTCGGCGGAGCGTCGCGCTACGAGGTCGGGACGACGATCATTGCGCGGCTGACCGCGCTCGGGGTGCTGGTCTACCTCTTCTGGCGCCGGCATGGCTCGTCGCTCAGGATCGGGCGCAGCGAGTTGATCTTCTGGATCGCCCTGTTCGCCTTGCCGCTCATCCAGCTCGTGCCCTTGCCCTGGTCGACCTGGACTGCGCTTCCCGGCCGCGGCCTGGCGCGCGACGTGTTCGTCGCGCTCGGCGACACGCCATGGATGACGATCAGCCTGTCGCCCAGCCGCACGCTCGATTTCCTGCTCGCTTTGTTCGTGCCGTTCACCGCGTATCTGGTCGGCACGCACCTCGATTTTCCGGCACGGGCGGTGCTGCTGCGCACGATGCTGGTGTTCGCCCTGGTCGACGCGGTGCTCGGCCTGGTCCAGCTCAGCACCGGGCCGCAAGGCGGCTTCTATCTCTATTCGATCACCAACGACGATTCGAGCGTCGGCCTGTTCTCCAACTCGAATCATCTCGGCCTGTTCCTGTCGGGGTCGATCGTCATCGCGCTCGCCTGGCTGGGGGATTCGATGACAGTGAGCGGCCGGATCATCGCGCCGGCGGCGATTGCCTGTGGTCTCGCGATCTGCGTGCTGCTGTTCGGGATCGCCGGCACCGCCTCGCGCGCCGCGGCGGTGTTCTCGGTGATCGCGATCGTCGGCGGCCTGCTGATGCTGCCACTCGAACGCATCGGCCTGAGCAAGCGCTATGTGTTTGGGGGATCGGCGGTGGTCGCGTTGCTGCTCGCGGCCGGGCTCGGCCTGCTGCTCAGCGGACGCGTGATGTCCGATCGCTTCCAGATCGACAACGCCGCCGACCGGCTCAGCCTGATCCCGCAATATGTCCAGGCGGCGCGCGACTTCTTCCCGTTCGGCTCGGGCCTCGGCAGCTTCGAGCCGGTGTTCAAGAGCTACGAAAAGGCGAGCCAGCTCAATTTCGGCTACTGGAACCAGGCGCACGAGGACTATCTCCAGGTCGCGATCGAGGCGGGGTTGGCCGGTGTCGCGCTGATCGCGGCCTTCCTGCTCTGGTACGTCGTTCGCGTGATCGGGATCTTCCGCGGCGGTGACGAATCGTCGCGCGTGCGGCGGCAACAGGTGAGCGCGGCCTTGTTCCTGTTGCTGGTGCTGTTGCACAGCATCATCGACTATCCGATGCGGACCGCAGCGATGGCGTGCGTCGTCGGGTTCCTCGCGGCGTTCCTGGTCGCGCCGGAAAAGAACGAGCCGCGGCGGCAGGCCGGGCGTGCCGATTTTGGCGAAGACGCTTTTAGGCTATATGAGCGAAATCCAGATGTGGTACCGGCAGGTGCAGTCGACCGCGGGATCGCGGCGCAGGGAGGCGATCATTACTCGTAAGCTTATTGTAAATTGTGCCCTCGCGGCGAGCCTCAGCGCTTGCGCCGGTGCCAATTATGATGCCGTCAAGGCGACGGCTGCCAAGCCGGCAACCGAATTGCCCAAGCCGAGCATCACCGACCAGACGCGCGAAATGGCCGATTATCGCATCGGCCCGATGGACAAATTGACCGTTACCGTGTTCGGCGTCGCCGACCTGACGACCACCGCGCAGGTCGATGCCGCGGGCAATTTCGCCATGCCGCTGATCGGCTCCATTCCCGCGATCGGCGAAACGCCCAATACGCTGTCGCAGAAGATCGCCACCGCGCTCGACGCGCGCTACATCCGCAACCCGCAGGTCGCCGTGTCGGTGACCGAGGCGGTGAGCCAGATGGTCACGGTCGAAGGCGACGTGACGCGCCCCGGCCAGTATCCGGTGGTCGGCCGCACCACGCTGATCCGCATGATCGCGGCGTCGGGCGGCCTCACCGAATATGCCCGGCTGAACGAAGCGATCGTGTTCCGCACCGTCAATGGCGAGAAGATGGTGGCGCGGTTCAACCTGAGGGACATCCGCGGCGCGCGTGCCGTCGACCCCGAAATCTACGGCAACGACATCGTCATCATCGGTGACAATGCCGGCCGCCGCGTGTTCAAGGACCTGATCTCGGTCGCGCCGGTGATCGGCATCTTCTATCAAATCCTGGCAAAGTAAGGCGTTTACTCTTGGCCACCAGCATCCTTTCGCTCGACAACAGCGGCGCTCCCGAGCGCGGTGACGAATCGCGTCTCGCGCTCGAACAATTCCTGCAGCAGCAGGAAACCGAGAGCCCGCTGACGCAATATCTCCAGATCCTGATGCGGCAGCGCTGGATCGTGTTGACGATCGTCACGGCGTGCATCCTCGCCGCGGTGTTCATCAACGCGACGACGGTGAAGCTCTACCGCTCGACCGGATCGATCGAGATCGCCCGCGAAGCGGCGCGGGTCGTCACCACCGACGATACCCAGCCCAAGGTGCAGGTGCAGGGCCAGGAATTCTACCAGACCCAATATGGCCTGCTGCGCAGCCGCGCGCTGGCCGAACAGACCGCGGCCAGCCTGCGCCTCGCCGACAACCCGACCTTCCTCTACGGCTATAGCCGCGGCAAGCCGCCGGCGAATTTCGGCGGCATCGATCGCAAGAAGCGCGAAGCGATGGCGGCACGCCTGGTCATGGGGCATTTGTCGATCGACCCGGTCCGCGGCTCGAGCCTCGTCCAGCTGAGCTTCGACAGCCCGGATCCGCAGCTGTCGGCGACGATCGTCAACGCGATCGCCAAGAATTACATCGCTTCCAACCTCAACCGCCGTTTCCAGGCCTCGGCCTATGCCCGGACCTTCCTGCAGCAGCAGATCGAGCTGACCCGGCAGAAGCTGGAAACCTCGGAACGCGCGCTTGTCGCTTATGCCGGCAAGGAAAAGATCATCAATTTCGAAGGCGGCGGCCAGGGCAAGAACGGCGAGCCGCAAGAGGGCCAGTCGGTCGTCTCGAGCGATCTGCAGGCGCTCAACGCCGCGCTCAACGACGCCAAGATCGAGCGGGCCAAGTCCGAGTCGCAATATAAGGAAGCCGTGCGCAGCGGCGGCCTCAACGCGCCCGAGAGCCTCGAGGACGCGACGATCAACCAGTTGCGCTCGCAGCGTGCGCAGCTCCAGGCCGAATATCAGCGGCTGTCGGCGCAGTTCCGCGCGGATTATCCGCAGATGGTCGCGTTGCGCGGCCAGATCACCGAGCTCGACAAGCAGCTCGCGCGGCAAGGCGCGGTGGTGCTCGATTCGCTGCGTGCCAAGTTCCAGGGCGCGGCACAGCGCCAGGGCAACCTCCAGAAGCAGGTCGACGGGCTCAAGGGTGGCGTGATCGACCTGCGCGACCGCTCGGTGCAGTACAACACGCTGCAGCGCGATGCCGACACCAACCGCGCGCTCTATGACGCGCTGCTCCAGCGCTACAAGGAAATCGGCATCGCCGGCGGCGTCGGGACCAACAACGTCTCGATCGTCGACACCGCGTTGCCGTCCTTCGGCGCGGTGACGCCGCGCACGACGATGAACCTGATGCTCGGCCTGATCCTCGGCCTGCTGATCGGTGGCGCCGTGGCGTTCATCCTCGAACAGCTCGACGAATCGATCATCGCGCCGCACGACCTCGAGCGGAAGCTCGGCGTTCCGCTGCTCGGCAGCGTGCCGCGCGTGCCCGATGCCGACGTGTCGATCGACCTGCTCGAAGACAGCAAGACGCCGCTGTCGGAAGCCTATCTGTCGCTCCAGACGGCATTGCGCCTCACCACCAGCAAGGGCGCGCCGCGCGTGCTGTTCGTGACCAGCTCGCGTCCGTCGGAAGGCAAGTCGACCACCGCGATGGCCGTGGCCCGCAACTTCGCCTCGCTCGGCAAGAAGACGATCCTGATCGACGCCGATTTGCGCAACCCGTCGATCCACAAGATGCTCGGCTTCGCCAATACCGGCGGCCTTACCAATCTGCTGGCCGGCGCGACCGACATCCAGACCTATATCCGCAAGGGTCCGGCCGAACGGCTGTCGGTGATCAGCTCGGGACCGATCCCGCCCAACCCGGCCGAATTGCTGGCCGGCCCGAGCCTCAGCGCGACGTTCGAGCGGCTGCTCAACGAAGAGCATTACGATCACATCGTGGTCGACGGCCCGCCGGTGCTCGGCCTCGCCGACGCCCCGCTGATCGCCAGCTATGCCGAGGCGACGATGTTCGTGATCGCGGCGAAGAACACGCACACGCGCACCGCGCGCGTGTCGCTGCGCCGCCTTGCCGACGTCCACGCCAATATCCTGGGCGCGGTGCTGACCAAGTTCGACGCCAAGAAGATCGGCTACGATTACGGCTATAATTACGATTACGGCGACAAGCGCGTCGGCTTCATGAAGCGCGTGACGGGCTGAGGCCCGCACGATGGCGCTGGTGAAGTTGCGGCGGGGGACCGCGGCGGTCCGCATAGCGGTCGTCGCGGTTGCACTGACCGGCGCTTTCTTCACGTTGCGGTCGGGGCTCGCCTTCATGCTGGCGACGCCCTCGACCGTCGAACTCGCCCTGCGCATCGACCCCACCAACACCAACGCGCTGGCCGTCGATGCCGACGAGCGGCTGAAGACCGTCGAGCTCGGCGCGCCCGCGGCCAAGCTGGCCGCCGACGCCCAGAATATCCTGCGGCATTCGCCCTATGAGGTCGTCGCGTTGCGCGACATCGGTATCATCACGGCGTCGAACGACGATTATACCAAGGCCGACCGGCTGCTCTCGCTCGCCGCCCGGCTGTCGTTGCGCGACTATCTGACCCACGCCTGGCTGCTCGATCACCGCTTCCACTCCAACCAGGTGGTCGACACGGTGCGCGAAGGGGACATCCTGCTTCGCCAGAACGAAGAAAACTGGAACGTGATCATTCCCGTGCTGATGGCGCTGACCGTCGACGACCGGGTGATCGAGCCGCTCGCCAAGACGCTGGCGACCCAGCCCTATTGGCGCCAGGCCTATATCGAGCGGCTCGGCAAGGACGGTCCCGCACCCGATGCGACCTACAAATTGCTGCTTCGGCTCAAGGCACTCGGCACCCCTGCGACCAAGGGGGAACTGGATCCCTATTTCTTCAAGAGCGCCGAGCGCCTGACGCCGCAGCAATTGTTCGAGCAATGGGTGACCCTGCTGCCGCCGTCCGCGGCATCCGCGAGCAAGGGGCTGATCCGCGATGGCGATTTCGCCGGGCTCGACGTGTCGCCGCCGTTCGGCTGGCGCCTCTATCCGGCCGAGGGAGTCTATTCGGAGACCGGCACCGGCCCGGCCGGCATGGGCCACGCGCTGTACGTGTCCTATACCGGCGAGCGCGAAACCTATTTCGCCAGCCAGCAACTGGTGCTCGCCCCCGGCCATTACCGCTTCGCCGGACGCGTCTATGCCGAGGACGCGATCGATTCGGGCGTCTTCAGCTGGGTGATCGTCTGCATGACCAAGGGAGCTCAAGGCGAACTGGGGCGCGCAGCGGTCAATCCGCAGCCGGGCAAGCTTGGTGGCTATGCGGTCGAATTCGACGTGCCCGCCACATGCGACCAGCAGCAACTCGCTTTGGTCGGCAGCATGCGCGAAGCGAGTTTCGATACGATCGCGGCCTATCTTGACGGACTGACGCTCACGCGCCGTCCCTGACCCGCCGGTTTCCTGCCCTCAGGGCCGCGCGGCGACCGATGCGAACATCGTCTTGCGGTAGCGCGGTCCACCGGCGAAGCGGTTGACGAACCGCGGGAACGGCGGATCGGCATAGTACACCGTCTCGAGAATCACGAAGCCCAGCTTCTTGAGGATATCGCGAACCTCGGTCGACGACGGCACGTGATTGACGTGCTTGTAGTAACGCGGGCGCCCGGTCAGCCGATAAGCCCAGCCCTCGAAATAGCGGTAATAGGAACGGCCATTGGGCAGCGACACGATCAGCCGCCCACCGGGACGCAGCAAGGCGGTCAGCCGCGCCAGCTCTTCCTCGAGATCGGGAAGATATTCGAGCACGCTGGAGCAGAGCACCAGGTCATATTGTCCGGCACGGTCCGACAGGGTCTCGAACATCGCGACGTCGAACGTGACGTTGTCGATCCCGCGCCGCGCCGCGTCGGCGCGCGCCAGCTCGATCATCCGCTCGCTGCCGTCGATGCCGTCGACATGCGCCGCGATCGCCGCCGCTTCCAGCGCGAAGGTGCCCGCGCCGCAACCGGCATCGATCACCCGGTCGCTGGACTGGGCATAGCGCATGATGAGCCCGGCCCAGGCCCTGAACCGGTCACGAAAGCCGCGCGATCGCTGATATCCGTCGCGAAACGACGGTGCGATCGAATCGTGCCACGAGACCGCGGTCTCCCCTTCGCTCACGCTCCATTCTCCTGATCCGGCGCCAGTCGCGCCGGGAGCATTCGTGAGACACGACAACCGGGCGTGGAACAAGTTCCCGCCCGGTTACAGGTACCGCCACCGGCGGTACAAATAAGAAGGGCGCGAAACCGAAGCTTCGCGCCCTTTGTAAATCGCTTAAGCGCGAATCACGGGCTCTTCGGCTTCGAGCTACCCGAGGTCGCCGCCAGGATACCGCCGATGATCGCGATGATCGCCAGGACCGCGACGATGCCGCCGCCGCCACCGCGCAGGTGATTCGCATCCTTGGCGTCGGCGCCGGCACGCACGGTGCTGACCTTGGCCATGACCGTGCCCTTTGCGGGGGCTGCCGAAGCCATTGCCGGGGTCGCCGCGAGCGCCACCGAAGCAAGCGCCGCTACAGCGGACTTATACAGCACCATTAGCAAACTCCCTTGGTTATCTGTTCCAATTTCTCCACGCGCTTGCCACACAAACGCGCCGACTGTCAACCATAGTGCCGATCGTTGCGGGAACGTCCCGCCCCCATTTTCGGCCCCACCGAAGACCATTTGCAAACGCCCGGACCCTGGATTTGTTGCGTCGCGCAATAAATTCCGCGGAACCGTTGCGTCCGGGCAACGCCTTGCCCCGCTATCGTTAAAACTAGGTGACGATTGGTAAGGATTCCAGCCCTTTTTTGCGCTTTTCAGACAGCTTTTAGGATGATCCCGCGTCCGCACACGGCAAGCAACGGTCGACCGCCTCGTCACGGTGACGAAGGGGCTTGTGCGGCGGCGCCCAATCCGGGAAAGGGCGGCATGGCTTCGACCCGTGCACCGCGCATCCTGGTTGTCTTCGGAACGCGGCCCGAGGCGATCAAGCTTTTCCCCCTGATCAACACGCTCAAGCGCAGCCACGCGGACGTCCGCGTGTGCGTGACCGGGCAGCATCGCGAGATGCTCGACCAAGTTCTTGAGATCGCGCGAATCACTCCCGACCACGATCTCGCGGTGATGCAGCCCAACCAGTCGCTCGACACCCTGACCGCGCGACTGCTGACCGATCTCGGCCAGGTGATGGATGCCGACCGGCCCGATCGCGTCATCGTCCAGGGCGATACCGCCACCGCGATGGTCGGCGCGCTGACCGCTTATTACCGCAAGATTCCGGTCAGCCATGTCGAGGCCGGGCTGCGCAGCTTCAATATCTATCATCCCTGGCCCGAAGAGGTGAACCGCAAGATCGTCGGCGCCATCGCCGACCAGCATTTCGCCCCGACCGATACCGCGCGCGACGCCCTGCTTGCCGAGAAGGTGCCGGCCGAGCGGGTTCACGTCACCGGCAACACCGTGATCGACGCGCTGATCGAGACGCGCGCGCGGGTCGACGCCGATGCTGCGCTGGCGTCGGTGATCGCCCCGGTCGCCGCGAGATTCGCCGGAAAACGCATTGTGGCCGTAACGACACACCGGCGCGAAAATTTCGGCGAAGGCCTCAAATCGGTCGCGCAGGCCGTGCGGCGAATCGCCGAGCGGCCCGATGTCGCGGTGATCTTCCCGGTCCATCCGAATCCCAATGTCCGCGCGCCGATGGCCGAGGTGCTGGGCGGGATCGACAATGTCGCGATGATCGATCCGCTCGATTATCCCAATTTCGTGCGGCTGCTGTCGCTCTGCCATTTCGTGATGACCGATAGCGGCGGCGTGCAGGAAGAGGCCCCTGCCCTCGCCAAGCCGGTGCTGGTGATGCGCGAGACGACCGAGCGGCCCGAGGGCGTCGTCGCCGGCACTGCCAAGCTGGTCGGCAGCGACGAGGAACTGATCGTTACCGAAGCTTCACGTCTTCTCGATAACAGCACAGCCTATGAAGCAATGGCCCGCGCCCACAACCCGTTCGGGGACGGCAGAAGCAGCGAGCGAATCGCGCGCATCGTCCTCGAGTCCGTCGCCTGACATGGCCAGGAGCGTCTGCGTCATCGGCCTTGGCTATATCGGCCTGCCCACCGCGGCGGTAATCGCGCGCAGCGGTGCGTCGGTGCTGGGCGTCGACATCAGCCCGCACGTGGTCGAGACGATCAACGACGGCCGCATCCATATCGAGGAAGCCAATCTCGATTCGCTGGTGCGGGAAATGGTCGAGAGCGGCGACTTGCGCGCCGCGCTGGCGCCCGAACCCGCCGATGTGTTCATCATCGCCGTGCCGACGCCGTTCACCGACGGCCACGCGCCCGACGTCAAATACGTCCTCGCCGCCACCCGCTCGATCGCGCCGTCGGTGCGCAAGGGCAGCCTGGTGATCGTCGAATCGACCTGTCCGGTCGGCACCACCGAGGCGGTCCGCGACGTCCTGGTCGCCGAGCGTCCCGATCTCCGCTTCCCTGACGGCAGCGACGCGCCGACCGATGTCTGCGTGGCCTATTGCCCCGAGCGCGTGCTGCCCGGAAAGATCCTCGAGGAACTGATCAGCAACGACCGCTCGATCGGCGGGCTGAGCCCGGCCTGCGCCGAGCGCGCCGTTGCCTTCTACAAGGACTTCGTCGCCGGAGAGTGCATCGCGACCCAGGCGCGCACCGCCGAGATGTGCAAATTGGTCGAGAACTCGTTCCGCGACGTCAACATCGCCTTCGCCAACGAATTGTCGATCGTCTGCGACACGCTGAAGCTCGACGTGTGGGAAGTCATTCGCCTGGCGAACCGCCACCCGCGGGTGAAGATCCTGCAGCCCGGCCCCGGCGTCGGCGGCCATTGCATCGCGGTCGACCCCTGGTTCATCGTCGACAGCGATCCCGAGAATGCGCGGCTGATCCGCACCGCGCGCGAGGTCAATGACGGCAAGGCGCATTATGCCTTTGCACGCGCCTCGACGCTGGCCGACGCGCATCCCGAGGCGGGGATTGCCTGTCTCGGCCTGTCGTTCAAGGCGAACATCGACGACCTGCGCGAGAGCCCCGCGCTCGAGATCGCGCTCGAACTGGCGCAGGCCTATGGCGATCGCGTCCGCGTGGTCGAGCCGCATGTCGATGCCTTGCCCAAGGCGTTCGAAGCAACCGGCGCGATCCACGCCAGCCTCGACCAGGCGCTCGACCAATGCGGCGTGCTGGTCGTGCTGGTGGATCATAACGAGTTCAAGGCGGTGACGCCCGAGCGCCGCGCGGGCAAGGCGATCTACGATACCCGGGGCATCTGGCCGGCCTGACCGGCGCGTCAACGACGTCACGCGGACCTAATGTCGTCACCTCGGCACAAGGCCGGGGTGACAGGTTAGGGCTATTGCCGACCTTCTTACTTCGCGCCGAACCCGCTGATCACCGTGCCGACGGTGCGGAGCAGGATCAGCAAGTCGAGCCAGCCTGAAAAGTGTTTGATGTAGAAGAAGTCGTAATTGAGCTTGTAATGGACCGAGGCGAGGTCCGCGACATGGCCCTGATTGACCTGCGCCCAGCCGCTGATCCCCGGCCGCACGATGTGGCGGTAGGAATAGAACGGGATTTCCTGCTCATACCACGCCGATAGCGCGACCGCTTCGGGGCGCGGACCGATCCAGCTCATCTCGCCCTTGATGATGTTCCACATCTGCGGAAGCTCGTCGAACCGGGTGCGGCGCAGGACGCGGCCGAGCCGGGTGATCCGCGCATCGTCCGAATCGGTGATGAAGCCGTCGCGTCCGGCTTCTTCGGGCGTGCATTCGCGCATCGTGCGGAACTTCCACACCATGAACGGCTTGCCGCGATAGCCCATCCGCTCCTGCCGGAAGAACGCGGGGCCCTTCGAATCGAAGCGGACCCAGATTGCCACGATCAGCATCGGCACGATCAGCACCGGCAGCACCGCGAGCGTGATGATCATGTCGATGCCACGCTTCATCTTGCGATAGGCGAGGTTGGGCAGCAGCGACCCGAAGCTGTTTTCGGACAGATGCTCGATCGACACGCGCCCGGTCAGCGATTCGCGGATCTGCTTGACGTGGTAGACCGAATGGCCGTTGACCGCGGCCTCGGCGAGCATCCGCTCCCATTCGTCGTCATGGTCGTAGCGCAGGTCGGCGACGATGATCGCGTCGCGCGCGGCGGGCATGACCGGCTCGGTCAGCGGGATCCAGTCGACATTGGGCAATTCGGTCAGCACCGAGGTCTTGCCGAACGGCACGATGTAGAACGGCTTGGTCGACGACCGCATCAGGTAGAAATGGATCGCGTAGGAAGTCGCAGCGGCGAGGACGAACGACGTCGTCAGATAGGCACGGCTATAGTCGAGGCGCAGGAAGAAGAAGGCGGCGACCACCAGGCCGTACGACGTCGCATAGGTCGGGACGATGTAGCTGAACACCCGCGACCCCGGGAACGCCGTCACGCGGCGCAGCATGATGATCCCGAGCACCGCGCCGACCACCGATCCGGCGATGACATTGTCGACCGGGATCAGCGACGACGCGCCCGGATTCTGCTGCAGGAACGGGCGGTCGATGAACAAGCTGGGCACGGCAACGGCCAGCGCCAGCACCGCCAGTGCCTCGACACGGAACGATTCGAAGATGCTGGATCGCGGCCGTGTTGCAGCGCCGGCCCGGCTCATCAGCATGCAATAAATCCCCTTTGGTGCGCCAGTCCTGCTGCCTTTTGCAGTGCGGCATTACACCCGCAAGACGGAACGAGTCTATTGATCCAGCGCAAACTCATCGCGCGCGCAGGTCGTCTGGTGGAACGATCGTACCGCCATTGGACAGCTGGAGCGCGATTCGCGCGCGCTCGGCCTCGACCGCCTCGATCCGCTCGGTCCAGCCGGGATGGGTCGAATCGGGAATCAGGCCGCCCAGCCTTTTCGCCTTGAACCGGCGCCAGAGCGATATCGCCGCGGCAGGGTCATACCCCGCCCGCGCCATCAGCCAGGGCATCAGCCGGTCGGCGGCAAGTTCCTGCCCACGCTGGATTTTCGCCTTCCCCTTGCGATGCCCGAGCGCGTTGTGCGCCAGTTCGTGCGCCAGGATCGCGGCAAGCTCGTCGGGCGTGGAGGTGAAGCCGGCCGCGCGGGTCGACACCTGGATCCATGTCCCGTTGGCGACTGCGTCGATGTCGTTTCCCGGCATCAGCTGGAAGCGCGCGCGGCATGCCCGGATTCCCGCCAGCTCGATCGCGATCGACTGGCTGCCGCGCTTGACCGTCAACGCCGCATTGCCATCGGCGAGTGCTGCGTCGAGCATGCTCATCGCCGATTCGACCGGCGCAAAATCGCCATTCGCCGAATCGGCCGGCGTCGCCGCGAATGCCTGGCCATCGGCATCGACCAGGGCATCGCCGGCGCGAATGCCGGCGCGCTCGGCGGGCGATCCCGGCACCACCAACGCCACGGTCGGCCGGTCGCTCAACCCGAGCACTGCCGCCGCGGCCGGCCGATAATCGACGCCATATTGACCGAGCGTCTCGATCAGCATCCCGCTCTCGTTCATCCGGTCGGCGCAGAGGTCGGCATTGGCGGTCGCGAGCCTGTACCCGGTCGTCGCGACCTGCGTGTCCTGCACGAGCAGGGCGCGGACCACTTGCGTCGCCTGATCCTCCGCCGGCACGGGCGCGGCGGCGGTCAGCGCGAACACCAGCAGGACGCTTAACGGCTTGATCATCCCCTCCCCGCTACCGCAGCGCGCGGCGCCAAGCCAGCTTGGCCCTGCGAAGCTTCGCCGCTAAGGGGCCGTGATCCCGGGGAGGGCGCGGGCGACGCGCCCGATGGTTCCGGCGTTGCGAAGGAGCGTGTGTGAAGCTTGTCGTCGTCGGCCTGGGTTATGTCGGCCTGCCCCTTGCGATTGCGCTCGCCCGGCATTTCGAGGTCTGGGGGATCGATATCGATACCGGCCGCATCGCCGAACTGACCGACGGTCACGACCGCACCGGCGAGGTCGACCGCGACACGCTCGCCGCATCGAGCCTGCGCTACACCGCCGACCCCGCCGCCTGCCCTGCCGCCCATGCCTATATCGTCACCGTCCCGACCCCGATCGACGATGCCAAGCGCCCCGATCTCGGCGCGGTGATGGGCGCGACCCGGATGGTCGCCGGGATGATCGACGCGGCGATCCGCCCGACGATCATCTACGAAAGCACCGTCTATCCCGGCGTAACCGAGGATATTTGCGGACCCGAAATCGAAAAGATCTCCGGGCTGAAGCGCGGGCAGGATTTCACGCTCGGCTATTCGCCCGAGCGGATCAATCCCGGCGATCGCGAACATACGGTCGACCGCATCGTCAAGGTGATCGCCGGCGAGGATGCGGCGACGACCGAGCGGCTCGCGGATATCTATGGCAAGGTCACCTCGGCCGGCGTGTTCCGCGCCGCCTCGATCAAGGCCGCGGAGGCTGCCAAGGCGATCGAGAACGCCCAGCGCGACATCAACATCGCCTTCATGAACGAGATCGCGCACATTTTCGGCGCGATCGACCTGTCGATCTGGGACGTGCTCGCCGCGGCGCGCACCAAGTGGAACTTCCTGCCGTTCCAGCCCGGCCTGGTCGGCGGCCACTGTATCGGCGTGGATCCCTATTATCTCAGCCACCTCGCCGAGAGCCTGGGCCACGATCCCCGCGTCATCCTGTCGGGGCGCGACATCAATGACGGCATGGCGCGCTGGGTCGCCGAACAGATCCACGCCAGGGCCGGCAAGGCCGGGACAGCCCTGGTGCTCGGGCTGACGTTCAAGGAGAACGTCCCCGATCTGCGCAATTCGAAGGTCGCCGATCTCGTCGCCGGGCTCGGCGATCTCGGGCACCGGGTGACCGTCCACGACCCGCTGGCCGACCCGGCCGAGGCGACGCACGAATATGGCATCACGCTCGACGGCGATGCCCTGGCGCGGCGCTACGACGTCGTCGTGCTCGCGGTGCCGCATGCCGAATATCTCGGGATGGGCGACGGCCTCGCCACGCTGGTCGCCGAGGGCGGGCTGCTCGCGGACATCAAGAACGGCGTCCCGAACTTAACGGGTGCAACACGCTGGACGCTGTAGTTACCCGTCATCCCGACCTTGTGCCGGGATCCGCGGGGCGGCAGGCGCAGAGCAAGAGGCTCGAGCCGCATCGCCGGCGGCACGGCGGACCCCGGCACAAGGCCGGGTGACGAAATAGAGTTGGGAGTGACGTAATGCGAGTTCTCGTAACCGGTGCGGCCGGGTTCATCGGCAGCTGGGTGATCCGGCGGCTGCTCGCGCGCGGCGACCAGGTGATCGGAATCGACAATCTCAACGATTATTATTCGGTCGAGCTCAAGCGCGACCGCGTTGCGCTGATCGACGAGCTGCGTACCAACCGGTTCGACTTCTTGCCTGTCGATTTCGCCGATCACGAGGCACTCGAAGCGGCCCTGGCCGGCAAGGAATTCGACCGCATCGTCCATTTGGGCGCGCAGGCGGGCGTGCGCTATTCGATCGACAACCCGCGCGCCTATGTCCAGTCGAACCTGGTCGGCCATCTCAACATGATGGAGGTCGCGCGGCACCGGAAGGTAGAGCATTTCGTCTATGCCTCGTCCTCGTCGGTCTATGGCGGCAACGATACCCTGCCGTTCCGGGTCGAGGACCGCGTCGACCACCCGCTCTCGCTCTACGCCGCGACCAAGAAGGCCGACGAACTGATGAGCGAGACCTATTCGAGCCTCTATCGCCTGCCGCAGACCGGTCTGCGCTTCTTCACCGTCTATGGCCCCTGGGGCCGCCCCGACATGGCGATGTGGATCTTCACCAAGGCGATCCTCGAGGGGCGCCCGATCCCGGTGTTCAACAATGGCGATATGCGCCGCGACTTCACCTATATCGACGACATCGTCACCGGCGTGGTGTCGTGCCTCGATTCACCGCCCAGGGACGATGGCGAGGAAAAGGCCGGCGGCAGCCGCACGCCGCACGCCATCTACAATATCGGCAACCACCGTTCGGAAGAGCTCGGCAAGATGATCGGGCTGATCGAGGATGCCTGCGGGGTGAAGGCCATCCGCGACTATCAGCCGATGCAGCCGGGCGATGTCCCGGCGACCTATGCCGATATCAGCGCGATCGAGCGCGACCTGGGCTTTGCCCCGACCACGCCGATCGAGGTGGGCGTGCCCAATTTCGTCGCCTGGTATCGCGAATATCACAAGGTCTGAGAACACCGTCATCCCAGCGAAAGCTGGCATGACGGCAGTTCAGTCGCGGACCGCGATCACCGTGAAGTCCTTCGCCTCGAACGGCTTGAGGTTGTTCGGGTTGACCAGCCGCATCCCCTGCGCGCGCAGGAAGTCGGGGATGCTGGTGTCATAGTCGAAGCCGTCGACATAAACCGCCTTGACCCGTTTGGCGTCGAAAAAGCCCTGCGCGCCCTTGAGCACGTCGAGCTCCTGCCCTTCGACATCGAGCTTGAGGAACAGATCGCCCTTGAGGTCGAAGCTGTCGAGCCGGCGGCTGCGCGTCTGGAAGCGGGTCGACGCGATATTATAGGCGGTCGCCTTGTCGGCCACGGTGGTCACGCCCGACACCGCGCCCGACAGGAACTCCATGTCGCGTTCCTCGCTGGCGAGCGGCACGTTGACCGCCTCGAACCCGAAGCGGTCGGCATTGACCTTGAGCCGCGAGAAAGTGTCCGGATTCACTTCGAACGCGACGACATGGAAGTCCGCATGCAGGTTCTGGACGTCGGACGCGATGATCGAGAACAGGCCGACATTCGCGCCGATATCGACGAAGGTCATATGGTCCGACAGGAACAGGGCCAGCCGCTGCAGGATCAGCGTCTCATGGCGCAAGGTGTTGTTGCGCCGCGACAGGCGGAACGCGCGGAAATAGCCATTCTCGAGCTGCGCGTTGACGCGCACGCGGCGCTGGAACAACGCGATGTCGACATCCTTGTCGCCATAGATCATGCGCGTCAGCGCGCGGCGCACACGGGGCTGCTGGTTCACATATTTATGGACCAGTTTCATCGGATTCACGATCGGATACTCCCCACGCAGGTGGCGCGCTCCTTCCACGCCGCGCCCGCGAAAACAACCCTCAGCCGGCCTGCGCGGCAATCATCGCGGTCAGCCAGTCGTTCGCGACGCAATCGACGACCAGGTGCACGCGGTCGGTCTCGCCCTCGTTGGTCACGGCGTGCGGGTCGGACAGGCGCAGATACCACACCTCCCCCGGCGCCATCGCCACCGGCCGGCGGTTGAGCAGGAAGGTGACTCCCGGATTGGTCGTGACCGGCACGTGGATCCGCGCCTGCCCCCAATCGGCGGCGAGGTCGTGGTCGGCATGCTCCCTGATCAGCGATCCGGGTGTCAGCCGCATCAACCGGGCGACCTTGACCGGGCATTGGAACGCATCGAGCACCGCGCGGAACGCCGGGGTGCGGTCGAGGATCGCGGCGTCGACGAACTCGGTCGCGTCAGGCGGCGAATAGGCCTGCATGATCGGATGCGTCGCGCCGGCGACATGGCGCAGCGGCAGCACGTCCCATTGCCCTTCGTAATTCTGCTTCACGAAGTGATCGACCCAGTTCATCGCCTCGACCGTGGCGAGATCGGCCTGCAGCGCTGCGGGATCGAACGCGAACGGCAGTCGCGCGCGGTCGGGCAATGTCGGCGCCGGTTGTTGCGTCCAGATCGTCAGGCTAAGCCTCCCCCGCCGCTCGGTGCGGCCCGGCGACTCTATCCGTGGCGCCGGCCGTTGCAAGGCAGGCGATGACGACCGACACTCTTTCTCCGCTCGACCAGTTGCGTGTGCTCATCGCGACCGACGAGGCATTGCAGGACCGGCTCGCCGCCGCGGGCGAAGTGCAGGAGATGTCGCATCTGGCCGTCGAGGTCGCCGCGGCGGCGGGGATTGCCCTCACGGCCGAGGAAATCAGGGCAGCGACGCGGTTCGACCCGGTCGGCTTCGATCAATATGTCCCCACCCCGCCCAATTTCGCACGGCCGCCTGGCCGGCACTGGCTGCCCGTGGCATTGGCCCAGACCATGGCAGGGCCGGCCGTCGACTGGCGGCATTTCGGCGAGGCGCGGCTGAAGGAATCGTTCTTCCAGGATACCGTCCACTGGTCGCGCGGCCAGCCGCTGAGCAATCTGCTCAAGGTCCGGACGCCGCTCGGCGCGCTGCTCGAACTGGGAGCGGCGCCCGACGCCGCCGTTCCCGACGCCCTGATCTTCCACATGTCGCGCTGCGGCTCGACCCTGGTATCGCAGATGATCGCCGCAATGCCCGGCAGCATCGTGGCGTCCGAGGCGCCGCCGCTCGACGCGATTCTCCAGCTCTGCCTGTCCAATCCGCAGATCCCGATCGAGCAGCAGGTCGCGCTGATCCGCGGGATGGCGGCGGCGCTGGGCCGCGACCGGTTCGGCGATCGCCGGCGCTTCGTGATCAAGACCGATTCGTGGCACAGCCTCGGCTTGCCGCTGCTCCGCGCGGCCTTTCCCGAGACGCCCTGGCTGTTCCTGTTCCGCGATCCGGTCGAGGTGATGGTGTCGCAGATGCGGATGCGCGGCAGCCAGGCTGTGCCCGGCATGGGCCCCGACGCGCTGTACGCGATCGACGATCCGCTGAGCTACAGCGCCGAGGATTATACCGCGATGGTGTTGGCGAAGGTCTGCACTGCCGCGATCGACCACGCACCGCTCGGCGGCGGGCTGTTCGTCGACTATGCCGAGCTGCCGCAGGCAGTCGAAGCGCGCATCCTGCCGCATTTCGGGATCGACCCCGATGCCGAAGGCCTCGCCGCGCTGCGCGCTGCCAGCGGGCAGGACGCCAAGAACCCGAAATTCTCCTTCACTGCCGATGGTGCGACGAAACGACGCGAGGCCAATGAGGATGTGCAGCGCGCGGTTGCGACACATCTCGCGGACGTCCATCGTCGACTAACGGGACTCGCCGCCGGTCGCTAACGCCTTGAACGGCCAGCGTCAGCTTCGTATGGCCCATGCATAATCACCGGGGGGTGTCGGGGGTGTATTCGTATCGCGTATCTGGCCTCGCGGTCGCCAGCGAGGTGGATTTGCCGGGATTGATCCCGGGGGATCCCGATCTGGCGCCCGAAGTGACGATTCGCCGCGCCCCCGTTCCGGCATCGCTCGATGATCCGATCGCCACCGGTCCGACCTGGGAACGCAAGGACAACCGATTCCTGCTCCGCGTGCCCGAGATCGCGCGCTTTCTGCTCGAGGACGGGCGCTCGATCACCTTCGAGGCAGAAGACAGCGCCGGGCCGCAGGACGTCGCCGTTTTCCTCGCCGGCACCGCGTTCGGCATGCTCCTCCACCAGCGCAATCACATCGTCCTCCACGCCAGCGCGGTGCTGGTCGGCAGCAAGGCCGTCCTGTTCTGCGGGCCGTCGGGCGCCGGCAAGTCGACGCTCGCCGCGGCGCTCGGCGAGCGCGGCTATCACCTGGTCGCCGACGACCAATGCGCGGTCGATATCGATGCCGAAGGCGGGCCGCGCATCCACCCGGACGGCCGCCAGCTGCGGCTATGGGAACGCAGCATCCGCGAACTCGGCCTCGACAGCCGGCAAGGCGCGTCGATGCGCAACCGGCTGCGCAAATTCTATGTCGACCCCGTCGCGGCACGCGAAACGCCGGTCGCCGTCGGCGGCGTTTATATGCTCGAGGAATCGCGCCCGCCCGCCGAGCCGGCGATCGAGCAGGCCAATATCGTGGACGCGACCCGACTGCTGAAAATCAATGCCTATCGCCCGGCGATGATCGAGAAGTTCGACCAGCAGGACGTCTATTTCCGCGGCGGCACCACGATTGCGGCCAGCGCGGGCATCTATCGGCTCAAGCGCCGCTTTGCGTTCGACGCGATGGACGCGACCATCGCCATGCTCGAGGATCACTGGCGCGCGATCGGGCTGACGGACGCGACGCCGTGATCCCGACGATCTGGCTCGCTTCCTATCCGAAGTCGGGCAACACCTGGTTCCGCATCCTCGTCGCCAATCTGTGGTCGACCGCCGACACGCCGATCGACATCAACCTGATCGACAGCGCCGATTCGATCGCCAGCTGGCGCAACCGGTTCGACCAGGCGATGCTGATCGAATCCGACCTGTTGACCGAGGACGAGATCGACCGCCTGCGCCCGGCGCTCTACGAGCACAATGCGGCGGGGGCCGCGATGGCCGACCAGGAAGCGGCCACGCCTCCCGTCCGCCTGGTCAAGACCCATGACGCATGGACGCTGACCGACCGCGGCGAACCCCTGCTCGGCGGGGCGCGGGGCGCGGCCGGTGCGATATTGTTCGTGCGCGACCCGCGCGACGTGGCCACTTCCTTCGCCAACCATCTCGATTGCTCGATCGACCAGTCGATCGCCCGGATGGGCGATGCCGACTTCTGCTTCGCCTCGTCTCCCGACCGGATCGGCTATCAGCTGCGCCAGCGACTGCTCGGGTGGAGCGGGTTCGCGGCGAGCTGGCTCGACCAGCACGACATCCCGGTTCATCTGGTCCGCTACGAGGACATGGTCGCGGACCCCTTCGGCACCGCCGCCGCCGCGCTGGCCTTTGCCGGGATCGACGCGCCGCGCGACCGGCTGGATCGCGCCATCGCCTTTTCCGACATTGGCGAATTGCAACGCCAGGAAGCGGAGAAGGGGTTTCGCGAGGCGCCGCGCCGCACCGCCAGCTTTTTCCGCCGCGGCACTGCCGGCGGCTGGCGCAACGACCTGACCGTCACGCAGATCGGCCAAATCGAACGCGATCATGGCGCCATGATGGATCGCCTGGGCTATGCCCGCACCAATCGAGCAACGGAGACGAAGTGATGATTCATCGCGATGGCGACTGGCTGGCCGCCAAGGTCGGCGACGAACTGGTGATGATGAGCGCGGCCAAGGGCAATTATATCGGCCTGTCGGAAGTCGGCGCGCGGATCTGGGAGCTGATCGAGACTCCCCGCAGCGTCGATTCGCTGTGCGACGCGCTGGTCGCCGAATATGATGTCGACCCGGCGACGTGCCGCGCCGAGGTCGACGCTTTCCTCGCGACGCTCGCCGAGCACAACGCGATCCGTATCGACGCGGCATAGGAGATGAGCGCAATTTGCGGCGTGATACGGTTCGATGGCGCGGATGTCGCGCCGATGACCGCGCGCCGCATGGCTCAGGCGATGAAGAACCGCGGCAGCGATGCCATGGAAGTGGTCGATCTCGGTCGCCTCGCCTTCGGCCATTGCCTGCTCCGCATCAACCGCGAGGATCTCTACGAGGCGCAGCCGATCGTCGATCGCGACGCCGTGCTGGTGGCCGATCTGCGCCTCGACAATCGCGAGGAACTCGCCGCCGAGCTGGGCATCGCCGCCGACGCGCTTGCCGCAATGCCCGACAGCGAGGTCCTGCTCGCGGCATGGCGGCGCTGGGGTGACGATTGCGCGCGCCATCTGCTCGGCGATTTCGCCTTCGCGATCTGGGATCGCGCGAAAGCAACCTTGCTGCTCGGCCGCGACCATATGGGCCAGCGCTCGCTCTTCTATCACCGTGGCGAAGGCTTCCTCGCCTTTGCCAGCGACCTGCGCGGCCTGTTCGCCGCGGACGAGGTGCCCCAGGAAGTCAATGAGGACGTCCTCGCGCGCCACTTGCTGGTGTCGACCGAACAGGTCGAGGGCGAAACGCCTTATGCCGGAATCCGCTCGCTGTCGGGCGGCGCCGTCCTGCACGTCAAGACCGGGGGCGATGCCCGGATCGAGCGTTACTGGGAGCCGCATGCCGGTGCCGAGCATGTCGGTCGCGACGACGCGCATTATCTCGCCGCCTATCGCGCCACGATCACCGAGGCGGTTGCCTGCCGCATCCGTCGCCTGATCGATCCGCCAGCGCTGTTGTTCAGCGGCGGCTTCGACAGCGGGATCATCGCCGCCTTGGCCGGCCCGGCCGTCGCCGCGCGCGGGCAGCACCTCGCCTGCCTCGCCTCGGTGCTGGCCGAGGACGACCCGCGCCCCAGCGCACGCGCCGCCGTCGAGGCGTTTCGCGGCCGCCCGGGCGTGGAGATCGACTATTTCGTCCGCGCGCCCGGTGAGAGCAATTGGGACGATCTCGAAACCAGTTTCGCCGGGGTGCTGACCAACGTCCCGCCCACGCTTGTGCGGCAACGGCTCGGCGCGATGGCGAAGCAGGCCGGTGCGCGGCTCGTCATCGACGGCCATGGCGGCGACTATACGATCAACCCTTATGACACCGCGATGCTGGGCGCGATCCTGCGCCGTGGCGCGATCGGCCGGTTCGTGCGCGAATTTCGGGCGCGGATGCGGTTTACCGGCTGGTCGCCCGTCCGCGTGTTCGGCCGTGACGTGCTGAGCGCGCTGGTGCCGCAAATCATCCGAGGGCCGTGGCGCGTCGCGGTCAGCGGCTTCGTACCCGCCTGGCGGCGCCGCGGCGTGCAGCCCGACTTCGCCCGCGCGATGTTCGCGCGCGGCAGCGTGAGCCGCGACCGGTTGCGCGATGGTTTTCGTCCCGGGCCACGCTGGCATGCACGCTGGCTCGAGGCGTGTCGCAATGCCTCGACCAACCCCAATGGCAGCACCTATCGCGCGACCGTTCCCGATCTCGATCTGACTCGCCCGTTCCACGACAAGCGGGTGGTCGAACTGGGCTGCGCCTTGCCCAATCGGCTGGTGTTTCGCGATGGCCGTGAACGATGGCTGGCGCGCACCGTCTTCGCCGACCTGCTGCCGCGTCGCCTGCTCGAGCGCATGCCCGGCAACGACCGCGAGCAGCCCGACATGCTCGATATGTGCGCGGAAGCGGCGCCGGCGATGCTCGCGGCGCTGCGGGAGGCAGGCGACGATTCCGCTTATGCGCGCTACATCGACGTGCCCGCGCTTGAGAAGATGGTGCTGGCCGAGACGTCGGAAATAAAGCTCAGCCAGCGCGCGCGGCTGACCTTCGCCATGCGAACGCTGACGACGGCGCGGTTTCTAGCGTGGCAGGATCGCAGCAATCGCTGACAATGTCAGCGCGCTCGCGAGGTCAGGAGCCGTAGGACGATCCGCCGACCGACGTGCCATCGGGGCCGAGGGTGTTGACGTTCGACAGCGTGTTGGTGCGCGCAGCACCGAGGATCACGCTCGGCGTTTCCCAGCGCTTACGCTCGGGCGTATCGGCCGACGAAAGGCTCGAGTGATCGACAGACATACCAGCACCCCTGAATTTGGTATGGCGGACACCCGCCCTTTACAGTGCCCTTGTTGCGCAAGCGGAATGCCGGGTCAAGTCATTGAACAATAGGATCACGAACTCGCACAGATTTGGACCGAATTTTTCGTGACTTGCAGGTTTCGCGTCTTTTTTCGTCGTGGACCGGTTGGATTCGTTTCGAAAGCGCTCTAAGCAGGCAGGCGATGTTCCGGGGGGTAGGCATCGACAAGTGGCGCCCGCCTCGGATGTGACCAGCGAGAGGGCCAGCGATGTCAGGTTATTATCTCGGCGAGATCAAGCCGTTCGGCTTCCAGTTTGCGCCGAAAGGCTGGGCGCTGTGCGCAGGCCAGCTTCTCTCGATCGCGCAGAACACGGCGTTGTTTTCGCTGCTCGGCACCACCTATGGCGGTAACGGCGTGACGACCTTCCAACTGCCCGACCTGCGTGGCCGGACGCCGATCACGCCGGGCCAGGCGCCGGGCGGGTCGCCCTACACGCTCGGGGAAACCGGCGGCGTCGAGACCGTGACGTTGCTCTCGACGCAAATGCCGATGCACAACCACACTTTCTCGGGTACCTTGCAGCCGGGCAGCAAGAAACCCGTCGCCAACGGCATCTTCGCCGATGACGACGACACGACGCAGACGGTCGAATATTTCGCGGCCTACAATGCGCCGGGGTCGGTCCTCACGCCGCTCAACGCGGTGACCCTGGGTACTGCCGGCAGCAGCCAGCCGCACTCGAACATGCAGCCTTATCTGGTGATCAATTACTGTATCGCGCTGGTAGGCATCTATCCCTCGCGCAACTGATCGGCGTCCCGGTCATCCGAGATTGAAAGGACTGTCATGGCTACTCCTTATGTTGGCGAGATCATGCTCTTCGCGGGACCCTTCCCGCCGGTGGGCTGGGCCCGTTGCGACGGCGCGTTGATGTCGATCGCGCAGCAGACCGTGCTCTATACGCTGATCGGCACGACCTATGGCGGCGATGGCGTGAACACCTTCGCGGTGCCCGATCTGCAGGGCCGCGTCGCGATGGGCCAGGGCCAGGGGCTGGGCCTGACCAACCGCGTCATAGGGGAGAAATCGGGAACCGAAAGCGTCACGCTGACCAGCGCGCAGATGCCGCAGCATACCCACGTCTTCACCACCAACAATATCGACGGCAATGTCGACAAGCCGGCCAATACGGTCGTCCCGGCCCGTCCCAAGCAGGCAACGGGCGGCAATTCGGCGACGCTCTACACGGATCCGACCAAGAGCATCCAGGCTGGCGATCTCAAGCCGATGCAGACCAATATCGTGGGCACTGCCGGCGGCAGCCAGCCGCACGACAATCTCATGCCGATCCTCGCGATCACCTACTGCATCGCCCTCGAAGGCATCTTCCCCTCGCAGAATTGATCCGGAAGGTACGATCATGACTCAGCCTTACCTCGCTCAGATCCATATTTTCCCGTACAATTTCGCGCCGCGCGGCTATGCCTTCTGCTGGGGCCAGATCATTGCGATCCAGCAGAACACGGCATTGTTCTCGCTGATCGGCACCTATTATGGCGGCAACGGCACGACCAACTTCCAGCTGCCGGATTTCCGCGGGCGTTCCGCGGTGGCGCAAGGCCAGGGGACCGGCCTGTCGAACTATGTCGTCGGCGAACAGGTCGGTTCGGAAACGGTCACGCTGCTCAGCACCGAAATGCCGATCCATAGCCACCAGCCGAATGGGGCGGTGATCGCCAATTCGTCGCCGACCGCCACGCCGAGCGCGGCGTCGACGTTCACCAATGCGGCCCCGAACAACCTGTACGCGGCGAGCATCCCGCCCGCCCAGTTCACCCAGCTCGCACCGCTGACCATCCAGATAGCGGGGGGCAGCCAGCCGCACACCAACCAGCAGCCCTATCTGGCGGTCTATTATTGCATCGCGCTGCAGGGCGTTTTCCCGGCGCGCAACTGATCGGCATCCCATGAACGAGCTTACCGCGCCTCCGGCATTGATCCTGCCGGAGGCTCTGGTTGCGCAGGGCATCTCCCTGCGACGCGAAACCGATGCCGACCTGCCGTTCCTGATCCAGGCCTATGGCGCCTCGCGCGACGAGGAAATGGCGATGGTGCCCTGGACGATGGACGAGAAGAACGCGTTCCTGCTCCAGCAATTCGGGATGCAGCGGAAACATTATTACGCTTATTATCCCGACGCCGCCTACGACATCATCGAGCAGCATGGCCGCCCGGTCGGGCGCCTCTACATCAACGAGCGCGAGACGCGGATCGGGCTGATGGACATCGTGCTGATGCCGGCCGATCGCGACAAGGGCATCGGTACCGCGCTGATCCGCGCGCTGCAGGATTATGCGACCACGCGCGGCAAGGGCGTCGACCTGTTCGTCGAGCCCTACAAGCCGGCCTACAACCTGTACCGCCGGCTGGGTTTCACGGCGATCAACGACGATCCGATCAATATCGAGATGGAATGGCTGCCCGACGGGGTCAGGTAAAGGTCGCGCAATATTCCATACCGTCCTCGGTCCGGGCGGCGGCGACCAGGAAGATGTCCTGCTCGCCCATTACCGGATGGATCAGCCGGCACGTCCCCTGCCCCCAGTTTTCCTGAATATCGACGAGGAAGCTCAACAGGAACTGATCGCGCATGCCGGGACGCGGCGCCTTGGCGAGTGGCTTGGCGGCGATCAGCCTGAAGCGCATCTCGGGCGCGATATGATCCGCCGGCCGGATGAAGTCGGTGCCGACATGCGGTTCGAAATCCTCGCGGGTGAGCTCGACGGACGACATGCCAGGTTCCTCGATTTGGTGGGCCTCTCCACTGGCGTAACCGACCGGCGCGATCAAGCAGGCGTGGCGACAACGATCTTATCGGTTCAAATATAAGGTCAATTTTCGGTAACAATCGAGGCGGTTTTTCCACCAGTTTCGGGTGCAAATACTTTGCCCGGCCCGCTTGGAATTCGCCGGAAAGCCCGGTACGTTCCACATCGATGTTCCGGGGGGAGACGTCGAGTCATCGTCTCGATCGCCCCTCATTCCTGTCAGGCAGATGAGAGGTTGGTGGCATGACGCAGCCCTATATCGGTGAAATCAGAATGTTCGGGTTCGACTTCCCGCCACGCGGCTGGGCAAGCTGCGCCGGTCAGCTCCTGTCGATCGCGCAGAACCAGGCGTTGTTCTCGATCCTCGGCACGACCTATGGCGGCAACGGCACGACGACATTCGCGCTGCCCGATTTCCGCAGCCGCACGCCGATCCACTGGGGCCAGGGCCTGGGCCTTCCCGCTTACGCCCTTGGCCAGGTCGGCGGCGAGGAGAACCACGTGCTGACGGTCAACGAAATGGCGTCGCACAATCACGCCTTCATGGCGACGACCGACGTGGGCACCAAGAAGCCCGTCAATGGCGGCGTCCTGGCCGACGACAACGATGCGCAGCAGGTCGATTATTACGCGCCGAACAACGCGCCGGGCAGCCAGTTCCTCAACATGAACGCCGGCGCGATCTCGCTCACCGGCAGCAGCCAGGCACATCCGAACCTGCAGCCCCTGTCGGTGACCAACATGAGCATTGCGCTTCAGGGCCTGTTCCCCTCGCGCAACTGAGCGGCTCCGCTGCTACTCCTATTTGAGAGGTTGTAATGAGCAATCCATTTCTCGGCGAGATCCGCATGGTCGGGTTCACCTTCAACCCGCGCGGCTGGGCATTCTGCAACGGGCAGTTGATGTCGATTGCGCAGAATGACGCACTCTTTGCGCTGCTTGGCACCACATATGGCGGTGACGGCCAGACGACGTTCGGCCTGCCCGACTTCCGCGGCCGCGTGCCGATCAACCAGGGTCAGGGCCCAGGCCTCAGTCTCTACACGCTCGGCCAATTGTCCGGGTCCGAGTCGGTCACCCTGCTCACCGGCCAGCTCCCCGCGCACGGGCACGCACCGGTTGCCAACAACATCAACTCGTCGGTCGACAAGCCGGTCGCCAATTCATCGATGACGGCGAAATCGGTGCAGCAGGGCGGCGGCAACTCGGCGACTTTCTACACCGACCCGACCAAGACTCCGGCAGCCGGCGACTACAAGCCGATGCTGACCGGGCTCATCGGCCCGTCAGGCGGCAACCAGCCGCACGACAATATCGCGCCATATCTCGTCATCAACTTCATCATCGCGCTCGAGGGCGTCTTTCCGTCGCGCAATTGATAAGGAACCGATCATGACCGCACCCTTTGTCGGTGAAATCAAGATGTTCGCGGGGAATTTCGCACCCCGCAACTACGCCCTTTGCAACGGCCAGATCCTCTCGATCGCGCAGAACACGGCATTGTTCTCGCTGCTCGGCACCACCTATGGCGGTAATGGCACGACCAACTTCGCGCTGCCCAACATGCAGAGCAGGACACCGATCCATTGCGGCAACAGCACCGGGCCGGGCCTCAGCCCCTATGATCTGGGCCAGCAGGGCGGGGAGGTGAATGTCACGCTCACCAATCTGCAGCAGCCATCGCACAATCACCAGATCTCAGGCGCGGTGATCGCCAATTCCAGCCCGAGCAACGCGCCCAGCGCGAATGCGGCCTATACCAACAGCGCGCCGAACCTGCTGTATGCGGCCACCAGCGCCAACCTCATCGCGCTGGCCCCGCAGTCGATCAGCTTCACCGGCGGCGGCCAGCCGCACAACAACCTCCAGCCCTATCTGGTGGTGACGTTCATCATCGCGCTCAACGGCCTCTTCCCGGCGCGCAACTGATCGCCGGCGATCAGGACAAGATGCACAACGCCCCCGGCACGCATGCCGGGGGCGTTGTGATGTCGGGCACCGGCGCCTCACGCGCCGGCTCAGGTCAGTTGAAGGTCGCGCAATATTCGGTGCCCTCGGCACTCTGGCCGGAGGGAACCATGAACACGATCCGCTCGCCCAGCTCGGGATGCGTGAGCAAATAGCCGCCTTGCTCGAAGACCGTCTGCGTGGCGACACGGAAGATCAACTGGAACGGCGACCTTTTCTGCCCCGGGAAGCCGTTCTTCAGCTCGGTCGCCTCGATCAGCTTGAACGGGATCGGCGGATGCTCCGCGCTCCCGTCGCCGGGCAGGACGAAATCCTCCCCGATATACGGCGCGAAATCCTCGAGCACCTGAAGTTCAGCCGACATTCCATCCCCCGTTGGTTGCGAACCATCAGTGGCGCATCGCCCCGCCGCGATCAAGCGTGGAGGACAGCACGGATCGCCATCGCCACCACGCCCAGCGCGGCAACGCTCGCCACCCAGATGCCCGCCATCCAGGCGAGCCGCTTCCACAACGGGCCGGCGTCGTCCGGCATCAGTGATATCCCGCAGAGTCGCCCACTTTTCCGCGGAACACCCAATAGGACCAGGCCGTGTAAGCGAGGATCAGCGGCACCATGATCGCCGCACCGACCAGCATGAAGACCTGGCTGGTCGACGGCGCCGCGGCCGCAACAATCGACACCGATCCGGGCACGATATCGGGGAACATCGAAATGCCGAGTCCGATGAAGCAAAGCAGGTAGAGCGCGAGCGTCAGCAGGAACGGCAGCAACTCCTTCCGGCGCAGCAATGCCCACCAGAAAGCCAGCGACAGGATCGACACCAACAGCGGCACCTGCGCCGTGACCACGACATTGGGGAAATCCAGCCAGCGGTCGAAATAGTGATGCCGGATGAACGGCGTCGCCGCGCTGACCGCGATCACCGCCAGCGCCGCCGCCACGCCCGCGGCCCTCGCCAGTCGCCGGGCGCGATCCTGCGTCCCGCCCTCGGTCTTGAAGATCAGCCAGCACGCGCCGAGCAATGAATAGGCCGCCACCGTCCCCGCGCCGGTCAGCAGCGAAAAGGGCGTCAGCCAGTCGAGCCAGCCGCCGTCATAGGCGCGCCCCGCGACATGCACCCCCTGGAGCAGCGCACCGAGCACCACCCCTTGCGCCGAGGCGGCGGTCAGCGAGCCCGCGGTAAAGGCGAAGTCCCAGAACGCGCGATGCCCCGGGTCGCGCCAGCGAAACTCGAACGCGACTCCCCTGAACACCAGCCCGAGCAGCATCGCGATGATCGGCGGGTACATGGCCGGCATCAGGATCGCATAAGCGAGCGGGAACGCCGCCATCAGTCCGCCGCCGCCGAGTACCAGCCAGGTCTCGTTGCCGTCCCACACCGGCGCGATCGCGTTCATCGCCTGGTCGCGCTCCTCACCGACCCTGAAGGCGGGGAACAGGATGCCGATGCCGAGGTCGAACCCGTCCATCACCACGTACATGAAGACGGCGAAGGCGATGATGAACGCCCAGACATAGGCAAGGGTCGGATCGGCGCTCATGGCTCGCCTCCCGTCTGCGCCGCGGGCGTGATGCCAGCGGTCCTGATCGGCGCATTCTCGCCCGATGCCGGCTCGTGCGGCAGCGCGCCTTTCTGCATCAGCTTCAATATGTACCAGACGCCGATCCCGAACACGGCGAAATAGACGATTACGAACGCCACGAGCGAGGTCGCCACCGCCGGTGCTGCCAGCGGCGACGCCGACTGGCTGGTGCGCAGCAGGCCGTAGATCGTCCAGGGCTGGCGCCCGACCTCGGTGGTGATCCATCCGGCGATCACCGCCACGAATCCCGATGGCCCCATCAGGATCGCGGCACGGTGCAGCCATTTCCAGTCGTAGAGCTTGCGCCGCCACCGCGCGACGAGGCTCCACAGGCCAAGCCCGAGCATCGCAAGGCCAAGCCCGACCATCACGCGGAACGACCAGAACACCACCGGCACCGGCGCCCATTGGTCGCGCGGGAAATCCTTGAGCCCCTGGAGCGGCGCATTCAGGTCATGCTTGAGGATCAGCGAGCCCGCCTTGGGAATCTCGACCTTGTAATGGACCTTGCCGTCCTCGTTCGACGGCAGGCCGAACAGGATCAGCGGCGCGCCGTCCGGGCTCGGATCGTAATCGCCTTCCATCGCCAGCACCTTGGCGGGCTGGTGCTCGAGCGTGTTGAGCCCCTGCTGGTCGCCGGCGAGGATCTGCACCGGCGCGACCAGGGCGGCCATCCACATCGCCATCGAGAACATCTTGCGCGCCTGCGCATTGCCGCCGTCCCTGCGCAGATGCCAGGCGCCGCATGCCCCCACGACGAGCGAGGTCGTCAGATAGGCCGCGATCACCGTATGGACGAGGCGATAGGGAAAGCTCGGGTTGAAGATCACGTCGGCCCAGCCGCCCGCGACGATGAACTGGCCCTGCGCATTGACGGCGAATCCGGTCGGCGTCTGCATCCAGCTGTTCACGCTCAGGATCCAGAAGGCCGAGATGAAAGTGCCGAGCGCGACCATGCAGGTCGCGGCGAAATGCAGCCTTTTCCCCACGCGCTTCATCCCGAACAGCATGACGCCGAGGAAGCCTGCTTCGAGGAAGAAGGCGGTCAGCACTTCATAGGCCATCAGCGGCCCGATCACCGGCCCGGCCTTGTCGGAGAAGACCGACCAGTTGGTGCCGAACTGATAGGACATGACGATTCCGGAAACGACGCCCATCGCGAACGCCACCGCGAAGATCTTCACCCAGAAACGGAACAGGTCGAGATAGACCGGCTTGCCGGTGCGCAGCCACAGCCCCTCGAGCACCATCAGATAGCTCGCCAGCCCGATCGAGAAGCTCGGGAAGATGAAATGGAAGCTGACGGTGAACCCGAACTGGATCCGGGCAAGCAGCAAGGCCGTTTCCGAGGGTACCATGGCCACCTCCGTGCCTGCCGCCGATGCGCCCGCGTGACGCGCTAGGCAAGTGCGCGTTTTGTCCTACCCCCCGCTCGCGTCAGCAGCGAGGCGCAGTTTGCCGAAACAAAAAGGGCCGGGATCGCTCCCGGCCCTTTTCGTATCTGAAGAGGCTTACTTGCCCTTGGGCTTTGCCGCGCCATCCGCAGGCGGCGGTGTATCGTCCGCCCCTGGAGGAGGTGGCGCTCCCGCATCGCCGGCACCCGGCGGCGGACCACCGGGGCCACCCATGCCGCCCATCATCATCTGCTGCTGCTGCATCAGTTGCTGATATTTCGCCTCGGAAATGAAATCGATCAGCGTGACGTCGAACACCAGGGTCGCATTGGCCGGGATCGGGCCCTGCGCCTTGTCGCCATAACCGATCTTCGCCGGGATCCAGAGGCGATACTTGCCGCCCTTGCTCATCAGCTTGAGGCCTTCGGAAAAGCCCGGGACCACGGCCTTGACCGGCAACGGCACCGGCTGGTCCGACTTGTCGAAAGTGCTGCCGTCGAGCAGCTTGCCTTCATAGGTGATCAGCGCGACGTCGCTGTCGGTCGGATGCGCGCCCTTGCCCGCGGTCAGTTCCTTGTACTGGAGCCCCGAGCCGGTCGTCTTGACCCCCGACGACCACGAATTGAACGTCAGCTGGAGCGAATCGCGCGTGCTGCCGCCCCACCAGGAAAACATGCTGAACAGCAGCGCTCCGCCGCCGAGTACCGACAGCAGGATGCCCAGCCACAGCACACGCTTCGAGCGCGGATCGAGCGGCGTTTTCGCGGCAGCGACCTTGGTCGGCATAGCCGGCTTCGTCGGCGAAGTCGGCTGGACGGCGTTGGTATCGGTCATGAATTACTTTCCGGGATTCAGGTTTTCGTCGCCGGTCGGCGGACCGCCGGGACCGCCCGGAGCACCGCCCGGGCCAGGAGCGCCGCCTGGGCCACCGCCCATGCCACCCATCATCATCTGCTGCTGCTGCATGAGCTGCTGATATTTGGCGGCGGAAATGAAATCGATCAGCTTGATGTCGAACACCAACGTTGCGTTGGCCGGGATCGGGCCCTGCGCCTTGTCGCCATAGCCGAGCTTGGCCGGAATCCAGAGGCGATACTCGCCATCCTTCTTCATCAGCTTCAGCCCTTCGCTGAAACCGGGGACCACGGCCTTGACCGGGAGCGGCACGGGCTGCTGCGACTTGTCGAAGGTCTTGCCGTCGAGCGTCTTGCCTTCATAGGTGATCAAGGCGACGTCGTCGTCGGTCGGGCTCGCCCCCTTGCCGGGCGTCAGCTCCTGATACTGCAGCCCCGATGCGGTGACATGAACGCTCGCGCTGCGCGCATTGCGCGTCATGAAATCGTCGCCCTGGCGCGCGAGCAGGAACGCGGCGACCAGGGCGACGGCGATGCCGACCCAGATCCACACGATATAGCTGCGCTTGACGGGCTGCAGGGGAACGGCGGTCACGGACATGGGAGCAAGCCTCGACGGGAAGGCCGCGCACACGCCACGGCCGGGACACGCTGTTCTCGGTAAGTCCGGGGGCCGCTAGCCGCAAGCCCCCGCAGGCAGAACGGCGGCCTTACTTGGCCCCGTCGCGCTCCATCCGCTTGCGCTCCAGCTTGCGGGCGCGGCGGACGGCAGCGGCACGCTCACGAGCGCGCTTCTCGCTGGGCTTCTCGTAATGGCGGCGCAGCTTCATCTCGCGATACACGCCCTCGCGCTGGAGCTTCTTCTTGAGAGCCCGAAGCGCCTGATCGACATTGTTATCGCGCACGATGATT
>FTCZ01000941.1_pt1 | contig 73326 bp, 71 predicted proteins | sample 1658871 | NCBI WGS metagenome assembly FTCZ01 (sample SAMEA3914864, study PRJEB12502) | metagenome | biome: forest; material: soil | place: USA | collected 2012-03-12 | depth 0.3 m | reverse complement strand
GTGACCACTCCGGCCAACTCGTGGCCGGGAATCGACGGCGTTCGGTCACGGTAGAGGCGATCGGTCCAGGTCGGGGGCCACGTCAGCTCATCCCAGGTGAATCCCGACGCATGAACCTGAACGACGACGTCGTTTATCGCTGCCTGCGGCTCGGGCCGCTCCACAAGCTTCATCCCGGCCGTTCCGGCCGCCTGGTCTGTCACAATGATTGCCTTCATCGTCCACCTGCCTGTGTGTGGTGGGGCTCGTCATCTTCTTCCGAACTCCTTTGCAGACGAGCGAAAAATGGGAAGGCGAAGCTCGATGGCGCCAATGACCTTTGGTTATTGGATCGACGCCATCGACGCGGCGCTTATCCTTGATCCACGTTGCCACTGGTGCTGGCGCGATGGAACCCGTGTCAGGCATTCCAGGACGAGCGGACACGCTTTCTGGAATCCAGAGCTGGCAAGCGCCGAGAATTAGTGCGCGCGGACGAACAGTTCCAACAGATGAACGGATGTCGCAATTGGCATGCCCCTTTTTAGATCGCAGGCCTGACGGGAGAGATGCTTCGGAGTGCGGTGTTTGGCTCAAGCGCCCTTATCACCCTCACTGTTCTTCACGCTCTGCCGGTACTCGCTAGGATCAACGTTGTAGGCTTTGCGGAATGCTCGCACGAAGCTTGACCGGCTTTCGTAGCCGGCGTTGTGGGCCACAACCTCGACTGGGGCTGATGTCGTCGTGAGATCGAGCGCCGCCTGCCGCATCCTGAGATCCCGAACGATGGCCATCGGCGAACGGCCGAAGATATCCGAGAACCGCGCCATGAATGCCGACCGGCTCAGGCTCGCGCTATGCGCCAGGCTCTGAACCGTATGGGCGGCCCCCGGACGCGCCACCATGTCGGCGAATGCACGCGTGATCTGCCGGTCCGCGAGAATCGAAAACCGATCGGTCCAGCTGCGGGAGGACTTCATCGACCGCCTCACCAGGGCGACGATGACCTGCTTTAGCAGGGACGCCGTCATGGCGCCCATGCCGATTTCCTGCGCGCAAAGCTCCTCGACCGCTTCGCGAAGTTTCAGGTCGATCTTGTCTGTCGGCTCGAATTTCTCGACCACGGGCTCCCGCAATTCGCGAAACAATCCGACGGATTGTCCGAAGGATGCGTTGAAGAAGCCGCAGATCTGGATGACCTCGGGCTGCTCGGTCGGCATTCCGATGCGCAACACGCCGTCATGCTGCTTCCAGCACTCGCGGGAGATGAGCCTCTTCGGGCCGCTGGGTCCGTCGACTTCGACCGTGAACGGGGTATTCGGAGGCTTGATGATAAGCAGATGGGGCTCGAGCGACATCGAAGGTCCATTGCCGATCGAGATTCGTCCCCTGCCACTGATCGTGTAATGGATCGCGGGCGCGTCGATCGTCCCCATCTCGGCGCGATAGCCCGATGGAATCAGCATCTCGGTGAGCGCGACGACATCGATCTCAAGCGCCCGCATGAGGTTGTTGAGGTCGGCGATGGCGAGCTTCGAGGCAGAGGCGGCGATCATCGAATCGGTCCGCTCTCCCTGTCCGCCTCCGGCCCGCGATTTGGCCGTGTTTTGCATAGCAACCTGCTTACAAGATCAACCCGTGAATCCGCCAGACGAATCATGTCTTCGCCTGCTTTTCTCTCAGTCGTCGGTCTTCGTGGAACCTGCGGTCGGATTTTCCGATCTGGGGAATTTCGCCGCGCGCCCGTGCTTTCTCGACTATCGCCCGGATCGGGATTAGGTCGAGCGAATGTCGAAAGCCGCATCCAAGAATTTGCTCGTCGTGCGCACCGTTGCCGATCTGCGTCGTGCGGTTGGCGAATTTCGTCTTGCTGGTCGCACCATCGGCCTGGTGCCCACCATGGGCGCCCTGCACGACGGCCACGCGAGCCTGGTCCAGGGCGCGCTCGAGCGCGGCGATGTGCCGGTAACGTCGATCTTCGTCAATCCGACGCAGTTCGGGCCCAACGAGGATTTCACCTCCTATCCGCGCGATGAGGCCGCCGACTTCGCCAGGCTCGAGGCCGCGGGCTGCCGCATCGCCTTCGCGCCCGGGGTGGCGGAGATGTATCCCGGCGACCAGCTCACCACCGTCACGGTGGCGAAGGTGAGCGAGGGGTTGTGCGGGCCGTTCCGGCCCGGCCACTTCCAGGGCGTCGCCACGGTGGTCGCCAAGCTTCTGCTGATGGCCATGCCCGATCGCGGTTATTTCGGCGAGAAGGATTACCAGCAGCTCCAGGTGCTGAAGCACATGGCGCGCGATCTCGACATGCCGATCGAGATCGTCGGCATGCCGACGGTGCGCGAGCCGGACGGCCTCGCCCTGTCCTCGCGCAATCGCTACCTGAAGTCCGGGGAGCGCACGATCGCGCTCGCGATCCATCGCGAGCTGAAGCGCGCCGCCGACATCGTCCGCGATGGCCGGGCTTCCTGCGCGGCGGCGTCGGTCGCCGCGACGCAGGCGTTACTGGCCGCGGGCTTCGACAAGGTCGACTACTTCAGCGTCGTCGATGCCGACAGGCTGGCGCCGATCGAAAGGGTCGCCGGCCCTGCGCGCATCGCAACCGCGGCCTGGCTCGGCCGCACGCGCCTGATCGACAACGTCGCGGTCTAGGTAGCGCCCCTTCGACCGGTCGGGAAACGCCGGGAACGAAAAGGGCGCCCCGTGAGGGACGCCCTTCGTCGTTCCGGTTGGCGTCGTCGGACTAGCGGCGCTCGTGCCAGCCCATGTCCTTGTCGCGGTCATGCTTCCACTCGTGGAATTCGGCACCCTTCGCCGCACGATAGGCGTCGCGATGCTCCGCGCGGTCCCAGGCGTGCCACGTATGGCCGCGGTCCCAGTAGCCGTCGCTATAGCCGATGGCGACGTTGCCAACATCGAACGTCACCGAGTCCGCGAACGCCATTGCCGGCGCCCCGACCAGGGCCACGGCCACGATCGCAGTCTTGATGAATCTATTCATGGTCCAACCTTTCCTGTTTGCCTGACGCTGGATAACGCGCGGATCAAAAAGCGGTTGCGGGCTTTCGGATGAGGAACTCCGGTTCAGGCAGCCTCCAGCAGCAACACGCTTCCCAGCCCGCCGTCGGCGCAGATGCTGACGATGGCGCGCGAGCCCGACGGCATCGCGGCCAGTTCCCTGACCGACTGGCTGATGATGCGCGCGCCCGTGGCGCCGAAGGGATGGCCGAGAGCGGTGCTGCCACCGTTCGGATTCAGGCACTCCTTGGGAAAGGCGCCGAAATCGCGCGGCACCTGCGCCTTGTCGCGCAGGAAGTCAGCGCTCTGCAGTGCCTTCAGATGGAAGGCGACTTGCGCCGCGAAGGCCTCGTGGATTTCCCAGAGATGGATGTCGCCATAGCGCAGATCGTGGCGCGCCAGCAGGCGCGGGATGGCGTAGGCCGGCGCCATCAAGAGACCTTCGGTGCGGAAATTGACCGAGGCGATTTCCCAGTCGATCAGCTTCACCTTCGGCGTGTTGGATGGCAGTCGCTGCAAACCCTTCGAGGAGGCGACCCAGATCGCGGCGGCGCCGTCGGTGAGCGGCGAGGAGTTGCCGGCCGTCAGCGTGCCCTTGCCGCTGGCGCGGTCGAACGTCGGGCCGAGCTTGGCGAGCTTCTCCAGCGACGTGTCCTTGCGCGGGATGCTGTCGCGCTTGAGATCACCGACCGGGATCACGATGTCGTCGAAGAAGCCGCGCTCCCATGCCGCCACGGCGTTGCGATGGCTGGCGAGCGCTATTTCGTCCTGCTCGGCGCGGCCGATCTGCCATTCCTTGGCGGTGATCTCGGTGTGCTCGCCCATGCTGAGGCCGGTCGTGCGGTTGGCGATCGCGGGAATGAAGAGGCGGATGTCCTTCAGCTGGACATGAGTCACCTGGTCGATCTTCTGGCCCAGCGATCGCGCCTGCTGGAACTTGCGCAGCCAGTCCGACAGCCGCTGGCCGAGGCCGATCTGGATGCGGCTGAGACTGTCGACGCCGCCGACCAGGGCAAGATTATAGGCGTCGCCGTCGATCATGCTGGCCGCCTCGATCGCGCCCATCATGCTGGTCGAGCAGGCCATGATCGTGGAGAAGGCGGGCACCGTGGCGTCGATGCCGGCGTCCATCAGCACTTCGCGGCCGATGTTGCTCCACTGCAGGCTGGGCACCACCGCGCCCCACACGGCGAAGTCGGGCTTGCCACCATTCAGCATGCCCACCATGTGACGCGCGACGGGCACCGACAGTTCGACGGCGTCGAAGGCGGCAAGTGCCCCATCCACCTTGGCGAAGGGCGTGCGCACGCCCGCGGCCAGCCATATATCGACGGGCCGTGGCATCGCTGGTCTTCTTTAAGCCGCCTGTTCGAGCGTCGAGGCAACGTCACGCGTGGTGACGCGACGCAGGTCGCGCACCTTGGTCGTGTCGAACGGGCGCGCGCGATGCATGGTGCAGCGATTGTCCCAGATCACCAGGTCGCCCTGGCGCCATTTGTGGGCGTGCACGAACTGCGGCTTCACCGCGTGCTCCATCAGCTCCATCAGCAGCAGGCGGCCGTCGGGGATCGGCATGCCTTCGATGTGCGAGGCGTGCGCGGCGAGATAGAGCGTCTTGCGATGCGAGCCCGGATGGGTGCGCACGACGCGCTGCGGCACCGGCGGCAGGCTCGCCAGTTCTTCCGGCGTGTATTTGGTGACGTCGAGCTGGCCGCGCGAATGCCAGATCGAGTGCATTGCGATCAGGCCTTCGAGCTTCTTCTTCGTGGCGGCATCGAGCGCGTCGTAGGCCGCCCGCATGTCGGCGAACTCGGTGTCGCCGCCTTCGTCCGGGATGATGTGCGCATAGAGCAGCGACAGCGCGCCCGGGATCGCACGGAACGAGGCGTCGGTGTGCCACAAACGATTGGCCAGCCAGTCGAGCCGGCGCTTGGCATTGACCTCGAGCACGTTGCCGTCGCCGTCGAGGTTCGAGATGTCGGCGATTTCGGTGCGCTCCAGGCGATGCTTGATGCTGTGGTGCCGCGCGCGCTGGGCAGAGGAATGGATCGGCCCGAAATGCGCGGAGAAATCGATCTGATTGGCGTCCGTCAGTTTCTGGTCGTGGAACACAACGACCGCATAGCGGTTGATCGCGTCCTCGATAGTGTCGCGGTCCGCCGGCTTCAGCGGCTGCGCGAGATCGATGCCGGAAATCTCGGCGACGAATTCGGGATGGGTTGGCGTGACTGTGATGCTCATGACCGCCTCCAGCGGCTATACTGGCCGGGTAACCATTTTCCCCCAGGAAGCGCCATGCCGCAAACATACAAACTCGCTCTGCTCGACGATTATCAGAAGGTAGCCATGCGCATGGCGGATTGGGACCGGCTGAAGAAGCGCGGTGTCGAGATCACGGTGTTCCACGAGGCCTTCAAATCGGTCGAGGACGCGGCGCAGAAGCTGGCGACGTTCGACCTGCTCTGCCTGCTGCGCGAGCGCACGGCCTTTCCCCGGGCGCTGATCGAGAAGCTGCCGAACCTGAAGTTCATGGTGCTGACTGGCGCGCGCGCCGCCAGCCTCGACGACAAGGCGGCGGCCGAGCGCGGGATTCCGATCTCGACGACGCCGGGCGGCACCTCCAACGCGCCGACGGCAGAGCTGGGCTGGGCGCTGCTGATGATGTGCGCCCGCGATCTTGCCAAGGCCGAGAAGCTCGCGCGCGCCGGCAAGTGGCACGACGGCATCGAGCAGATGGTGGTGCTGGAGGGCAAGCGCCTAGGCATCCTGGGACTGGGCAAGCTCGGCAGCCGCGCGGCGGCCTACGGCAAGGCCTTCGGTATGGAGGTCGTGGCCTGGAGCCAGAACCTCACGCCGGAGAAGGCGGCGGCGGGCGGCGCCAAGTACGTCACCAAGGACGAATTGCTTGCCACCTCGGACTTCATCTCGATCCATCTCGCTCTGTCGGACCGTACGCGCGGACTCATCGGCGCGGCCGACCTTGCCAAGATGAAGAAGAGCGCGATCCTGGTGAACACCTCGCGTGGGCCGATCGTCGACGAGGCGGCCCTGATCGCCGCCCTGAAGAACCACACGATCGCCCATGCCGGCCTCGACGTGTACGACAAGGAGCCGATGTCGGCCGACCATCCGTTGATCAAGCTCGATAACGTCACCCTGATCCCGCACCTGGGCTACGTCGTCGAGGACAGCTACCGTCATTTCTACGGCGGCGCGGTGAAGGATATCGAGGCCTGGCTGGACGGCAGCCCGATCAACATCCTCAATGCGGACGCCTTGAAGAAAAAGTAGCCGCCGATGTCGATTCGGCTGCTGCTCGCTCGTCGATAGGATGACGGACTCTTCCGTCGCCTTCACAGGAGATCGACAATGGCCCAGTTCATGCTGCTGCTGCATCAGGCGCCGAACTACAACACCGACCTGCCGCGCGAGAAGATGCAGGAGGTGACCCGCAAATACATCGCCTGGGCGGATGCGCTGCGCCAGAAGGGCCAGATGTTGGGCGGCGAGAAGCTCACGGCCAGTGGCGGCCGGCAGCTGCGCGCCAGCGGTGGCAAGCTGGTCGCAAGCGACGGGCCGTACGCCGAAGCCAAGGACGTGATCGGCGGCTACTTCATCCTCGAGGCCAAGGACCTCGCTGAAGCCGAGGCGATCGCGCGGGAGTGCCCGCATATGGCGCTGGCGCCGTCCAACTGGGCCGAAGTGCGTCCCATCGAGGACATGAAGCAGGTCCGCGCGGCCGCAGGCTGATCCTTGCAACCCTCCGTCCACCGGCTCGTCGACACGCTCGCCCGCGATTCGGCGAGCCGGCTGGTCGCCGCCCTGGCGCGGCGCCTGGGTGCCGGCCGCATCGCCGTCGCCGAGGACGCCGTGCAGCACGCGCTGCTGCAGGCGCTCAGCCTCTGGCCGTTCAAGGGCGTGCCCGACCGGCCGGAGGCTTGGCTCGCGACCGTCGCCAAGAATCGAGCGCTCGATCTTCTGCACAACGAAGCGCGAGGCGTCCTGCTTGCCGAGGAGTTGACGCCGATCGAATCGGCGTCGACCGAGAACGAGGGCCGCTTCGACCGCGAGCTGAACGACGACGAGTTGGCGCTGCTGTTCGCGGTCTGCCATCCGGCTCTGTCGTCCGAGATGCGGGTGACGTTTGCGCTCAAGACGGTCTGTGGCCTCACCGTGCCGCAGATCGCGGCGGGTCTGTTGAGCGAGCCGACGACGATCGCGCAGCGCCTGGTGCGCGCGCGCAAGCAGCTTGAGGCGTCCAACGTCGCGATCGAGACGCCGTCGCCCGATGTCCTTGCCGATCGTGCCGAGACCGTGCGCACGGCGCTGTTCCTGATGTTCAACGAAGGTTATTCGGCCTCGTCGGGCGAAGCGCTGACGCAGCCCGAGTTCTGCGTCGAAGCCGTGCGCCTCTCCCGTGCGCTCGCGATCCATCCAGTGACGCGCTCGCCGGCCAGCGATGCGCATGCAGCCTTGCTCGCGCTGACGGCGTCGCGCCTGCCGACGCGCGTGGGCCCGGATGGCGTCGCCCAGCTGCTCGAAGATCAGCCGCGCGAGCAATGGGACCGCGGCCTGATCTCGCTCGGCCTCGAGCATCTCGAACGCTCCGCGCGCGGCAGGGAGTTGACCGTCTGGCACCTGCGCGCGGAGATCGCGGTGGTGCATGCGCTGGCGCCGAGTGCCGCCGAGACCGATTGGATGCGCATCGTGACGATCTACGATCAACTGCGTGACATCGACCCCTCACCGGTGGTCGAGCTGGCTCGTGCCGTGGCGCTGGGTCGGGCGCGCGGACCGGCGGAGGGACTGGCCGCCTTGCCGGTGCCGGACGGCAATCCCTACGGCCATGCGGCGACGGCGATCTTCCTCACCGAGCTCGGCCGCACCGACGAGGCACGCGGGCATTTCGAGAAAGCGAGGAGTCTTGCGCGCACCGAACCGGAGCGGCGGCTGCTGGAGCGGAGACTCAGGTCCTGAAGCGCAGCAGCAGGTGATTGACGCCGTTCAGCTTGACGTAGAGATCCTCGAACTGGGCGTAGAAATCTTCCCACTGCGGCAAGCCACCCTGGGCACCGAGCGACGTGTAGATCTCCGCAACCGTGCGCCGTCCGTCGAACTGCGAGATGATGCGTGGCGCCAGCGCCGGCAGTTGCGCGCGCCACGGGAAGCCGTCGAGGTTGGCGACCAGCGGTGCGCCGGGCTGCAGGCCCCCCGCGAGCTTCTGCGCATCCATGTCGCGCAGCACGGGGATCGCCGACGTGTCTTCCGGCCGCGCCACCGTGTCGAAGCCCGCGCGCGTGGCGTAGAAGACGTGGGTGCGGAGGTTGCCGGCCAGCCGCTCGGCGAAGGCCGCGCGCTCGAGCAGCGGCAGCGAGCTTGCCTGCCGCGCGATCACCGGGTCACTCATGTAGGTCGCGGGCTCGTAGCGCACCGGTTCGAGGAAGGCCACCACGCGCAGGCCGGCATCCGAGGCGAGTGTGCCGATCTCGGGCACGGTGTAGGCCTGGTCACAGCTGTGCAGCAGCAGATCGTAGAGACCCGCATCGCCGCCGGTGACGTGATCGTTGAGATAGGGATTGCGGCGGAAGAGGTTGGTCGTCGGCAGGAACCGGATCAACCGCTTGGCCATGGCGATCCGATCTTCCAGCGCCATCGATGGCGGCGCGATCGTGCGCAACAGCTCCTGCAGCGGATAGACGCCGCTTCGGCCGTACTGGCCATAGAGCATCACGCCGACGCCGCCTTCGGGCAGCAGCACGGAAGACAAGGCCTTCATGCCGGCCGTCGGGTCGGGCAGGTGGTGCAGCACGCCCGTGCAGTCGATGTAATCAAAGAGCCCGACATTCATGCCAGGCAGGTCGAGCAGCGATCCGGTCAGGAACTGGATGTTGCGCAGGCCGCGCGCCTTGGCGCGGGCCTCGCAGATCTCGCGCGAGGCGGTGGAGAGGTCGAGATAGACAATCTCGCCGGGACAGCGCCGGTCGGCCAGCTGCTGGGCCAGCATGATGCAGGCGTCGCCCGTGCCGCCACCCGCCACCAGGGCACGAAACGGTCGGATGAAATTGAGGCGGCCGGCGAAGAGGTAGTGGTTGATCTCGAGGATGTGGCTCGGCGTGCCAGTGATCAGCCGTATCGCCTCGTCGCGGGGATCGCGCGCCGGATAGGGCAAAGCTTCATATTGTGCGCGGACATCATCCACGGAGGATCGAACCGACATTCTGGACGTCGTTCATGCTACAAATCGCCCGACCATGAAAGGCTATTTCGGTATCGGTGTGGAAGGTGTCAGCAAGGCGACGAACGTCGGCACCCTGCTGCGCACCGCCCATGCCTTCGGGGCCTCCTTCGTCTTCACCGTCCGGGCCCAATACGACCGCCGGGAAGGCGTCCGCAGCGACACCTCCGACACCCCGTTGTCGGTGCCAACCTATCATTTCGCCGACCTCCAGGACTTCCGCCTGCCGCTCGGCTGCCGGCTGGTCGGGGTCGAGATCACCGAGGATGCGATCGAGCTGCCGAGTTTCCGGCACCCCCGCCAGGCTGCCTATATCCTGGGCGGCGAGCGCGAGGGGCTGTCGGCTGAGCTCCAGGAGCGCTGCGACTATATCGTGAAGGTCCCGATGCGGTTTTCGGTCAACCTGGGCGTCGCGGGCGCGCTGATCATGTACGACCGGCTGCTGAGCCTGGGCCGCCATGCGCCCCGGCCCGTGGCCGAGGGCGCCCCCACCGAACCCGTTCCGCTGCCGGTCTTCGGCGACCCGATCTACAAGCGCAAACACCGCAACCGCCTGCGCAAGGCCCAGGCGCAGACGTGACGGGGTCGCGCATCGCGACCGGGTCGCGCATCGCCGGCGTCGTCATCCTGGCAATCCTGGTCGTGCAAGTGCTCGCGGAGCATCTCATGGGACGGGTCTGGATCTGCAGTTGCGGCACGATCCGGCTTTGGGTGGGTGACATCTGGTCGCCCGAGCTCTCCCAGCAGATCTTCGACTGGTACACCGCCTCGCACATCGTCCACGGCATCCTGTTCTACGGCCTGCTGCGGCTCGTGCTGCCGCGCGCCCCGGTGCTGGTGCGGCTGGCGATCGCCGTCGGCATCGAGGCGTCATGGGAGATCGCCGAGAACTCGCCCTGGGTGATCGAGGCCTACCGCAAGCAGGCGCTGGCCGCGGGCTACACCGGCGACAGCATCCTGAACTCGCTGATGGACAACGTGTCGATGATGACGGGCTTTGCGCTGGCCCGCCTGCTGCCCTGGAAGGCCACGGTGGCCCTCGTTCTGGCGTTGGAGATCGGGGCCGCGGCCCTGGTCCACGACAATCTGACCCTCAATATCCTGAACTTCATCCATCGCTTCCCGGCCATCGAGGCGTGGCAAAGCCGCGCCCAGAAGTAGGCCATTGCGCGCCCCGGCCGGCACGCCTATCTCCCTCTTTCGAATGACGACTTTGCCCCCCAACCAGGCCAGCGAACCGCTGCAGATCACCGAGCCGGCCGCCAGGCGCGGGCGCAACGACCTGCGCCGCAACCTGGTCGGGCTGTCGCGCGACGATCTCAAGGGCGCGCTGGCCGAGGCGGGGCTCGAGCCGTTCCGTGCCCAGCAGATCTGGCACTGGATCTATTGGCACGGCGTCACCGACTTCGAGCGCATGACCAACGTCGCCAAGAAGACGCGCGAGCGGCTGGCCGAACTGTTCGTGATCGAGCGTCCGCAGATCGTGACTGAGCAGCGCTCGGTCGACGGCACGCGCAAGTGGCTGCTGCGCTTCCCAGACGGCAACGAGGCCGAGACGGTCAACATTCCCGAGGAGGATCGCGGCTCGGTCTGCGTGTCGAGCCAGGTCGGCTGCACCTTGACCTGCAGTTTCTGCCACACCGGCACCCAGCCGCTGGTGCGCAACCTCACGCCCGACGAGATCGTGGGCCAGTTCATGGTGGCGCGCGACAGCTATGGCGAATGGCCGACGCCGACGCTCGAGACGCGCATGCTGTCCAACATCGTGATGATGGGCATGGGCGAGCCGCTCTACAATTTCGACAACGTGGCCGCGGCCCTCAAGATCGTGATGGACGATCAGGGCATCGCTTTGTCGCGCCGGCGCATCACGCTCTCGACCTCGGGTGTCGTGCCGATGATGGCCAAGGTGGGCGACGTGCTCGACGTCAATCTCGCCGTCTCGCTGCACGCGGTGAACGATGCGGTGCGCGACACCCTGGTGCCGATCAACAGGAAGTGGCCGATCGCGGAGCTGCTCGAGGCCTGTGCGGCCTATCCCGGCGCGCGCAATAGCCGGCGGATCACCTTCGAGTATGCGATGCTGAAGGGCGTTAACGATTCAGACGCCGATGCGCGCGAGCTGGTGCGCATCCTGAAGCCGATCCACGCCAAGGTGAACCTGATCCCGTTCAATCCCTGGCCAGGCGCGCCCTACGAGTGCAGCTCGAACAACCGCATCCATCGCTTCGCCGAGATCGTGAACGATGGCGGGCTCAGCGCCCCGGTGCGAACGCCGCGCGGCCGCGACATCCATGCCGCCTGCGGCCAGCTGAAGAGTGCGAGCCTGCGCGGCCGCCGCGAGAAAGTGCTGCTCTAGGCGAAGGCGCGCCGTTCCCACAGCACGAAGGCGGCGGTGCCGAGCAGCGCCATCGGAATGCTCAGCCAGCCGTGCAGCAGTAGCATGAAGCCCAGGCCGTACAGCAATTCGCCCATGTTGGTTTCGCCCGTCGTGATCGACGCCGTGCTGAAGATCAGCACATGGCTCACCACCACGACCAGCAGTGCGAGGAGGCTGTAGCCCGGCCAGCCTGGTTCGCGGTCGTTGCGGTGGAAAGCGGCCCAGCCGAGACCGGCCACGATGCCGGCGGGGATGCAGAACGGCAACAGGAAGGCGATGGCGCGTATCGCGGGCGACGGGCCATCGAACATGCTGCCCTTGAAGGCGTCGGCCGCACCAAGATCGGCGATCGCGAAGAACGCCAGCATGGCGATTGCCATGCAGAAAGCGGCCCAGAGGCCGTAGAGGACCGCGATGCGACTCATTTCATTTCGGTCTCAATACCGTGATACGCGAGAGAAATGCGCGTTCGCAAGTGGTCTCGACGAGGCCTGCCTCGGCCGCCCAGGCGGCGAGGCTGCCGTTCGCATACTCGGCGTAGTAGGGCTCGTGGAAATAGTGCGGGAAGAGATCGAGCAACCCGTCCCAGTCGGGATGATCTCCCTTCTGGATGGAATCGACGATGATGATGAGGCCGTCGGGCTTCACCACCCGCGCCATCTCGCGCAGTACCTCGACGCGCACATCCGCCGGCAACTCGTGCATCAGGAACGAGGAGAAGACGAGATCGAGGCTGTCGTCGTCGAACGGCAGTCTTTCGGCGGCGCCTTCGATCAGCTTGACCCGCGCCGTGCGGCCGACCAGACGGCGCGCCTCGCCGAGATAGGGCTGGCTGAGATCGAGGCCGGTGAGTTTCAGGCCCGGCCACGCCTCGTGCATGAAGGCGAGCAGGCGGCCGGTGCCGCAGCCGACATCGAGGCCGCGCAGGTCGCGCTGGTTGCGGCCGGCCATCCACTGCGCGATCGGCTTCATCGCCCGGCGGCGCATCACGTCGGCCGCGCCGGTGAACAGCACCTCGACCTGCGTGTCGTAGAGAGCGGCGGAATGGTCGCTCAGCCAGCCGTCGCTCTGGAAGTGGAAGTTCTGGCGATAGTAGTCCGGCAATCCATCTCCCTGCTGGCCGGGCGGCATCTCGTCGTCCCGCCCGCCATGGCGGCGGGCGTCGACCTGGGGCAGGTCGCGGAAATAAAGCACGCTGCGGCGCAGGAACTCGGCCGGCTCCGGCCCCAGGGCGCGCGGCGCGGGAAACAGCCCGGCCTCGATGTCCTTCCACTCGCGCGTGAAGGCCGAGCGCATGTCGGCGGTGAGCTCGGCACGGCTGGGCGTCGGTCCGATGGGATAATCGGGCTTGGGCATCGGCTTCAAAAGCCGCCGGCCTGCCGCATAGTGGCCGGCATACCAGGCGACCCGGGCGGCCTGGCGGGCGGCATAGGACAGGCGATCGAGAGGAGAAACCATAATTTTCAAGGCCTCGCGGGCATTATAGCGCGCCTGCAGGAGACTTGCCCGGCGATAGTCGCTGGCTATAGTCGCGCGCCTTCATCGAACTGAAAGAGCCATCGGGACAGACATGAGCGTTTCTTATACCGGAGCCTACAAGAAGGGCGACATCAAGAAGGTCGTGCTGGCCTATTCCGGCGGCCTCGACACGTCCGTCATCCTGAAATGGCTGCAGACCACCTACGGCTGCGAGGTCATCACCTTCACCGCCGATCTCGGCCAGGGCGAGGAGCTGGGTCCGGCGCGCAAGAAGGCCGAGATGCTGGGCATCAAGCCCAAGAACATTATCATGGACGACGTCCGCGAAGAGTTCGTGAAGGACTTCGTCTTCCCGATGTTCCGCGCCAACGCGCTCTACGAGGGCCAGTACCTGCTCGGCACCTCGATCGCCCGGCCGCTGATCGCCAAGCGCCAGATCGAGATCGCCCGCGAGATGGGCGCCGACGCGGTCTGTCACGGCGCCACCGGCAAGGGCAACGACCAGGTCCGCTTCGAACTCGCCTATTACGCGCTGAAGCCGGACATCAAGGTGATCGCGCCGTGGCGCGAGTGGGAACTCAGCTCGCGCACCAAGCTGCTCGAGTTTGCCGAACAGAACCAGATCCCGATCGCCAAGGACAAGCGCGGCGAGGCGCCGTTCTCGGTCGACGCCAACCTCCTGCACTCCTCCAGCGAGGGCAAGATCCTCGAAGATCCCTGGGAAGAGGCCGATGAGAGCGTCTACCAGCGCACGATTTCTCCCGAGGACGCGCCCGACAAGGCGACCTACATCACGGTCGACTTCGAGAAGGGCGATGCCACGGCGATCAACGGCAAGAAGATGTCGCCCGCGACATTGCTCACCAGGCTGAACGAGCTCGGCAAGGCCAACGGCATCGGCCGCCTCGACCTGGTCGAGAACCGCTTCGTCGGCATGAAGAGCCGCGGCATCTACGAGACGCCGGGCGGCACGATTCTGTACGTGGCCCACCGCGGCATCGAGTCGATCACGCTCGATAGAGGCGCGGGTCATCTCAAGGACGAGCTGATGCCGAAGTATGCCGAGATGATCTACAACGGCTTCTGGTTTTCGCCGGAGCGTGAGATGCTCCAGGCGCTGATCGACAAGAGCCAGGAAAATGTCACGGGCACGGTGCGGCTGAAGCTCTACAAGGGCAACACCACGGTGGTTGGCCGCAAGTCGCCCAAGTCGCTCTATTCGATGCAGCACGTCACCTTCGAGGACGACGCGGGTGCCTACAACCAGCGCGACGCCGAAGGCTTCATCAAGCTGAACGCGTTGCGCCTGCGCCTCAGGGCCATCGGGCAGCAGGGGGCCATCGAGCAGGGTAAGCCCAAGCGTTAAGCAGCGGAGCAGTCGATGCCCTTCGATCAGGAAAGGCCACCGGGACCGGAGCGCGGAACCTACGAGCGGGCGATCAACCTGCCGCCGGCGATCCTGTGGTTGATCGTGATCAATGTCGCGATCCAGGGCCTCCGCCAGCTCCTGAGCGACGGCTTCGACGACAAGCTCGTCCTGCAGTTCGGCCTGATCCCGGCGCGTTACACCGCCGGTGTCGGCGACGACTGGCTGTCGCTGATCGCAGCGCCGGTCGCCTACCAGTTCCTGCACGGCGGCTGGGTCCATCTCGGCGTCAACATGCTGAGCCTCGCCGCGTTCGGCGCGCCGGTCGAACGGACGCTGGGACCACGCCGCTTCGTGCTGTTCTATCTCACGGCCGGCATTGCCGCCGGCATCGTGCATGTGTTGATTTATTCCGACTCCGTCGATCCGGTGGTCGGCGCGTCGGGCGCGATCAGCGGCATTTTCGGCGGGGTGCTGATTTTGTTGCGCAACGGTGGCGGCATCACCTCGCTGCTGCCGGTCGCAGGTATCTGGATCGCGATGAACGTCTTCTTCGGCTATTTCGGCGGCACGCCCGGCGCGGGCGACCAGCCGGTCGCCTGGGCGGCTCACATCGCGGGCTTCGTCTATGGCCTGGCCGCCATACGGCTGTTCCTGCCGCGTCAACCGCAAGACCCCGGCTAGCGGCCCAACGAGGCGAGGTACTACGGCATGGCCGCCCAGCCGCTCTCCTTCACCCGGGTCCTGTCGGCCAATCTCGTTGCGTTGGCTCCTTCGTACATTGCGCTGGCCGCTCTCCATATGTGGGGTGGACTGGCGGCCCGGCCCGCGCTGATTGCCGGTGCGGGCATCACGGCCTTCACCGTGTTCGTGGTCCAGCGCTATCTTGGATCGCTTGCCCGCTTCGCGCGCTTCGTCAGCGAGCTCTCCGACGTGCAGGAGCCGGTGATGCCGCGCCTGGCCTTCGCGCCCGCGACCGAGGAACTTGCTTCGGCCGCCGCCACCCTCGCCATGGGCTGGCGCCGCCAGCGCGCCTCGATCGACAATCTCGCCGCCTCCGCGCAGGCAATCGTCGACGGCCTGCCGGATCCGCTGATCGCGCTCGACCGCCAGCGCCGCATCGTGCGCACAAACATCGCCGCCCGCGCGTTGCTTGGTGCCATCGGCGCCGACCGCGATCTGTCGATGACCATGCGCCATCCGCAGTTGCTGGCCGCGATCGACGATCTGCTGAAGATCGGGCCGGATGGAAATTTCGCCGGGCCCGACCAGACCGCCATCGAGATCCTGCTGTCGGGCACGCCGGAGCGCGACATGATCGTCCACGCCCGGCGCCTGCCGCGCCCGGCGGCCGACGGGTCGCTGGCGCTGCTGGTGCTGCACGACACGACCGCGCTCCGCCGTGCCGAACGCATGCGCGCGGACTTCGTGGCCAATGCGAGCCACGAACTCAAGACGCCGATCGCCGGTCTCGCGGGCTTCATCGAGACCCTGCGCGGCCCCGCGCGGGAAGATGTGGCGGCCCGCGATCGCTTTCTCGGGATCATGGCCGAGCAGGCCGACCGCATGCGCCGCCTGGTCGACGATCTCCTGATGCTGTCGCGCATCGAGCAGCACGAACACGCGCGGCCTGCCGGCGAGGTCGACCTCGAGAAAGTGCTGCGCGGCGTGCAGGACCTGCTCCAGCTCAAGGCTTCCGCCCGCAGGGTCGCCGTCGAGCTCGCGGTCGACCCCGCACTGCCCCGGGCGGTGGGGGACTACGACGAACTCACCATCGTGTTCCAGAACCTGATCGACAACGCGCTGAAATATGCCAAGCCCGCGACCACGGTCAGGGTCGCGGCGCGCCCGCTCGGCGAGGATTTCGTCTCCGTGGCCGTCAGCGACGAAGGCGACGGCATCCCCGCGTCGCATCTGCCGCGCCTCACCGAGCGTTTCTATCGCGTCGACAACGCCCGCTCGCGGGCGCTGGGTGGCACCGGGCTCGGTCTCGCCATCGTGAAGCATGTGGTGAACCGCCATCGCGGCCGTCTGGAAATTCAGAGCGCCCAGGGCAAGGGCTCGACCTTCACGGTGACCCTTCCCAGAGTGGCCCGTTAAATAAACGGGAAAATAACGGGGCCACGTCCGCTGCGAAGGGCCAACGCCCGACGGCACCGACGCATCATAAGCGCGTCCAGCGAGATCCCCAATTACGGTCGTTATATCGGATAAGATGTTGGCCGGCGGTCATTTCAGCGCTTTGTCGAGGGCCATGCCGAAGCCCAGCAGCGGAATATCGAGGGCGATCGGATGCTTGGCGCCATCCTGCACCGTGACCTTCAACGACGTGCCGGTGCGCATGGCCAGCACGAACTTGTCGTCGAGCGGCATGCCCACGAAGCAGCCGGCGTTGGTGCAGGTCTGCACGGGCTGTTTTTCCGGCATGCCCTTGTCGACGGCGATCTGCACCGGCTCGGCGACGTTCAGGCCGAGCGGCAGCTGAAGCAGCATCGTCGGCTGGGCCTTGGGTGGAAAACGGACGGAAACCAGGACGACCAGCTTGCCGTCGTCGCGATTGATCAGCGACTGCGTGGTCTGGCACTCCAGCGTCTTGCCGTCGCCCAGGCACTCGAGCCGCCACGCTGCGGGCGGCGGCGTAGCTTGCGTGGGTGTTGGTTGGGCCTGGGCGGCCGGAGGAGCTTGCTGCGCAGTCGCCATGCCACACCCGGCGATCCAGAAGACTGCCACCGAATTCGCCAACAATTTCAAATGCTTCATGAGGGCCACCCTAGCATGCCCACAGGGCCACTGAACTGTGTCACTAAACTGTCACCCATTCGTAATACAAGGGAATCCGAGCGTCCCTACTGCCTGTCACGTTTGTTGAACGAGGAGGGTTCTCAGTGAAATTCACCAAGATTGCAGCTCTGGCGACGGTCGCGCTGATCGCGACGTCCTGGAATGCGTTTGCCGCCGATCTGTCCGGCGCGGGCGCCACGTTCCCCTATCCGGTCTATGCCAAGTGGGCGGATGCCTACAAGAAAGAGACCGGCATCGGCCTCAACTATCAGTCGATCGGCTCGGGCGGCGGCATCAAGCAGATCAAGGCCAAGACCGTGACCTTCGGCGCCTCCGATGCGCCGCTGCCGGGCAAGGAGCTCGACGAGTCGGGCCTCGCGCAGTTCCCGATGGTGATGGGCGGCATCGTGCCGGTCGTGAACCTCGACGGCGTGAAGCCGGGCGATCTCGTGATCGACGGCCCGACGCTCGCCAAGATCTTCCTGGGCGACATCAAGAAGTGGGACGATCCGGCGATTGCCAAGCTGAACAGCGGCGTGAAGCTGCCGTCGCAGGCGATCGCGCTGGTCCATCGTTCGGACGGGTCGGGCACGACCTACAACTTCACCTACTACCTCTCCGACGTGAGCCCCGACTGGAAGTCGAAGGTCGGCACCAACACGGCCGTGCAGTGGCCGGCCGGCATCGGCGCCAAGGGCAACGAAGGCGTCGCCAACAACGTGGCGCAGACCAAGGGCTCGATCGGCTACGTCGAGTATGCCTATGCCAAGCAGAACAAGCTCACCTTCACCAAGATGATCAACAAGGCGGGCAAGACCGTGTCGCCGACGTCGGAGGCCTTCCAGGCCGCCGCCGCCAACGCCGACTGGAACAGCCAGCCGGGCTTCGGCGTCATTCTCGCCAACGAGCCGGGTGACGGCTCGTGGCCGATGACCGCCGCGACCTGGATCCTGATCTACAAGAAGGCTCCGGATGCTGCCGCCACGACCGAAGCGCTCAAGTTCTTCGCCTGGTCGTATGCCAAGGGCCAGGACATGGCCAAGGACCTCGACTACGTCCCGATGCCGGCCAAGACCGTCGGCGACATCCAGAAGATGTGGAGTGCCGACATCAAGGACGCGAGCGGCAAGTCGCTCTACGCGGTAACGCACTGAGACCTGCGGGATCGGGAGGGTGCTTGGCATCCTCCCGCTTCTGCTCGCATTGGGGGAGAGGGCTGGTGTCCGAAGTGACCTTGAATACGACATTGGCAACGACCGAAAGTGCTTCTCGCGCCTCTGTTCTGCGGCGCCTGCGTGTCACCGACGATATCTTCCGGGGCGTCACGCGCGGCTCGGCCCTGTTCGTCCTCTTCATCCTGAGCGGCGTCATCCTGGCTCTGGTGATCGGCTCGATGCCGGCCATCCGGGCCTTCGGCTTTTCGTTCATCTACACCGAGGTCTGGAACCCGGTGACGGAACAATTCGGCGCGCTGGCGCCGATCTACGGCACGATCGTGACCTCGGTGATCGCCATGGTGATCGCCGTCCCCGTCGGCGTCATGGTGGCCTTCTTCCTCACCGAGCTTTGCCCGAAGTGGCTGCGCCGCCCGATCGCCATCGCGATCGAGCTGCTGGCCGGCATCCCCTCGATCATCTACGGCATCTGGGGCCTGTTCGTCTTTGCCCCGTTCCTGCAGAAGTACATTCAGCCCTTCCTGATCGATACGTTCGGCAACGTGCCCGGCCTGTCGTCGATCTTCGAGGGCCCGCCCTATGGCATCGGCATGCTGACCGCCGGCCTGATCCTGGCGATCATGGTGTTGCCCTTCATCACGGCAATCTCGCGCGACGTCTTCGATGCGGTCCCGCCCGTTCTCAAGGAAGCTGCCTATGGCCTCGGCTGCACCACCTGGGAGGTTTTCCGCCATGTCATCGTGCCGTACACGCGGGTCGGCGTGATCGGCGGCGTGATGTTGGGTCTCGGTCGCGCGCTCGGCGAAACCATGGCCGTCACCTTCGTGATCGGCAACGCGCACAAGGTGTCGGCTTCGATCCTGCAGCCCGGCACCACCATTTCGGCGGCGATCGCCAACGAATTCACCGAGGCGGTGAGCGACCTCTATACCTCGTCGCTGACCGAGCTCGGCCTGATCCTCTTCGTCATTACTTTCTTCGTGCTGGCGGCCGCCCGCTACATGCTGCTGCGCCTCCAGAAGCAGGCGGGCTGATCCATGGCAACTGTAATATCGCGCCCGCTCTATTCGGCTCGTCGCCGCAGCGACACGGTCGCCAAGATCCTGGCCTATGCCGCCACGGCCTTTGGGCTGGGCTGGCTCGTGCTGATCCTGGGCGTGCTGCTCTACAACGGCCTGGGCGGCCTCTCGCTCGACGTCTTCACGCACGACACACCGCCGCCGGGTTCGGACGGCGGCCTGCTGAACGCGATCGTCGGCAGCCTGATCATGACGATCCTGGCGGTCATCATCGGCACCCCGATCGGCATCTTGGCCGGAACGTACATGGCCGAGTACGGCCGCCACGACAAACTTTCGTCGGTCGTGCGCTTCATCAACGACATCCTGCTGAGCGCACCGTCGATCGTGGTCGGTCTGTTCGTCTACCAGATCGTGGTGGCGCCGATGGGCCATTTCTCGGGTTACGCCGGCGCGGTGGCGCTTGCCGTGCTGGTGATCCCGGTCGTCGTCCGCACCACCGAGGACATGCTGAACCTGGTGCCCGACACGATGCGCGAGGCGGCGGCCTCGATCGGCCTGCCGCGTGCCCACATGATCGTTCGCATCGCCTATCGCGCGGCGCGAGCGGGCATCGTGACCGGCGTGCTGCTGGCCGTGGCGCGCGTGAGCGGCGAGACCGCGCCGCTGCTGTTTACCGCGCTCAACAACCAGTTCTTCAGCGTCAACATGAACGCGCCGATGCCCAGTCTGCCGGTCGTCATCTTCCAGTTCGCGCTGTCGCCCTACGAGGAATGGCAACGCCTGGCCTGGACCGGCGCGCTGCTCATCACCGTCACGGTGCTTGCACTCAGCATCATCGCCCGCTCTCTCACCGCCGCGAGAAAATAGTCATGGATATGGCCACTGCGACCTCATCCGGCTCATCGATGGTGATGCATGCCGCCATCGGCACCGAAGGTCTGCCGGAAAAGATCTCGATCAAGAACCTCGAGTTCTTCTACGGCGAGAGCCGGGCGCTCAAGGGTATCAGCCTGCCGCTCTATGCCAACAAGACGACGGCCTTTATCGGCCCGTCGGGCTGCGGCAAGTCCACCTTGCTGCGCATCCTGAACCGGATGTACGACCTGTACCCGAACCAGCGCGCCACCGGCCAGGTGCTGTTCGACGGCGACAACCTGCTGGACGCCAGCCAGGACATCAACCTGCTGCGCGCCCGCATCGGCATGGTGTTCCAGAAGCCGACGCCGTTCCCGATGACGATCTACGAAAACATCGCTTTCGGCATCCGCCTCTATGAAAAGCTGTCGCGTGCCGACCTCGATGCGCGCGTGGAGTCGTCCCTGCGTCGGGCCGCGTTGTGGGACGAGGTGAAGGACAAGCTTGGGGCGAGCGGTCTCAGCCTGTCCGGTGGCCAGCAGCAGCGCCTCTGCATCGCCCGCACCGTGGCGGTGAAGCCGGAAGTCATCCTGTTCGACGAGCCGTGCTCGGCGCTCGATCCGATCTCGACCGCGAAGATCGAGGAGTTGATCGACGAGATGAAGAAGGACTACACGATCGTCATCGTCACCCACAACATGCAGCAGGCGGCGCGCGTCTCCGACTTCACCGCCTTCATGTATCTCGGCGACCTGGTCGAATTCGACGCGACGGCCAACCTGTTCACGACCCCCAAGGACAAGCGCACCCAGGCCTATATCACCGGCCGATTCGGCTGAGTGTTCGGCTAAGAGGAAAAAGACATGGCCAGCGACCACATCCTGAAGCGTTTCGACGAAGACCTGGAAAAGCTCAACGCGACCATCAACGAGATGGGCGGCCTGACCGAGAGCCAGTTCGCCAAGGCGCTCGATGCCGTACGCGACCGCGACACCGCGGCCGCCGAGCAGGTGATTGCGGCGGATGCCCGGGTCGACCAGCTCGACGTGCAGGTCCAGCAGCAGACGGTCCAGCTGCTGGCGCTGCGCCAGCCGATGGCGGTGGATCTTCGCGTCGTGCTGTCGTCGATCAAGATCGCGGCCGCACTGGAGCGCATCGCCGACTACGCCAAGAACACCGCCAAGCGCGGCATCGTGCTGACCAGCAGCACGGCGCCGCCGTCCGCCGTTGCCGGCATCGACCGCCTGGGCAAGCTGGTCCGCACGGCCCTCAAGGACGTGCTCGACGCCTTCGCCGAAGACGACGTCGAGAAGGCGCACGACGTGTGGCAGCGCGACGAGGAGATCGACCAGGTCTACACCGGCCTGTTCCGCGAGCTGCTGACCTACATGATGGAAGACCCGCGCACGATCACCGCCTGCACCCATCTTCTGTTCATGGCCAAGAACATCGAGCGCGCGGGCGATCACGTCACCAACATCGCCGAGCTGGTGAGCTTCCGGCAGACCGGCAAGACCTTTGCCGAGGATCGGCCCAAGGGCAGCGGCTCGCTCTACACGACGGGGGCGAATTGATGAGCATGACGACCACCGCTCCCTCCCGTCGCGAGACGCAGACCTCTTCCATGAAACCGCGCGTGCTGATCGTCGAGGACGAGACGGCGCTGGTCGAGCTGCTACGCTATAACCTCGAACAGGCCGGTTTCCGTGTCACCGTCGCCTATGACGGCGAGGAGGCGCTGGCCTCCGTCCAGGAAGACACGCCGGACCTCATCCTGCTCGACTGGATGCTGCCCCTCATGTCGGGCATCGAGGTTTGCCGCCAGGTGCGGCGCCAGACCGCAACCGCCAATCTGCCGATCATCATGCTGACGGCGCGCGGCGAAGAAGGCGATCGCGTCCGCGGCCTCGACGCCGGCGCCGACGACTACGTCTCCAAGCCGTTCTCGCCCACCGAGCTGGTGGCGCGCATCCGCGCCGTGCTGCGCCGTATCCGGCCCGCGCTGGCCGACGAGGCGCTGAGCTATGCCGACATCGTGATGGACCTGGTGGCGCACCGCGTGATCCGCGACGGCAAGCCGGTGCATCTGGGTCCCACCGAGTTCCGCCTGCTGCGCCATTTCATGGAACATCCCGGCCGCGTCTTCTCGCGCGAGCAGCTGCTCGACGCGGTGTGGGGCAAGGACGTCTATGTCGAGGCCCGCACCGTCGACGTCCATATCCGCCGCCTGCGCATTGCGCTGAACGGCGAGCAGCAGGCCGATCTGATCCGCACCGTGCGCGCCGCGGGTTATGCCCTCGACGCCCAGGGTTGAGCGCCAGAATAGTTGTCCACACCAGTAGTAATGGTTCTGTAGCGTCCCTGGCGTACCTGAAGATCGCTTGTCCCGGCCGGCTCAACCCACGCCCCGCTCCGGATCAGGCAGGTTCCCCCGGCTCGGTCGACACCCCGATGCCGTGTACTACTCCCCCTCCTTCCTTTCAGAAGGAGGGGTTTCTTTTTCGAAGTGGCGGCGAACGATCACGGCCAGCACCAAGGCCGGCAGACCGAGCAGCGCGGTGTAGATGAAGAACATCTCGTAGCCGCCGAAGGCATGGCGCGAATAGCGCGCGGCCTGCATCGTGTCGACGATCAGGCCCGAATAGCCCGCGATCACCTTGCCGGGCAGGGTCATGATCGAGCTGAACAGCGCATATTGCGTGGCCGTGTAGGCGGCGTTGGTGAGGCCCGACAGGAAGGCGATGAACACCGAGCCCGCCATGCCGCTCACCAGATTGTCGATGCTGATTGCCGTCGCCAGCAGCACGATGTCGGGCTTACCGACATAGGCAAGCCACGCGAAGGTGAGGTTGGATGCCGCGATCAGGAACACCGACAGCGTCAGCAGGCGGGCCGCGCCGAAGCGGAAGACCATCGCGCCGCCCAGCAGGGCGCCCAGGATCGACATCACGAAGCCGTAGATCTTCGAGACGTTGGCGATCTGCTGAAGGCTGAATCCCATATCGATGTAAAACGGGTTCGCCATCACGCCCATGGCAATGTCGGACAGCCGGAACAGGCCGATGAAAGCGAGCAGGGTGGCGGCGTGCCAGCGATAGCGCACGAAGAAGTCGACGAACGGGCAGACGATCGCGCCGTAGAGGAAGATCAATGTCTCGCGCAGCCAGTGCGGCAGGGGGCCGAGGCCCGCGGCAAAGTCGGCGATCTTGCCTTCGCGCTCGGCGGTGCCGGCAGCGACGCGCTTTTCGGGTTCGCCAATGATCAGGGTCGTGGCGATGCCGACCAGCGCCAGGGCCGCCATCACGCGATAGGCGAGCGGCCAGGAGCCGAACTCGGCGATGTAGAGCGCGCCCGCGCCGGCGGCGAGCACGGCGATGCGGTAGCCGAGCTGGTAGGTCGCAGCGGTGTTGCCCTGCAGGCTCTCGTCGGTCGCCTCGATGCGCAGGGCGTCCATGGCGATGTCCTGCGTCGCCGACGAAAAGGCCACGACCAGGGCAAAGACCACGAGATTGAAGAGATCGGTGCGCGGATCGCAGAAGGACATGGCGAGCAGGCCGAGCCCGATGCCCGACTGCGCGAGCAGCATCCAGGATCGCCGCCGGCCGAGCCATCGTGTCAAAAACGGCAGCGGCACGCGATCGACGACCGGCGACCACACGAACTTGAAGGAGTAGGTGATGCCGATCCAGCTGATGAAGCCGATCGCCGTGCGGCTGACGCCGAACTCGCGCAGCCACGCCGACAGGGTCGCGAAGACCAGCAGGAAGGGCAGGCCGGCCGAGAAGCCCAGGAACAGGAAGCTGACGACCCGCGGATGGGTGTAGGTCGCGAACGTCTCGCCCCAATCCTTCTTGCCTCGGCTCCGTACTGGCGCGCTCAAATCAGGTCCTTGAGCGCCTTCTCGGGCCGCGCGCCGACATGGGAGATGATCTCAGCCGCCGCGATGCCGCCCAGTCGGGCGCATTCGGCGAGCGGTTTGCCGTGGGTGAAGCCGAACAGGAAGCCCGACGCATAGAGATCGCCGGCGCCTGTCGTGTCGACGATCTTCGAGACCGGCGCGGCGGGCACCGCGTGGGTCTCGCCGCCCTTGATCACGACCGAGCCCTTTTCGCTCCGGGTAAGTGCTGCGATCTTGGCTTCCTTGCGTGCGGCCTCCAGGGCCGCCTCGAACGAGTCGACCTGGTAGAGCGATTTGATCTCGCTTTCGTTGCCGAACAGGATATCGACCTTGTCGCGGATCAGCGCGCGGAACTCGTCGCGATAGCGGTCGACGCAGAACGAATCGGACAGCGTGATCGACACCTTGCGGCCGGCGTCGTGGGCGGCATCGAATGCCTTCAGCACCGCCTTCTTGGCCTCCGGCGCATCCCATAGATAGCCCTCGACATAGGTCACCTGGGCCGAGCCCACGAGCCCGGTGTCGATGTCGTCGGGGCCGAGGCCGGTGCAGGCGCCGAGATAGGTGCTCATGGTGCGCTGGGCGTCGGGCGTCACCGTGATCAGGCAGCGCGCGGTCGCGGGGCCGGTCGTGGCCGAGGGCGTCGCGAACGACACGCCGATGGCCTTGAGGTCGTGGCCGAACACCATGCCGAGCTGGTCGTTGCGGACCTTGCCGATGTAGGCGCCTTTTCCTCCGAACGAGGCGACGCCCGCCATGGTGTTGCCGCACGAGCCGCCGGAGACTTCGATGCCCGGGCCCATCGCGGCGTAAAGTGCCTCGGCGCGCTTCTCGTCGATCAGCATCATGCTGCCCTTGGTCAGCTCGTGCTTTGCCAGGAACGCGTCGTCGGAGCGGGTGATGACGTCGACGATGGCGTTGCCGATTCCCAGCACGTCGTAGGCAGCGGATGTCATGAGATCTCCAAAAGATGCATGCCGGGCTTGGTTTCTTCCAGCAGGGTCACGATGCCGGCGACCGTGAAGGGTACGTCGGCGCGCAAGGTCGTACGGTCGATATCGAGCGAGCGCAATCCCATCTCGCACACGATGAAGCGCACGCCAAGCTCGACCGAGGCCTGCAGCAGCGTCTCGAAGTCGCCGACGCCGCGGTGCTTGTTGATCGCGTCGCGTTGCCAATCCTCGAGGGCGGGCGGCGGCCCGGTCAGGGCGCGGATGCCGGCCATGGTGAAGAACAGCACGGCGGGCTTGTTGACCGCGACGGCCGCCGCCGCCAGCGCCAGCGCATAGTGCACGTCCTCGTACTTGCCCGAGCGCACGATGATCGAGACGCCACCTTCGCTCATTTGGCACTGCACGTCGGGCAATCGGCGCGCTTGGCGATCGCCATCTCGTCGAAGGAGCCCGCGAGCGCGTCGTACATCAGCAGCCGGCCGGACAGCGACCGTCCGATACCCAGGATTTCCTTCACCACCTCTGTGGCCTGCATCGAGCCCAGGGTGCCTGCCAGCGCCCCCAGCACGCCCGCCTGCGCGCAACTTGGCACTGCATCTTCCGACGGTGCGGCGGGAAAGATGCAGCGCAGGCACGGATGGCCCGCGCCCTGCCAGGCCTTGTAGGTGGAGATCTGGCCGTCGAAGCGCAGTATCGCGGCGGAAACCAGCGTCTTCTTCAGGCGATAGCAGATGTCGTTCACGAGATAACGGGTCGCGAAGTTGTCGCTGCCGTCGGCCACCATGTCGTAGCCGGCAATGATCTTCTCGGCATTGGCTTCCGTCAGTCGCTCCTTGTGGGCATGCACGGTCACTTCCGGATTGATCTCGCCCAGTGCACGCTTGGCACTCTCGACCTTGGCTGTGCCGACGTCCGACGTGCGATGGATCACCTGGCGCTGCAGGTTGGAGAGATCGACCTGGTCGTCGTCGATTACCCCGAGGTTACCGATGCCGGCCGCGGCGAGATATTGCAGGAGGGGCGCGCCAAGCCCGCCGGCGCCGATTACCAGCACCTTGGCCGCAATCAGCCGCGCCTGGCCGGTGCCGCCGATCTCGGCCAGCACGATGTGCCGGGCGTACCGCCGGATTTGCAGTTCCGTCATGTCCGGAAGGGCCGTCATTGGCGTGCTTATAGCATGGGATGACCGATGATTGGCTGCTACACCCCCGCGCGATGAACGCCCCCATAACGGAAGTGCCGGCGCCCGTGCGACCGACCCTGACGCCGCTTTTGCTGGCGCTTCTGGCGTTGCTGTCGGCCTTCACCCCGCTGTCGATCGACCTTTACCTGCCGGCGCTGCCGGTGATCACCGTCGATCTGCACGGCACGGCAGCCGACATCCAGCTCACGCTGTCGGCCTTCATGATCGCCTTCGGCCTGGGCCAGATCTTCTACGGTCCGGCGGGCGACCGGTTCGGACGCCGCCCGGTCATCCTGAGCGGCCTCTGCGTCTATGTGCTGGCCAGCATCGGCTGCGCCTTTGCGGGCGAGGCCATGCACCTCGTGGCACTGCGGCTGTTCCAGGGGCTGGCGGCGTGCGGCAGCGTCGTGCTCGCCCGCACCATGGTGCGCGACATGGCCGAGCGTGAGCACGCGGCGCGCGCCATGTCGCTGATGATGGCCTGCACGTCGATCGCGCCGATGCTGGCGCCGCTGATCGGCGGCCAGATCCTGTGGTTCCTGGGCTGGCGCGCGATCTTCTGGGTGCTGGCCGGCATCGGTCTCTTCGCGCTGGTCACCACATATTTCCGTTTGCCCGAAACACTGCGGCCGGAATATCGCCAGCCGCTGGTCCTGTCGTCGATCCTCAAGCGCTTCGGCGAGTTGGTGCGCCACAAGGCGTTCATGGGCTACGCCTTCACCACCTCGTTCATGTTCTCGGCGCTGCTCTCGTTCCTCTCGGGCTCGCCCTTCGTCTTCATCGAGAAGTACGGCATCCCGCCGCGCAGCTACGGCCTGATCTTCGGCGGCATGGTCGTGTTCATGACCATCGGCAGCCTGCTCAACGCCCGTTTCGTGCGCCGCCTCGGCGCCGACCGCATCCTGCGCTACGCCGTGATCGTGCCGGGCGTGTGCGGCGTCTCGGCGCTGGTGCTGGGCCAGATCGAGGCACGCTACGGCACCATCGGCATGTGGCCGATCGTGGCCTGCTTCGCGCCGCAGATCGCCACCATCAGCCTGATCGGCCCCAACTCGATGGCGCTCGCGCTGCAGCGCTACCCGCACATGGCGGGCACCGCCTCCTCGCTGATGGGCGTGATGCAGTTCGGTATCGGCGCGCTGTTTGGCGCGGCGGTCGGCCAAACCTACGACGGCACGATCGGCCCCATGACCGTGGCCATGGGCCTCGCCGGCATCCTCTGCTTCGCCTCGAACCGCCTGCTGGTGCCGCGCCGGTAACCCGAATCGTCTCACTTTTGTGAGACGGTTCCGATGCCGATGGCATAAGGGTTTCAGGCGATTCGTCTCAGAATCTCACCACCCCCTCCACGCAATTTTATTGCTGCCGGATGGTGGCCTAATTCGGCGGCTTCCTGAGATCCTCGAGAAACGCGGCGATCTTCCGTTGGGCGCTTTCGGTATCGAGACGCCCCTCGCGTTCGAGACGTCGCACGGCTTCCGCTCCTTCGGCCCTGACGATGTCATCCGGAGTCCCGACGCCGCGAAAGCGCAGTTCGGCTCCAAGATCATCCAGATCTCGGCTCAAGCCCTGGTCGCCTTTGATCAAGGCCCTGAAGGCCGCCACCCAGTCGCGCTTCAGGATTTCTTCGGACACATCCTTGAAACGGCGACCGGCCGAGAGATAGGCCTGCATCTCCCGCATCTCACTGTCCTTGAGGAACGCCTCGACCAGTCGATTGCTTTCATCTTTTCCGGACATGCGGGGGCGCTCCCTTTCCTAGCGCCGGAGGTCGACCACCAGCATGTCGCCGTTGTCGTTGCCGGCGGCGACATGCGTGCCGTCGGGCGACCAGGCGAGGCAGGTGATCGCGTTGCCGTCGACCATGCGGATCACGGCCGAACGCCTGGCCTTGATGTCGCCGACCTGCAGCTCGCCCGAATCGTAGCCGCCGGCCACGTACTCGGCGGTCGGGTGGGCCGCCACGACGGTGATCAGGCCCGCGCCTTCCTCGCCGAACTGCAGCGGCGGCTTGCCTTCGGGTCCCTTGCCGGCAAACGGCCAGGCGGTGAACACCGGCTGCGAGGAGGTGTAGAGCCAGCGCGCATCGGCCGACCAGCTGAGCGACTTCACCTTGGCGGGATAGCCCTGCATGCGCATGTCGGTCGCCTGCGCGATGCGCCAGACATGGATGTCGTTCTCCTGCGTGCCGGTGGCGATGAACTTGCCGTCGGTGCTCCATTTCAGGGCGACGTGGCTGCCGCGCCAGGCAAAGCGCCGCGGCGGCAGCGTGACCGCTCCGATGCTCCACACGGTGATGCCATCATAGTGCGCGGCGGCAATGCGGCTGCCGTCCTTGCTGAAATCCAGCCCGGCCACCGTGCTCTGGTGCGGTCCGAACTCGCGGGCCTCGCCTGCCTTGTCGATCACCAGCGCCATCTTGCCGACCGAAGCCGCGACCGCGCCGGTCGCGTGATGTGCGGCGAGCTTGTCGATCCACTTGCCTTTCTGATTGGCGACCTCGGTCACGCCGCCGTCGAGCGCGAGGCGCAGCAGGCGGCCGTCGTCGCCGCCCGACACGAAGCCGTCGCCCGCCGGATCGCCGACCAGCGACAGCACTGCGCCCTTGTGGCATGGCTCGGCGATCGCACCGGCAGGCTGCTTGATGTCGGCCGGCAGCAGTCGCACCTGGCCGTCGCCCAGGCCGAACGCCACCATGGCGCCGTCACGGCTGAAGGCGCAGGCGGCGACCGGCGCGTCTGACGCGACCGAGCGTGACGACGGCAGCGTGTTGCGCCACGCCGGATTTCCGAGATCGAGTTTCACGGCGAGTCTATTTCAAGCAGTCTTCGAAGCCGCGCTTCAGGTTGTCGCCGTCGAGGTCGCGGCCGATGAAGACGAGCTTGCTCGCGCGCTTCTCGCCCGCCTTCCACGGCGTGCCCCAGTCGGCGTCCATCATCATGTGCACGCCCTGGTAGACGTAGCGCTTGGGCGCGCCGTCGATCGCCAGGATGCCCTTGCTGCGGAAGATGTCGGGCCCCTTGATCTGCAGGAGCGCGCCCATCCATTTCTGGAACTTGTCGGGATCGACCGGCCGGTCCGAGGTGATCGAGAGGCTCTTCACCTCTTCTTCGTGGTTGTGATCGTGGCCGTGCTCGAGGAAGTCGGGTTCGAACTCGAGGATGCGCTTGAGGTCAAACGCGCCCTTGTCGAGGATGGCGTCGAGCTCGATCCTGCTCTTCTCGGTCTTGTGGACGCGGGCGTACGGATTGATCGCCGCGATCTTGGCCTCGACCGTCTTGAGGTCGTCGGCGCTCACCAGGTCGGTCTTGTTGAGCAGGATCACGTCGGCGAAGGCGACCTGTTCCTGCGCCTCGCTGCCCTGGCCGAGCTGGGCCAGGAAGTGCTTGGCGTCGACCACCGTCACGATGGCGTCGAGCCGGGTCTTGGCCTTCACGTCGTCGTCGGTGAAGAAGGTCTGCGCGACGGGGCCGGGATCGGCCAGGCCCGTGGTTTCGACCAGGATGCCGTCGAACTTGTCCTTGCGCTTCATCAGCCCTTCGATGATGCGGATCAGGTCGCCGCGCACGGTGCAGCAGATGCAGCCGTTGTTCATCTCGAAGACTTCCTCGTCGGCGTTGACCACCAGGTCGTTGTCGACGCCCAGTTCGCCGAATTCGTTGACGATCACGGCGTATTTCTTGCCGTGCTGCTCGCTCAGAATCCGGTTGAGCAGTGTGGTCTTGCCGGCGCCGAGATAGCCGGTGAGGACGGTGACGGGCACTTGAGCTTGAGCCATCGGAATTCCTTGCAGAAACGCTGGAAACTGGACCCCTGAAATAGGGTGGGCGAGGGGGTTAGTCCAGCCGGGCCAGAACGCTTCGGCCACGGTCGAAGTATCCCGGCAGGTACCCATGCTAACAGTCCCTATGACCCGCCTTTTCCATGGCTGGCGCATGGTTGCGGTTTGCCTGATCGCGGCCTTGGTCGCCAATGCGCTCGGCCTGTTCGGTGCCGGCGTCTACCTGCATCAACTGGTCGAGACCAGGGGCTGGCCGACCGGTCTCGTCTCGGGCGCGATCACCCTGTTCTACGTGGTGAGCGCGCTGCTGCTGATCCCCGTCGGCGGCATCATCGGACGTGTCGGTCCGCGCGCGGTGTTTGCCGCGGGAACCACGGCGATGTGCCTGGGCGTGGCCGGGGTCGGGCGGGTCGAGGCGCCGTGGCAGACCTACCTCGCCTTCCTCGTCATGGGCATCGGCTGGGCCTGCCTGTCGATGACCGCCGTGGCGACAACCCTGGCGCCCTGGTTCGAGCGCTATCAGGGGCGTGCGGTCTCGATCGCCTCGCTGGGCGCCAGCGTCGGCGGCATGACCGGCGTGCCCATCCTGTTGTTCGGCATCGCCAGCATCGGCTTTGCCGCCACGACGACCACGGCGGCCGTTGCAGGCCTTGTCGTGCTGCTGCCGCTCGTCTGGCTGGTGCTGAAGCGTCGCCCACAGGACATCGGCCTGTTCCCGGACGGTGCGGCCGTGGGCCACGCCGCAACGACGGCCCCGGCGCCGGCCTGGAAACGCGGTGCGGCGCTGCGGACCGCCGCCTTGCGCAGCGTCATGGCGGGATTCGGTATCGGCATGATGGCGCAGGTGGGCTTCGTCACCCATCAGGTGACATTCCTGTCGCCGATCCTCGGTCCTTGGGCCACATCGGCCACCGTGTCGGCGACGGCGATCGCGGCCCTCGTGAGCCGCCTGCTGCTGTCGCGCTTTGCCGATCAGATCGATGCGCGGGTCACGACGGCGTCGGTGCTGCTGTGTGCCGCGACGGCGTTCGGCCTGCAGGCGTTGCTTCCCGTGCCGTTCGTCGTTGTGGCCGCCAGCCTCCTGTTTGGTGCCACGATCGGCAACATCACGACCCTGTCGCCCATCATCGTGCGGCGTGAGTTCGGCGCAGCGTCGTTCGGCGCCGTGTTCGGCGTCGCCTCCTGCGCCATCCAGCTGGCCACGGCGCTGGGGCCAAGCTTCTATGGCCTCCTGCACGATGCATGCGGCGGCTACAAGGTGCCACTGCTGCTGGCCGCCGCGCTGGACGTCGTGGCGAGCGTCGTTATCCTCGCGGGCCGTTCCCGAAAAGCACCAGCATGATAGAAGGCCGCATGATCGACAGACGCCTCTTCCTCGCCACCGCCGCTGCCGGCGTTGTCGCCGGCCGCACCGCCACCGCCCAAACTGGCACCGCCCAGACGGCTTCGTGGCCCAACCGCCCGCTGCGCTTCGTCGTGGGCTTCTCGGCGGGTTCCACGCCCGACCTGATCGCGCGCACCCTGGCCGAGCCGCTCAGCCCGCTGGTCGGCCAGCCGGTCGTGGTCGAGAACAAGCCGGGCGCCAGCGGCAACATCGCGGCCGACATGGTCGCCAAGGCCAAGGACGATCACACCGTCGGCGTGATGATCAACGCCAATCTCACCATCGCCAAGCTTCTCAACCCGGCGGTCAATTTCGACCCGCGCCACGACCTCGCGCCGGTCTGCCTGGTCGGCACCGGCCCGCTGATCGTGACGCTCAGCGCCAAGTGGAAGGACAAGGCGACGCTCGATGCGTTGCGCACCTCGGGCGCCAAGCTGAACTACGGCTCGGTCGGCATCGGCTCGATGGGCCATCTCGGCATGGAGCTGTTGAGCGCGCGCCTCGGCATCACGCCGACGCATGTGCCCTATCCCGGCAATCCGCAGGTGCTGCAGGCGCTGGCCAGCAACGAGATCGACATCGCCCTGGTGCCGGCGGGCCTGGTCATGCAGCAAATCCGGGCCGGCACGGTCGTGGGCCTCGCGGTCACCGCGAGCCGTCGCAGCGCGCTGGCGCCCGATGTACCGTCGCTGGCCGAGCTCGGCATCAAGGATCTCGACGTCGAGGTCTGGTCCGGCGTGGCCGTCGCGGCCTCGATGCCGCAGGCCAATCGAAAGAAGCTCGAGTCCCTGCTGCTCGAGATCATCCGCCGGCCTGAAGTCAGCAAGCAGCTCGTCACGCAGGGCTGGGATGTCACCGCGGCCCAGCCGGCCGACGCCTTCGCGCGCCGCCTCGAGAGCGAAACGACGATGCTCGCCGCGATCATCCAGAAGCAGAACATCCGGGTGAACTGAGGTGGCGGGCGAAGCCTACGACGTCGCAGTCGTTGGCGGCGGCAGCGCAGGTGTCGCCGCAGCAGTCGCTGCCGCCCGCTGCGGCGCGCGCACGATCCTGATCGAGCGTGCGGGCTGCCTGGGCGGCGCCTCCACGATCCGCAACGTGCTCACTTATTGCGGTCTCTACACGCTGGGCGAGACGCCGCGACAGGTGGTGAAGGGCATCGCCGACGACGTCCTCGTCGGGCTACGCAAGCTCGGCGCCGTGACCGCACCGCAACGTCATCGCGGCGTCTTCGTCGTGTTCGATCCGGAAGGCGTGAAGCGTGTCCTCGACGCGCTGTGCCACGATGCCGGCGTCGACGTGCTGCTGCAGGCGTTCGTCACCGAGGCCACGCGCGAAGGCCAGCGCATCGTCGACATTTCCTACGCCGATCATGGGGGTATGCATCGCGTCTCCGCAAAGGCCTTCGTCGATGCCAGCGGCGAGGGCGATCTCGCGGCACTGGGTGGCGCTGCGACCCGCTACGGCAACGACGGCGCGGTGAATCTCGGCACGATGGCGACCCGCTTCGGCGGCATCCCGAAGGACGTGACGATCATCGCCGATCAGCTCGCCGCCGCCATCGAGGCGGCGCGGGCGGCGGGCAAGGGACCGTTCAGCAAGGACAGGAGCGTCATCACGCGGCTGCCGCTGTCGGGCGATGCGGTGTGCAACCTCGCGTCCGAAGATTACGATCCGCGGGATGCCAAAAGCCTGAGCGCCGCCGAGCGGCGCGGCCGCGAACAGGCCTGGGCCTATCTCGAGGCGATCCGCAGCCTGCCGGGCTGCGCCGGCGCCTATCTCGCGGCCACCGGTCCCGAGTTCGGCACGCGCGAGTCGCGCCATATCGATGCCGTGCAGCAACTGACCTGGCACGACGCCGTCGCGCGCAGAAAGATGCCCGACGGCATTGCCCTGGGCGCCTGGGGCATGGAATGGCACGAGCGCGGGACGTTGGAGAGCTCATTCGTTTATCTGCCGGACCATGGCTGTTACGAGATCCCGCTTGGCTGCCTGATCAGCGTTGATACGCCCAATCTTTTCGCAGCGGGCCGCGTGGTCGACGCCGACCGGCAGGCCGGCGCCAGCGTGCGGGTCATGGGCACGGCCTTCGCCACAGGACAGGCGGCGGGCGTCGCAGCCGCCACGTTCGCCGACGCGGGCCAGTCAGATGCACCGACAGTGCGACGCATCCTGGTCGGGCAAGGCGCGCTGATCGACGGTGAGGCCCTGTGCTAGGAACACCGAAGCGACGGCTGCGTTGACCCAAATGCTCCGTCGTTCGCTCGTGTTCATTTGCGCGATCGTCTTAACGCCGCAGGCCTGGGCGACCGATCCCGGCAGTGCAATGCTGCGCCCTATGCCGGCGCCGAACACAGACACTTTCCTGGCCAAGACGGTCGCCGCCAACACCTTCGAGATCGAGAGCAGCAAGCTTGCCGTAGCCAAGACCCATAGCGATGCGGTGCGCGCCTTCGCCAGCCGGATGATCAAGGATCATGTGCGTCTCGGCACGGAGTTCGAGCAGGCGGTATCGGACGCCGGATTGAAACTGCCGCCGGCGCAAATGGACAACCAGGGCCGTTTCACCTGCGACGATCTTCGGTCGAAGCTGGCGGCGGACTTGGACAAGGAATATGTCCAGGCGCAGTACAACGGCCATGCCGAGACCGTCGAGATGTTCCGGGCTTACGCCAACAGCGGCGAGGATGCCCGGCTCAAGCGCTTTGCCACTGACGCGTTGCCGACCCTGGAGGCGCATCTCGCCGAGGTGAAGAAGCTGCGCAAGTAGCCAAACAGAAAAGGGGTCCAGCCTTGCGGCCGGACCCCTTGTCGTCTTGGTGGAGCCAGTCGGGATCGAACCGACGACCTCTACAATGCCATCGTAGCGCTCTCCCAGCTGAGCTATGGCCCCGAATTCTGATGGCGGGCGCGAGGTATAATTCGTGCCTCCCGCCTTGGCAACCGCGCTGGTTAGCGGTCGCCCTCGCCCTTGTCGTCCTCGACTTCGACCTCGATGTCCTCGGCCTCGTCCGCCAAATCGTCGGTATCCTCGAGCGCGTCATCGGCCTCTGTATCGGCGAGATCTTCGCCCTCCGCCCCTTCCTCGAGCTTCTTGTTCTTGAGGGCGGCGACCTTGGCCGCAGCGGCTGCCGCAGCGGCGGCAGCGGCGGTGGCGGCAGCCGTCTGGCGGCCGCGACGGACCTTCACGAAGTCTTCCCGATCATGCTCCCGGCCGCACTTGGGGCATTTGATGGGGCTCTTGTTGAGGTCATAGAAGCGCGCTGCACAATTTTGGCAGGTACGCTTGGTGCCCCAGGATGCCTTGACCAAGGTGGTTCTCCCGGAAATTCCGCAAAATCGGGCCGAATCGCCCGCGAGGGAGCGCGTATGTCATGGGCTTTTCACCCTGTCAAAACCAAATTCCGGCATGCTACGAGGGCGCGCTGTCGCAAATGGAGCATGCCCTGTCCGGTAAAGCCGTCCCGGCCAAACTGATTGCCCGCCCCGTCGCCCGTCTCAACGGCCGCGTCCGGGCGCCTGGAGACAAGTCCGTATCGCATCGGGCGTTGATGTTTGGCGCCCTGGCGCTGGGCGAAACCGTGATTTCCGGCCTGCTGGAAGGCGAGGATGTGCTGTGCACGGCGGCGGCCCTGCGGGCGCTCGGCGCGACCGTCGTGCAGGAAGACCCGATCTGGCGGGTGCGCGGATTTGGCGTCGGCGGCGGCCGGGAGCCGGACGCGGTGCTCGACCTCGGTAACTCGGGCACTTCGGCGCGGCTGCTGTCGGGCATCCTGGCCAGCCACCCCTTCGTCAGTTTCATGACGGGCGACGGCTCGCTGCGGCGCCGGCCGATGCAGCGCGTGATCGAGCCGCTGTCGCGCATGGGCGCGCGCTTCGTGTCGCGCGAGGGTGGCCGCATGCCGCTCGGCATCGTCGGCACCGACGAGATGGTGCCGATCGAATACACGCTGCCGGTCGCGTCGGCGCAGGTGAAGAGCTGCATCCTGCTGGCCGGCCTCAACACCGCGGGCGAGACCACGGTGATCGAACCGGAAGCCACGCGCGATCACACCGAGCGCATGCTGCGCCATTTCGGCGCCGAGGTGCGCGTGTCCGACCTCGAGGGCCGTCGCGGCAAGCGCATCACCGTCGTCGGCTGGCCCGAGCTGAAGGGCCGCGACATCGTCGTGCCGGGCGATCCGTCGTCGGCAGCCTTCGCCGTCGTGGCGGCGTGCATCCGTCCCGGCAGCGACGTGATGGTCGAGAACGTGGGCCTAAATCCCTTGCGGGCCGGGCTTTATACGACCTTGCAGGAAATGGGCGCGAACATCGTGCTCGAGAACCGGCGCGAAGTGGGCGGCGAACCTGTCGCCGATCTGCACGTCAAGGGCGGCGGGTTGAAGGGCGTGACCGTGCCGGCTGAGCGCGCGCCGACCATGATCGACGAATATCCGATCCTCGCGGTCGCCGCGGCCTGTGCCGAAGGCACGACGCACATGCTGGGCCTCGCCGAACTGCGCGCCAAGGAGAGCGACCGGTTGTCGAGCGTCTCCGCGGGCCTCACGGCCAACGGCGTGAAGCACGAGATGGGACCCGACTTCCTGATCGTGAACGGCGTCGGCGGCTCGCCGCCCGGCGGCGGACTCGTCGCCACGCATCTCGATCATCGCATCGCCATGTCGTTCCTCGTGCTGGGCCTGGCCACGCGCGAGCCGGTCGCGGTCGACGACGGCTCGCCGATCGACACCAGCTTCCCGGGCTTCGCCGCGTTGATGAACGGGCTCGGAGCGAAAATAGGTCCCGCGTGAGAATGTGAGCGAGCGCCTCGTCATCGCGATCGACGGTCCCTCGGCCTCGGGCAAGGGCACGCTTTCCAAGCGCCTGGCCACCCATTTCAAGCTGCCCCATCTCGATACCGGCCTGCTCTACCGGGCGGTCGGCTGGATGGCGCTCAGGACCGGGCGGCCTCCGGAAGAAATCGCGGCCCGCCTAAAAGCGGCGGATCTCGACAATCCGGAGCTGCGCGGCGACGAGGCGGGCCAGCAGGGCTCGAAAGTGGCCGCCATTCCCGAAGTTCGCGCCAACCTGTTGAAATTCCAAAAGGAATTCGCATCTACAGGGCCCGGGGGTGCCGTGCTCGATGGGCGCGACATTGGCACGATTATTTGCCCCGATGCGCCTGTGAAATTATTCGTGACGGCCAGCCCCGAGGCCCGGGCCGAGCGCCGGTATCAGGAGTTGCGGGCGCGGGGGGCCGACACTATAAAACCGCGCGTTCTTGCCGAGATGGCGGAGCGGGACCGTCGCGACAGCGAACGGGCGGCAGCACCACTCAAAGCCGCACCCGATGCCTGGCTTCTCGATACCAGCGACATGGATGCCGATGCGGCCTTCGCCGCGGCTTTGGCATTCATCGAGCGCAAGGGCTTTCGATCCGCAGGGCCATAAGTCGCCGACGGCGGATCGAAGACTTCCAGCGGCGATTGCGTGGGGACGAGTCGTTCCTGCGTGGTGTTTCAAGGCAGTGGATCCGCCGGACTTAACCGGTTGGCCGACGGGCGGCAGCGTTTCGCCCGGGATCGTGAAGGAGAGTACTACATGGCTAAGGGCAGCGCCCTCCGTAAACCCGCGAGCGACACCTCGAGCAACGAGTTCGCCGCACTCCTCGACGAATCGCTGGGCGGTTCGACGAGCTTCGAAGGATCGGTCGTCAAAGGCACGATCATCCGCATTGCAAATGATTTCGTCACCATCGACGTCGGACTGAAGTCCGAAGGTCGCGTCGCGCTTCGCGAATTCTCCAACGGTGGCGCCGCCCCGGAAGTGAAGGAAGGCGACATCGTCGACATCTTCGTCGACCGTATGGAAAACAAGGAGGGCGAGGCCGTCCTGTCGCGCGAGAAGGCTCGCCGCGAGGAAGCCTGGACCGTTCTCGAAAAGGCATTCACCGATCAGGAACGTGTCATGGGCACGATCTTCGGTCGCGTTAAGGGCGGCTTCACGGTCGACCTGTCGGGCGCCGTGGCCTTCCTGCCGGGCAGCCAGGTCGACGTGCGTCCCGTGCGCGACGTCGGCCCGCTGATGGGCCAGGCCCAGCAGTTCGCCATCCTCAAGATGGACCGCCGCCGCGGCAACATCGTCGTGTCGCGCCGCGCCGTCATGGAAGAGACCCGCGCCGAGGACCGCACCCGCCTGATGGGCGCGCTGTCCGAGGGCCAGGTGCTCGACGGCGTCGTCAAGAACATCACCGACTACGGCGCGTTCGTGGATCTGGGCGGCGTCGACGGCCTCCTGCATGTCACCGACATCGCCTGGAAGCGCATCAACCATCCGTCGGAAGCCCTCACCATCGGCCAGCAGGTCAAGGTGCAGGTCATCCGCTTCAACTCCGAGACGCAGCGCATCTCGCTCGGCATGAAGCAGCTGATGAGCGATCCGTGGGACGGCGCGGGTGCGAAATACCCGGTCGGCCTCAAGCTCAAGGGCCGCGTCACCAACATCACCGACTACGGCGCGTTCGTCGAGCTGGAGCCCGGTGTCGAGGGTCTGGTCCACGTCTCCGAGATGAGCTGGACCAAGAAGAACGTGCACCCCGGCAAGATCGTGTCGACCTCGCAGGAGGTCGAAGTGATGGTGCTGGACGTCGACATGTCCAAGCGCCGCATCTCGCTCGGCCTCAAGCAGTGCATGGCCAACCCGTGGGAGAGCTTCGCCGAGAAGTATCCGTCGGGCACCGAGCTCGAGGGCGAGGTCCGCAACATCACCGAGTTCGGCCTGTTCGTGGGCCTGCCCGGCGACATCGACGGCATGGTGCATCTCTCCGACCTGTCGTGGGACAAGGCCGGCGATGAAGCCATTCGCGACTTCAAGAAGGGCGACCAGGTCAAGGTCAAGGTCCTCGACGTCGACATGGACAAGGAGCGCATCTCGCTCGGCATCAAGCAGCTCGAGAACGATCCGTTCGAGAAGGTCGGCGACGGCATCAAGAAGGGTGAAGTGGTCACCGTCATCGTGGCCGGCATCCAGGACAACGGCATCGACGTGACGGTGCAGGAAGGCATCCCGGGCTTCATCCGCAAGTCCGAGCTCTCCCGCGACCGCTCCGAGCAGCGTCCCGACCGCTACGCGATCGGCGACAAGCTCGACGCCAAGATCACCAACATCGACAAGGCCTCGCGCCGGGTCGTGCTGTCGGTCAAGGCGCGCGAACTCGACGAAGAGAAGAAGGCGATGGCCGACTTCGGCTCGTCCGACTCGGGCGCCAGCCTCGGCGACATCCTCGGCGCGGCGCTCAGCCGGGCCAAGAAGGGCGACGAAGCCAAGGACGAATAGTCCCCAAAACGCGACAAATGAGAGGGCCGGTCCGCAAGGACCGGCCCTTTTCGTTTCGTAAAATGCTCCCTCGACTGCGCTCGGGATGCCCTGCGGGCGCTTTTCTTTTGCTTTCAAGGACTTAGTTGTCGAGGGCCGGATATTGCGCTATTATTGCGTCAATGACCAAGTCGGAGCTGATTGCCCGCCTGGCGGCGAAGAATCCTCATCTCTATCAAAGGGATGTGGAGCGGATCGTCGCCACGGTCTTTGACGAGATCTCCAAGGCCCTCGCGACCGGTGATCGGGTCGAATTGCGCGGTTTTGGCGCCTTCTCGGTCAAAAAGCGGGATCCGCGTACCGGCCGCAATCCGCGCACCGGCGAGCAGGTCGCGGTGGCGTCCAAGCGGGTGCCTTATTTCAAGACCGGCAAGGACCTGCGCGACCGGCTGAACAAGGAAGCCCAGAGAGCCGCCGGCTTGACGCCTGCGGAGCCTGCCCCCGGCGACAAGAAGTAATCGCCGCGATTCTCGATTTCGGTAGTGGCGCTGTGCCATGCTGCCGGTCACATGAAAATCCTTAGCCGCCTTCTCTTCGTGCTGTTCGTCCTCGTGGGTGTGCTGGTCGCCGTCAGCAACCGCGAGCCGGTGCAACTCGCCCTCTGGCCGCTACCGCAGGTCGTGGTGACACCACTCTATCTCGTGATCGTGGCCGTGCTGTTGATCGGCATCCTGGCCGGTCTCGGTCTTGGCTGGTGGGCTGGCCGGCATCATCGCAGGCGTGCCCGCGACCATGGCAAGGAGGCTCAGCGCCTCGATCGCGAGAACGCGCGCCTGCGCGAGACCATCGCCAGCCACAACCCGCCGCCGCCGATCGCCGCCGCATCGCCGGTGCCGCGCGACCAGCGCTCTCGCGACGAGCGCTCTATCGAGCGGCAAAGCGCCCTGGTGGCGCCCGAGCTCTTGCCGCCCGCGCGCAACCCCTCGGCGTGAGGATCCTGTCCGCCGCGGAAGTCGACGCCGCGCTCGACGACGTCGCGCTGATCGATCGTCTCGACGCGTTGTTCCGCGCCGGCTGCGAGATGCCGACGCGGCACCATCACGCGATCAAGGAGCCGCTGGGTGCCGGTTCGGCCGACGCCATGCTGCTTCTGATGCCCGCCTGGACAACAGGGCCGTCTGGTCGGGTCGGCGTGAAGATCGTCACGGTCTTCCCGGACAACGGCAAGAAGTCGCTGCCGTCGATCTACGGCCAATATCTCCTGCTCGACGGCCAGACCGGCGCCTCGCTGGCGCTGCTCGACGGCACGATGCTGACCAAGCGGCGCACCGCCTGCGCCTCGGGTCTGGCCTCGCGCTATCTCTCGCGGCCCGAGTCGGCTGCCTTGCTGATGATCGGCACGGGCGCGCTGGCGCCGCAGCTCATCCGCGTCCACGCCAAGGTCCGGCCGATCCGCGAGGTCGCGATCTGGGGGCGGCGGCCCGAGGAGGCGGAGAAACTTGCGAACGCGCTGAGCCAATCGCTGCCCTCGACGATCGGCCGCGCCATCTCGGTGCGCGCCGTCACGGATCGGCGAAAGGCGGTGGAGGCGGCCGACATCGTGTCCTGCGCCACCCTGTCGAAGGCGCCGCTGGTCGAGGGCGACTGGCTGCGCGCGGGCCAGCATATCGACCTGGTCGGCGCCTACACGCCGCAGATGCGCGAAAGCGACGACAAGGCGGTGTGGCGCGCGCGCGTCTTCGTCGACACGCGCGCCGGCGCCCTCAAGGAAGGCGGCGACATCGTCCAGCCGCTGGCCAACGGCACGATCGATGAGGACGACGTGATCGCCGACCTGTTCGAACTGGCGCGCGGCCGGCAGACCGGCCGCCTCGCGGGTGACGCCACGACCATCACGCTCTTCAAGTCGGTCGGCGCCGCGCTCGAGGATCTCGCGGCAGCAGAACTGGCGGTCGCAGCTTAAGGCTCGATCATTGCGCCGGCCGTTTTAAGTGCCGCGATCTCTTCCGCGCTCAGGCCCGCCTCCGACAGCACAGCATATGAATCAGCGCCCATCAGCGGCGCCATGGTGCGGATTGCCGGAGGCGTCTTGCTCATCTGCATGGGCGGCTCGACCATCATGATCTCGCCTTCGCTGGGATGCGGGTATTTCTTGAAGAGCTTGCGCCAGATCAGGTGCGGATCGTCGAACAGGTCGGCCGGGGTCGACACCGGCGCATTCGGGATCTGGCCCTTGTCGAGCAGCGCCACCCATTCCGACGTGGTCCTGGTGGGGGCGAGCGCCTCGACCATGGCGTACATGTCGGTGATGTGCAGTGAACGCGCATTCAGGGTGGCATAGCGCGGGTCCTTGAGGACTTCCGGCCGGCCGACGATCTCGAAGAAGTTGCGCCAGTGCTTGTCGTTGTAGGGCAGGATCGCCATCCAGCCGTCCAGGGTACGGAACGGCTTGCGCGTCTTGGCGAGCAGGCGCGTGTAGCCGACCTGGCCTTCGTCGTCGAAGGTGCGGTCCCACAGATGCTCGACCATCAGCCAGGCCGCCATCGTCTCGAACATCGGCACTTCGACGAACTGGCCCTCGCCCGTGCGCTGGCGGTGCATCAGCGCCGAGAGTGTGGAGAAGGCGAAGGTGAGGCCGCAGGTCTTGTCGGCCAGGATGGTCGGCGGATAGCGCGGGATGTCGTCGCCTGCGGCCTTGCCCATCAGGTCGGCGATGCCGAAGCGGGCCTGGATTGCATCGTCATAGGCCGGAAGTTTTCCGTAAGGACCGTCCGCTGAATAGCCGTAGGCACCGACGTAGACGATGTCGGGCTTTATCTTGCGTATCTCCTCGTAGCCCAACCCCAATCCTTCGATGGCCTGCGGCCGCAGCGCGTGGACGAAGGCGTCGGCGCCCGCCACGACCTTTAGCAGCGCCGCACGCGCGTCCTTGTTTTTCAAGTCGAGGCAGAGCGATCGCTTATTGCGGTTCACGTAAAGGTAGGTCGGACCCATGCCCTTGGTCTTGCCCGGCTTGCCGATGTGGCGCACCGCGTCGCCCTCCGGCGCCTCGACCTTGATCACCTCCGCGCCCTGGTCCGCGAGCAGCATCGTGCCATAGGGGCCCAGGATGATATTGGTGAGGTCGACGATGCGAAGGCCGTGCAGCGCGCCGGGCATGGGTGCGTGTCCTTTGTATGATTGAAGAGCCTTGTTCGTCTCGCGCTGCCCTCTCGTCGCAGATGAGTCAACGGGGACTCTGATTCCCCTGTTACGCGGGGCATTTTCGGAAACCTATTGTGACCGTTGTGCGGCGCGCGGAGTCGGTGTAGCCAAAGGGTCAGCAGAGGCGGGGGGCAATGCGGAACGTTGCGAAGAAGCAGCAAGAGCCAAAGATGGTGCCAAGCGCATCTCAACGGCCCTACCGCATCGAAGAGCAAGTCGGCTATCTGCTGCGACGCGCCCACCAGCGCGCGTCGGCGATCTTCCAGATGAACATCGGCGATCCCAACATCACGCCGACGCAGTACTCGAGCATGGTCAAGTTGAATGAGTACACCGAGCTCTCGCAGAATCTGCTCGGCCGACTCGTCGGCATGGACAAGGCGACGATGCAGGGCGTCGTGCGCCGGCTCAAGGATCGCCATCTGGTCGACTCGCGTCCCGATCCCGGCGATGCGCGCCGAACGTTGTTGAGCCTCACGACCGACGGCCAGCGCATCGTGAACAAGTTGCTGATGAACGGTCCCGCGGTCTCGCGCGAGACGATGAAGCCGTTGAACGCCGCCGAGCAGCGCCAGCTTCTCGACCTGCTGTCCAAGATCGGTTGAGTGCGAGTAACGTTGCGAATGGCCCGACCTTTGCTCCATTAGTACGTACACGAACGACCTGGCACGAACGATATGCCCGACTACCTACGCCCTCACCGCCTCGACGAGGCCCTCGGCGCCCTGCAACGGCCCTTCATCGTGCTGGCGGGCGGGACGGATTTCTATCCGGCGCGGGTCGGACGGACGATCGAGGAGGACGTGCTCGATATCAGCGCCATTGCCGATCTGCGCGGCATCGCGGCCACGCCCGCCGGCTGGCGCCTCGGCGCCACGGCGACCTGGGGCGAGCTGATCGCGGCCGACCTGCCGCCGTTGTTCGACGGGCTGAAGCAGGCGGCGCGCGAAGTCGGTGGCCGGCAGATCCAGAACGCCGGGACCATCGCCGGCAATCTCTGCAACGCCTCGCCCGCGGCCGACGGAGTGCCGCCGCTGCTGGCGCTCGATGCGGAGGTCGAGATCGCAAGCCGATCGCGCGTGCGCAAGGTGCCGCTGTCGGCGTTTATCACCGGCAATCGCCGCACCGTGTTGGCGCCGGGCGAACTCGTGGTCGCGATCCATGTCCCGAAGCCCGGTCATGACGCGCGCAGCGCCTTCCTCAAGCTGGGCGCGCGGCGCTATCTCGTGATCTCCATCGCCATGGCCGCGGCCACGCTCGAAACTTCCGGCGGCCGCATCGCCCGCGCGCGCGTGGCGGTCGGTGCCTGCTCGGCCGTGGCGCAGCGCCTGCCGGCACTCGAGGCGGCGCTCGCGGGCGCCCCGGTCGACGGATCGCTGGGCGCCAGGGTTGAGCCGGAACATCTGGCGCCGCTTGCGCCAATCGACGATGTGCGCGGCAGCGCGCGGTATCGTACGGATGCCGCGCTCACCTTGCTGCGCCGTCTGTTGCAGGGGTTCGCGACGTGAAGGTGGCCTTCACCCTCAACGGCGCGGCCGCTGCCTGGGACGGCTTGCCGACCACGCGGCTGGCCGCCGCGCTGCGCGACGATCTCGGCCTGACCGGCACCAAGATCGGATGCGACGCCGGCGACTGCGGTGCCTGCACGGTGCGGCTCGACGGACGGCAGGTCTGCTCCTGCCTGGTGGCGATGGGCCAGGTCGAGGGCCGCGCGGTCGAGACGGTGGAGGGGCTCGCCAATGGCGCGCCGAACGGCACACTCGACAACCTTCAGAAATCCTTTCTCGCCCATGGCGCGGCCCAGTGCGGCATCTGCACGCCCGGCATGCTGATGGCCGCGCGCGATCTCCTGGCCACGACGCCCGCGCCCAGCCGGGCCGAGGTCGAGGATGCGTTGGGCGGCGTGCTCTGCCGCTGCACCGGCTACACCAAGATCGTCGATGCGGTGATGGCCGCGGCGACGCCGGCCGTTTATGCGACGGCCGCCTCCGGTGCCGCGATCGGCGCGCGCCTTCCGCGGCTCGACGGCCACGCCAAGGTGACCGGCCGCGATCTTTTCGGGGCCGACGGCGTACCGTCCGATGCGCTGTGGATTCGGGTTGTGCGCTCGCCGCACGCTCGCGCGCGTTTCACCCTGGGCGATCTCAGCTCGCTCCGCCGTCGCCTGGTGGCGGTGCTGACCGCCAAGGACATCCCGTTCAACGGTTATGGCATCTATCCCGACATCAAGGACCAGCCGGTGCTGGCCGACGGCCTCGTGCGCTATCGCGGCGAGGCGGTGGTGGCGCTGGTCGGCGACCGCCAGACCGTCTTGTCGATCCGCGACAGCGAGGTGCCGATCGATTGGACGCCCGAGACGCCGCTGTTCGGCATCGATGCCGCGACCGCCGCGGGCGCGCCGCTGGTCCAGGCGGACAAGCCGGGGAATCTCCTGCTCGACGGCGGCGTGCGGTGCGGCGATGCGGCCGGGGCCTTTGCGTCGTGTGTGGCGGTGGCCGAAGGCGTGTTCGAAACGGCCTTCGTCGAACACGCATATGTCGAACCGGAGGCCGGCTGGGCCGTGCGCGTCGGCGACCGCATCGAGATCCATGCCACCACCCAGACGCCCTACATGGACCGCGACGAGATCGCCAATGTGATGCGCCTCGAGCCCGAGGCCGTTCGCGTCGTGCCGACGGCCTGCGGCGGCGGCTTCGGCGGCAAGCTCGATCTCTCGGTCCAGCCGCTGATCGCCGTGGCGGCCTGGAAACTGCGGCGGCCCGTGGCGCTGGTCTATACGCGGCCCGAGAGCATGGCGGCCTCGACCAAGCGCCATCCCGCGCGGGTGACGGCAAAGTTCGGCTGCGACGCCGCGGGCAAGCTCGTCGCCTGCGACGTCACCGCGACCTTCGATACCGGTGCCTACGCCTCGTGGGGACCGACCGTCGCCAACCGCGTGCCGGTCCATGCCATGGGCCCCTATGCGATGCCGCACGTGCGGACCTGGGGCGAAGCCTTCTTCACCAACGGCCCGCCGGCTGGCGCCTTCCGCGGCTTCGGTGTGCCGCAGGCCGCCATCGCGCACGAGGCGATGATGGACGAGCTGGCCGACACGCTCGGGGTCGACCGGCTCGAGTTCCGTCATCGCAATGCGCTTCGTGCAGGCGACACGACGGCGTGCGGCCAGAAGCTCGAGCATTCGGCCGGCCTTGCCCAGTGCCTCGACGCGCTGCGCCCGCACTGGAAGAAGGCGCAGGCCGAGGTCGCGGCGTTCAACGCCGACGCCGGCATCAAGCGGCGCGGCCCCATAAGGAGAGGGGTGGGCATCGGCTGCATGTGGTACGGCATCGGCAACACCTCGATGTCGAACCCCTCGCGCATGCGGGTCGGCCTGGCGGCGGACGGAACGCTGACGCTCTACAACGGCGCGCTCGATGTCGGACAGGGCAGCAACACGATCATGACCCAGATCGTGGCCGATGCGCTGGGCTTGCCCGCCGCGCAGTTCACCCTCGTCACCGGCGACACCGATCTCACGGCCGATGCGGGCAAAACCTCCGCCTCGCGCCAGACCTTCGTGTCAGGCAAGGCGGCCGAGGGCGCCGGCCACGATTTGCGCCAGCAGATCCTGCGGCTGGCCAATGCCGGTGCCGATGCGGTGCTGACCCTTGAGGGCACGACGCTCACGGTGCGCGACGGTGCCGAGGTGCACGTGTTCGATACGGTCAAGGTGGGGCCGCTGCTGGGCGAGGGCACGTTCGATCCGCCGACCACGCCGCTCGACAAGGATGGCCAGGGCGTTCCCTACGCGACCTACGCCTTCGCCGCCCAGCTGGCCGAGGTCGAAGTCGATATCGAACTGGGCACGGTGAAGGTGCTGCGCATCGTAGCCGCGCACGATGTCGGCAAGGCGATCAATCCCACCCTGGTCGAAGGCCAGATCGAAGGCGGCATCGCCCAGGGCCTGGGCCTTGCGCTGATGGAAGAATATCTGCCGGGCCGCACCGAGAACCTGCACGACTACCTCATCCCCACCATCGGCGACGTACCGCCGATCGAATGCATCCTGATCGAGGATCGCGAGCCGCTCGGTCCGTCCGGCGCCAAGGGCGTGGGCGAACCCGGTCTGGTGCCGACGGCGCCGGCGATTTTGGGCGCGGTCCATCATGCGACCGGCGTGCGTGTAAAGCGCGTTCCGCTGTTGCCGCACCGCCTGCGCGAAGCCATCGTCTCGTTGAAGGGGACCGCATGAGCGACGATATCTCGCTGTCGGAGGCCGAACGCAGCGCGGGTATCGTGCGCTGCGACGCCTGCCCCGTGCTGTGCCGGATCCGGCCGGGCCGCGCCGGCGCCTGCGACCGCTACGCCAACGAAGACGGCAAGCTGGTCAGGGTCGACCCGCTGGTGCTGCTGGCCAAGCCTGACCTCGCCAAGGTGGCGTTCGTCGAAGGCAGCACCGCCTGGACGGGCGAGCTTGGCAAAGGTGAGGGCGCGTTCGTCACCGGCATCGGTGCCACCACGACCTATCCCGACTACAAGCCCGCGCCGTTCATCGTGTCGTCGAAGCCCGAAGGGGTCGACATGGTGACGGTCGTGACCGAGGGCATCTTCAGCTACTGCGGCGTGAAGGTGAAGATCGACACCGATCGCTATCTCGGCCCCGAGCAGGCGGCAGTGCGGGTGAAGGGCGAGGCCATCGGCCACGTCACCACCGCCGAGTACGGCTCGCAGATGCTGTCGCTCGGCGGCGTGCATCACCTGACCGGCGGCAGCAAGAAGGAAGGCGTCGTCACCTGCGAGGCGTTGCTGGCGCTTTGCAACAAGGAAGCTGTCGAGCTCTCGATCGACGGCGGCTCCGTCGTGATGGTGCAGGCGAACAAGCCGCCCATCGTCAACGGCACCCTGGAAGAGCGCATGCGCGTGGGCTGCGGATCGGCCGCGATCGGCATGTTCGCGCCGCAATGGAAGGATCATGTCGACGAGGTGATCGTGGTCGACGACCACATCACCGGCGTCCTGAGCGAGCATCAGGGTGGGCGCTTCCTCGACATGAAGCCGGCCGGCATCCGCGTGCGCGGCCGCAAATCGACGCCGGGCCGTTATTTCCAGGTGGCCGAGCCCGGCCTCGGCTGGGGCGGCACCGATGTCGCCGATCCGCTGCAGATCATCGACCGGATCGATCCCAAGACGGCGTGGCCGGGGCTCAAGCTGCTGATGGTCTCGACCACCGGCGAGCATTCGGCCTGGTTCGAGCTCGACAAGGAGCTGAAGCCGCAGCCGCGGCCAATGCCGGCGGCGGTCCGACACGTCGTCGAGCGCATCGCGGAGAACTGCGAACCCGCGCTCTGCACCGTGCTCTTCATGTGTGGCGCCGGCGGCTCGCTGCGCGCGGGCGTCACGGAGAATCCCGTCCGCCTCACGCGCTCGGTGCGCGATGCGCTGACGAAGGTCACGCTGGGCGGCGTGCCGGCCTATGTCTGGCCCGGCGGCGGCATCACCCTGATGGTCGATGTGTCGAAGATGCCGGAGAAGAGCTTCGGCTACGTGCCGACGCCGGCGCTGGTGGCGCCGATTGAATTCACGTTGCGCGCCCGTGATTACGCGGCCCTCGGCGGCTACGCCTCGCGCGCCGTGTCGCTCGAGTCGGTGCTGCGCGGCACCAAGACGAGAGTGGACAAGACATGAGCCGACCCCACGCCACCCGTCTGCGTGACGGCCGTCTCCACCTGCAGCATGGGCCGATCGATCTCGTGATCGAGGCGTTCGGCGTCCTGCACGAGGTAGAGGCCGCCTATGCCCAGGCCTTCGCGCGCTTCGGCGACATCCTGCCGGCGTTGGTGAGCGAGCTTGCGGTGCTGCGTTGCCCGGTCGGGACTGCCCATCCGCTGCTGCGGGGGCCGGTGGCGCGGCGCATGGCCAAGGCAGTTTGGCCGCATCGCGCCGTCTACATTACGCCGATGGCCGCGGTTGCGGGCGCCGTTGCCGACGAGATCCTAGCCGCGATGACGGCGGGCCTTACGCTCGACAAGGCCTATGTGAACAACGGCGGCGATATCGCCTTTCACCTCGCACCCGGGCAGGAACTGCGCGCCGGCATCTTCGTCGATGCGCTGGAGGGCATGGCGCGCCTGGTCCATGGACGGCCGGTGCGCGGCATCGCGACCTCGGGCTGGGGCGGTCGCTCGTTCTCGCTCGGCATCGCCGATGCGGTGACCGTGCTCGCCAGGGACGCAGCCGCGGCCGATGCGGCGGCGACCATCGTGGCCAATGCCGTCGACGCCGACCACCATCTGATCGTGCGCCAGGCGGCCTCGTTGCTCGATCCCGATTCCGATCTCGGCAATCTCCAGGTGACCACGGCGGTGGGGCGCTTGCCGCAGGCCGTCGTCGACGCGGCGCTCGACCGAGGCGCTGCAGAAGCGCGGCGGCTCCAGAGGCAGGGCCTGATCGAGGCGGCCGCGCTGTCACTCAAGGGCACCTGGCGGATCGAGGGAACAGGCGCGCTGGCAGCACGTGCGGAGGCAGGATGAGCGATCTCGTGAAGATACGGAAATTCGTCGCTACCATCGAGGAGACGTTCCACGACGGCGGCCCGCGGCTCGACAAGCCGGTGACCAAGGCGTGCGTCGGCGGCGTGATCGCCAATCCCTATGCCGGGCGGCACGTGGCCGACATCCAGCCGATGATGAAGGCGCTCGAGCCGCTCGCGGTCGATCTCACCCAACGGGTGATGAAGCTCCTGGGCGCCCATAAGAGCACCACCGGCTCCGAACTCGAGGCCTATGGCAAGGGCGTCATCGTGGGCATTGCGGGCGAGCTCGAACACGCCGCCCTCTGGCACCAGCCGTCGGGCTTCGGCATTCGCCATGCCATGGGCGGCGCCAAGTCAATCGTGCCCTCGACGGTGAAGGTCGCCGCGGCCGGCGCGCGCATCGACATCCCGCTGCATCACGTCACGGCGTCCTATGTACGCAGCCATTTCGATTCGATCGAGTTCTGCGTGCCCGACGGCCCGCGGCCCGACGAGATCGTGTTCATCGTTGCCGCCTCGATCGGCGGCCGGCCGCATGCGCGCGTGGGCGGGCTGGCGGTCGACGGCATCAAGCTCGGGGATGGCCAAAGATGAGCGATCCTCTTAAGGAAGCGATGGCCGCGCTCGATGCCTATATGGTCGGCCTGAATCGCGGCGACGAGGCCGCGGTGAACGCCGCCTGCAACTTCCCGCATGTGCGGCTGGCGGGCGGCAAGGTGGTCGTCTGGAACAACCACGGCGACTACAAGTTGGAGGACTTCATCGCCCGGGCCGGCGACGGTTGGGCCCGCAGCCAGTGGGACGAGCGTACGCCGATCCACGTCGGCGGCGACAAGGTCCATCTCAAGGTGAAATTCAGCCGCTTCCGCGCCGACGGCTCAGTGATCGGCCGGTTCGAGACGATCTACATCGTGACCTTGCAGAACGGGCACTGGGGTATCCAGGCCCGCTCTTCTTTTGCATCGTGAGAGTGCTAGGCTTGGGGTCTGGGAGCGTTTCAACGATTTTCAGAGGGGGATTTCATGCTGACTCGTAATCGTCTGCTCGGCGGTGCCGCAGCGCTGGTGGCCGTGTCGCTGGCACTGCCGGCGGCGGCACAGGAGCCGATCAAGATCGGCGAACTCAACAGCTACAAGGTCTTCTCGGCCTTTCTCGATCCCTACAAGAAGGGCATGGAACTGGCGGTCGAGGAAGTGAACGCCGCGGGCGGCGTGCTCGGTCGCAAGATCGAGGTCGTGAGCCGCGACGACAACGGCAACCCAGCCGACGCGGTGCGCGCGGGCGAGGAACTGCTGACCCGCGAGAAGGTCGCCTTCCTGATCGGCACCTTCCCCTCCAACGTCGGCCTCGCCGTTGCTGACTTTGCCAAGCAGAAGAAGACGCTGTTCATCGCCGCCGAACCGCTGACCGACAAGATCGTGTGGGACAGCGGCAACGCCTACACCTTCCGCCTGCGCACCTCGACCTACATGCAGACGGCAATGCTCATTCCCGACGCCGCCAAGCTCAAGAAGAAGCGCTGGGCCATCGTCTATCCGAACTACGAGTACGGCACGTCGGCGACGGCGGCCTTCAAGAAGTTGCTGAAGGAAAAGCAGCCTGACGTCGAGTTCGTGGCCGAACAGGCCCCGCCGCTCGGCAAGATCGACGCCGGCGCGGTCGCCCAGGCGCTGGCCGATGCCAAGCCCGATGCGATCTTCTCTTCGCTGTTCGGTCCCGATCTCGCGAAGTTCGTGCGCGAAGGCAGCCAGCGCGGCCTGTTCAAGGGCGTCGAAGTATTCAACCTGCTGGGCGGCGAGCCCGAGTATCTCGATCCGCTGAAGGAAGAGGCGCCCGTCGGCTGGTATGTCACGGGCTACCCTTGGTACGGGATCACGACGCCCGAGCATAAGAAGTTCCTCGATGCCTATCAGGCGAAGTTCAAGGACTACCCGCGCCTCGGCTCGGTCGTCGGCTACTCGACGGTGATGTCGGCGGTAGCGGCGATCAAGAAGGCGGGCGCGCTCGATCAGGAGAAGCTGGTCGCCGCGATGGCCAATCTCGCGGTCGTCACCCCGTTTGGCCCCGTGACATACCGCACGCTCGATCATCAATCGACCATGGGCGCCTATGTCGGCCGCATCGGCGTAAAGGACGGCAAGGGCATCATGACCGACTGGCATTTCGTCGACGGCAAGGACGCGCTGCCGAGCGACGCCGACGTGAAGAAGATGCGGCCGGGCAACTAGCCAGTCTTGTTGAGGCCATCCCCCTCCGGCCTTTCAGGCCACCTCCCCCGTCAGACGGGGGAGGCAGGGAGGGGGCCGGCAACCGCATGAGCTTCGCCTCCATCCTCATCCAGCTGCTGAACGGGCTGGCCGCCGCCTCGTCGTTGTTCCTGGTGTCGGCCGGCCTGTCGCTGATCTTTGGCGTGACGCGGATCGTCAACTTCGCGCACGGTTCGCTCTACATGCTGGGTCTCTACATCGCCTACAGCCTGATCGAGGCGCTGGGGCGCACGCCGCTCGGTTTCTGGGGCGCGGTCGTGCTGGCACCACTAGCAGTCGGCCTGATCGGCATCGCGATCGAGTTCGTCGTGCTGCGGCGAATCTACCGCGCGCCTGAATTGTTCCAGCTGCTCGCCACTTTCGCGATCGTGCTGGTGATTAAGGACGCCGCGCTCTTCACCTGGGGCCCCGAGGATCTGGTCGGCCCGCGTGCGCCGGGGCTCGGCGACGCAGTCGAGATCCTGGGCAAGCGCATTCCCGTCTATGACCTGCTGCTGATCGTCATCGGCCCGCTGGTGCTGGCGGCGATGCACCTGCTGCTCACGCGCACGCGCTGGGGCGCGCTGGTGCGCGCGGCGACCCAGGACCGCGAGATGGTGGGCGCGCTGGGCGTCGATCAGGCCAGGCTGTTCACCTCCGTCTTCTTCGTGGGCTCCGTGCTGGCGGGTCTTGGCGGCGCGCTGCAGATCCCGCGCGAGCCTGCCAATCTCGACCTCGATCTCTCCGTTATCGCCGACGCCTTCGTGGTCACGGTCGTGGGTGGCCTTGGCAGCCTGCCCGGCGCGCTGCTGGCGGCGATCCTGATCGGCGTCGCCAAGGCCTTCTGCATCGGCTTCGGCTTCTCGAAGCTCACCCTGGTCGCCGAATTCGCGATCATGGGCGTCGTGTTGGTGGCACGTCCCTATGGGCTGATGGGCAGGGCCCCCGCGCTGGTGCGCAGCGCGGAGGCACCGGCGCCGCTCAGCCCGCCGCGCTGGCCCTATATCGCCCTCTGGCTCGTCCTGTTCGCCTTGGTGCCGCTGGTCACCGACGACTATGTGAACGTGCTGCTGATCGACATCGCCTGCTACGCTTTGTTTGCCGTTAGCCTGCATTTCATCATGGGTCCGGCCGGCATGGTGTCGTTCGGTCACGCAGCCTACTTCGGTCTTGGCGCCTATGCGGGAGCGGTGCTGTTCAAGCGCGCCGGTCTGCCGATGGAAGCCGCCCTCGTGCTGGCGCCGTTCTGCGCGGGTCTCTTTGCCATCGTCTATGGCTGGTTCTGCGTCCGGCTGAGCGGCGTCTATCTCGCCATGCTGACCTTGGCTTTCGCGCAGATCAGCTGGTCGATCGTCTTCCAGTGGGATCAGCTGACCGGCGGCTCCAACGGCATGGTCGGCGTCTGGCCCGCCGCCTGGCTCGCCGACAAGAGCGTCTATTACTACCTCACGCTGGCACTTTGCGGCGCCGGCATTGCCTTCCTGTGGCGCGTGCTGTTCTCGCCGTTCGGTTACGTGCTGCGCGCGGGCCGCGATTCGCCGTTGCGCGCCGAGGCGATCGGCATCGCCGTGCACCGCTTCCAGTGGGCGGCCTTCGTGCTGGCGGGCACCGCGGCCGGTCTCGCGGGCGCCGTCTTCGCCTTCTCCAAGGGCAGCATCTCGCCCTCCGTCGTGTCGATCGGCCAGTCGACCGACGGGCTGGTGATGGTGCTGCTCGGCGGCGTCGACACCCTGACCGGGCCGATCGTCGGCGCCACGGCCTTCACCTGGCTGCGCGACGTGCTGGCGCGCGAGACCGATTTCTGGCGCGCTGCCCTCGGTCTCGTGATCCTGGCGATCGTGCTCGCCTTCCCGCAGGGAATCGTGGGCGGCCTCAAGGCGCTGGTCGCGCGCTTGAAGTCCGCATGAGCGCCGTCCTGCAGGTCGAGGGACTGCGCAAGGCGTTCGGCGGCGTCCAGGCGGTGGCCGACGTGTCGTTTGCGATCGAGCCGGGCGAGCTGCTGGCGCTGATCGGCCCGAACGGCGCGGGCAAGAGCACTTGCTTCAACATGCTGAACGGCCAGCTCCCTCCCGACGGCGGCATCGTGCGCCTGGACGGTCGCGACATCCTGGGGCTGAGCCCGCGCGCGATCTGGAAACTGGGCGTCGGCCGCACCTTCCAGATCACGGCGACCTTCTCCTCGCTCAACGTGCGCGAGAACGTGCAAATGGCGCTCTACAGCCATGCCGGCAAGCTTCGCTCCCTGCTGTCGCGCTTCGGCACGGCGCTCGGCACCGAGGCCGACGCGCTGCTCGATCAGGTCGGCATGCGCGACCAGGCCACCCGGCCCTGTGGCGTGCTGGCCTACGGCGACCTCAAGAGGGTCGAGCTCGCGATGGCGCTGGCCAATGCGCCGCGCCTGCTGCTGATGGACGAGCCTACGGCCGGCATGGCGCCCAAGGAACGCATTGCGCTGATGGAGTTGACGGCCGAGCTGGCGCGCGCACGCAAGATCGCCGTGCTGTTCACCGAGCACGACATGGATGTCGTGTTCGGCCAGGCCGACCGCGTCATCGTGCTCGATCGCGGCATCCTGATCGCGGGCGGCACGCCGCAGGAGGTGCGCGCCAACGAGAACGTGCGCGCGGTCTATCTCGGGGGCTCGCACTGATGCTCTCGGTCGTCGACCTCCACGCCTATTACGGCCGCGCCCATATCCTGCACGGCGTCTCGCTCGAGGCGCGGGCGGGCGAGGTCGTGGCGTTGCTGGGCCGCAACGGGGCGGGCAAGTCGACGGCGATGAAGGCGATCATGGGGCTGGTGACGCCGGCCAGGGGCGAAGTGACTTTCGATGGCAAGCGCATCGAGCGCCTGCCGTCCTATCGCATCGCGCGGCTGGGCCTGGGCTACGTGCCGGAAGAGCGCCGCATCTTCACCGAGCTGTCGGTGATGGAGAATCTCGAGGTCGGCCGGCAGAAGCCGCGCGCCGGAGCGCCGACCTGGGACGCCGACAGGCTCTTCGCGCTCTTTCCCAATCTTGGCCGCATGCGCGAGCGGCCGGGCGGGCGGATGTCGGGCGGCGAGCAGCAGATGCTCACGATCGGGCGGACCCTGATGGGCAATCCGCGCTGCGTGATGCTCGACGAGCCGTCCGAGGGGCTGGCGCCGATCATCGTCGAGCAGATGGCCCAATCGATCCGCGCGCTGAAGGGCGAGGGAATGTCGGTCCTGCTGTGCGAGCAGAACCTGCATTTTTGCGAGGCCATCGCCGATCGCGCCTATATCATCGAGAAGGGCCAGATCCGCTTCGGCGGCTCGATGGCCGAGCTTGCCGCCAACGCTTCCCTTCGTGAACAGTATCTTTCGGTTTGATCATGGCCTCCTCCAAATCAGCACAAGCCAACACGCTCACCGTCGGCATCGATGTCGGCGGCACCTTCACCGACCTGCTGGCGATCGACTCCGCGAGCGGGATGGTCAAGCTCGCCAAGGTGCCGACGACCATCGACAACCAGGCGATCGGCTTCATGGCCGCACTTGCCGCCGCCGGCGCCGATCCCGCCACCCTGCAGGCGATCGTGCATGGCACGACGACGACGACCAATGCGCTGCTTGAGCGCAAGATCGCAAAGGTCGGGCTGATCACCACCAGGGGCTTCCGCGACGTGCTCGAACTCGGCCGCCGCACGCGGCCACAGGCCTATGGTCTGCGCGGCACCTTCGATCCGCTGATCGATCGTGAACGCCGCCTCGAAGTGCCCGAGCGCATGGACGCCGACGGCAAGGTCCTGACGCCGCTCGATGAGGCCGCCGTGGCGGAGGCGGCGAAAAAGCTGCTGGCACTGGGCTGCGAAGCGGTCGTGATCCATTTCCTGCACAGCTACATCAACTCGGCGCACGAGAAGCGCGCGGCCGAGATCGTGAGCGGCCTGTGGCCCAACGCCTATGTGACGGCGGGTCACGCGATCCTGTCGGAATATCGCGAGTTCGAACGCGGCGTGACGGCCGCGGTCAACGCCTCGGTGCAGCCGGTGCTCGACCGCTACCTCTCGCGCCTGCGCAAGGAGCTGTCGGCCAAGGGCTTTGATCGGGACCTGCTGGTGATGCAGGGCAACGGCGGTACGATCTCCTCAGCCCTGATCGCCCGGGCCGCCGTGAACACGGTGATGTCGGGCCCGGCCTCGGGTGTGATGGCGGCGGCCTACACCGGCCGCGTCTCGGGCTATCCCGATCTCATCACCTACGACATGGGCGGCACCTCGACCGACGTCGGGCTGATCGAGGATGCGGTGCCGCAGGTCTCGGGCGAGCTCGAGCTCGAATATGCGATGCCGATCCATGTGCCGATGGTCGACGTGCACACCATCGGTGCCGGCGGCGGCTCGATCGCCTCGGTCGATTCGGCCGGCATGCTGAGAGTCGGACCGGAGAGCGCAGGCGCGCGTCCCGGGCCGATCTGCTATGGCCGCGGCGGCACGGAGCCCACCATCACCGACGCCAACCTGGTGCTGGGCCGGCTCAATCCCGACAAGCTCTTGGGCGTCGAGAGCCCGGTCACGCTCGACCATGTGCGTGGGCTGATCGAAGAGAAGGTCGGCAAGCGCCTTGGCCTCGATGCCGAGGCGGCGGCCGCGGCCATCCTGCGCATCGCCAACGACCGCATGGCCGGCGCGATGCGGCTGGTGTCGCTGTCGCGCGGCCACGATCCGCGCGACTTCGCGCTGTTCGCGTTCGGCGGGGCAGGACCGCTGCATGCCACCGCGCTTGCCCGCGAGCTTTCGATCCCGACCGTGCTGGTGCCGGCGCGGCCCGGCATCACCAACGCATTGGGCTGCGTGGTGGCCGACCTGCGTCACGACTATGTGCGCACGGTGAACAAGCCGCTCTCCGCGCTCGACGACAAGACGGTCGGCCGGATCTATGCCGAGCAGTCGGCCGAAGGAAAGAAGACGATCGAGGGCGAGGGCGTGCCGGTGCGCGAACTGCGCTACATCCACTCCGCCGACATGCAGTTCGCGGGGCAGAGCCACATCCTGTCGGTTGGCGTCGAGCGCGCCGACATTTCCATCGCCGAGCTGCACAAGGCCTTTGCCGCGGCCTACTGGCGGCGCTTCGGCATCGAGCTCGCGGAAATCCCGCCGGTCCTGGTCAATCTTCACACCGCCGTCGTCGGCGTGCGGCCGGAGGTCTCGCTCGCCGCCTTGGCGTCCGGCGAGCGCGCGCCGACGCTCGCGGCAGCGAAGCTTGCTTCGCGTCGCGTGTGGTTCGCCGACGGCTGGCACGACACGCCGGTCTATGCCCGCGACAGGATTCCGAAGGACGCGACCTTCACCGGTCCGGCCGTCCTGGAGCAGCTCGATTGCACGACGATTGTCGAGCCGGGCGACAAGGTCCGGCTTGATTCCCTAGGCAATCTCCTGGTTTCGGTGCACCCTGCCGTCACTTGACCGGGGGCCTGTCTGAAACGTCGTGCACTCATATCCGGCGGTCTGGCTGTGGTGTCCCTGCCGACGCACGCCCAGCAGCCGTCCCAGATGCTGCGCGTCGGCGGCGTCAGCGGGCAGCCGCGATCCTCCATCCTGTGGACCTCCTTCGTCGTCCGCATGGCCGCCCTCGGCTATCAGGAAGGCAAGAACTTCACATTCGATCTGGTGCTGGCCGACAGCGTGGAAGGGTACCGTCAGGGCTATCGACGTTTCGGCGGCGGCACCGTCGACATCATCGTGGCGCCGGGCCCGGAAATTTCGCTGCAGTCGGCCCTGGCGCTGCCGGGAACGATTCCCATCGTCATGGTGGCCATCGACTACGATCCGCTGGCGCGCGGCTATGTGAAGAGCCTGGCGCGGCCGGGCGGTCATGCGACCGGCTTGATGCTCCAGCAGGTCGAACTTGCCGCGAAGCGGGTACAGCTTCTCAAGGATGCGTTCCCCGACCTCACGGCAATGACGGTCTTTTGGGACCAGAGTTCCGCCGACCAGTGGGCGATGACGCAGGAGGCCGCTGGCAAGCTGGGCGTGCGGCTTGCCGGTATCGAGCTGCGCAACCCGCCCTACGACTACGAGAAGGCGCTCGCCGAAGCGCCGCCGGATTTTCGCCGGGTGCTTTTTCCCCTGACGTCGCCTTTCGTCTTCCGTGAACTCGACAAGGTCGCCGAGCTGGCGCTCCGTCACCGCGCGGTGCTGATGTTCTCCAACCGGGAGATGGCCGCAGCGGGCGGGTTGATGACCTACGGCGTGAGCTTTCCGGCTACGTTCGCGCGGGTCGCCGAATACGTCGATCGCATCGCCAAGGGAGCTACGCCCGGCGATCTTCCCATCGAGCAGCCCACCAAGTTCGAGCTGGTCGTCAATCTCAAGACGGCGAGGGCGATCGGCGTCACGGTGCCGCCGCTTCTGCTCGCCCGCGCCGACGAAGTGATCGAATAGCCCGACCTTTCGCACGCCAGATTCCGCATCTAGCCTCGTCGGTCGCGGCGTGGCAGCTTTCCTTCCAATCAAAGGGAAGGAAACGACAAGATGAAGGTGACAGACGTCGTCTGCCACATCCTGCAATGCAAGGTCGACAAGCCGTTCGTCTCGGCGCGCGGCTGGGTCTACGGCACGCGCTCGACCTGCCTGGTCGAGATCTCGACCGACGAGGGCGTGACCGGCTGGGGCGAGTGCTATGGGCCGGCCGCCGTCGCCAAGACCTTCGTGGAGACGCAGTACAAGGCGCGCGTGATCGGCCGGGATCCGTTCGACGTCGAGGCGATCTGGGAAGATCTCTACAATCGCATCAAGGACTACGGCACGACCGGCATGGCCATTTCGGCGATCTCCGGCATCGACATCGCGCTGTGGGACATCATGGGCCGCGCGGTGAACAAGCCGGTGCACAAGCTGATCGGCGGCGCCTATCGCAGCGAAGTGATCCCTTACGCCACGGGCCTCTATTTCATCGACATGGACCGGCTGGTCGAAGAAGCGGTCGAAGAGGCGCTGGAGTTCAAGAACGACGGCTTCCGGGCGATCAAGATGAAGATCGGCCTGGGTGACCTGAAGCTCGACGCCAGGCGGGTCGGCGCGGTGCGCAAGGCGATCGGGCCCGACGTTAAGCTCGCGGTCGACGCCAACCACTGCTTCTCCGTGCCCAATGCGATCAAGCTCGGCCGCATGCTGGAGGAACACGACATCCTGTGGTTCGAGGAGCCGATCAGCCCCGAGGACCACGAGGGTTACATCGAAGTCACGCGCGCGCTCGACATGGCGGTGGCGGGCGGCGAGAACGATTTCACCCGCTGGGGCTTCCGCGACGTGATCGCCAAGAAGGCCATGGACATCGTGCAGCCCGATCTTTGTGCGGCGGGCGGCTTCTCCGAATGCCGCAAGATCGCCACGCTTGCCTCGGCGTTTGGCGTGGAGTGCGTGCCGCATGCCTGGGGCTCGGCGATCGGCCTGGCGGCAACGGTGCAGTTCCTGGCCGCGCTGCCGGATCAGCCGCCGGCCTTCCGGCCGATGCCGCCGATGCTCGAGTTCGAGCAGACGCCCAACCCGCTGCGCGATCATCTCGCCAAGGAGCCGATCGAGCAGAAGAAGGGCATCGTTAAAGTGCCGGCCGGCCCCGGCCTGGGAATCGAGATCGATCGCGACGTGCTGAAGAAATACAAAGTCGCTTAAGCGATAAAGCGGAGGAAATCATGAACAAGAAAATTGCGACGCTCGTTGGAGCGCTGGTGCTGGCTATTGCGGCGCCGGCCTTCGCGCAGGCCAATTTCCCGACCAAGGACGTGCGCTTCATCAACGGCTTTCCGGCCGGCGGCAGCTCCGACATCATCGGCCGTCTGCTGGCCGAGCAATTCTCCAAGCAACTCGGCCGCACGGTCGTGGTCGACAACAAGGCGGGCGCCTCGGGCATGATCGCGGCGGCCGAGACGGCCAAGTCGCCGCCGGACGGCCACACCATCCTGCTCGCCTCGATGGCGATGATGACCGTGCTGCCGCAGATGGTGAAAACCAGCATCGACGTCGACAAGGACCTGACGACGATCGGCAACGTGGCCGGTGTCTACAACATCCTCGTGGTCGGCCGCGACACGCCCTACAAGGACTGGAAGGATGTCGAGGCGGCGGCCAAGGCCAATCCGGAGAAGGTCACTTGCGCCACGGTGGGCTCGGGCTCGAGCCAGCAACTGTCCTGCGCACTGTTCATGGCGCTGACCGGCACCAAGCTGACCCAAGTGCCCTATCGCGGCGGCGCGCCGGCGATCGTCGACATGACCGGCGGGAGGGTCGACATGATGTGGGGCAACATGCCGGAGTTCATGGGCCAGATTCGCGGCGGCGGCCTGCGGGCGATCGGCTACGGCGCCGATTCGGCCTCGCCGCTGCTGCCCGAGGTGCCGGTGATCTCCAAGACCGGCCTCAAGGACTTCGTGATCCACAATTGGTTCGGCCTGGTGGGACCTGCCGGCATGTCGCCGGAGATGGTGAAGCGCTGGAACGACGAGCTGATCAAGGCGGTGTCGTCGCCCGAGCTGAAGCAGAAGTTCGCCGACAACGGCCTGCAGATCGTCGCCGGGACCAAGGAACAGTTCGACAAGGAGATCGCCGAGGATCGCGCCAAGTGGGGCAAGATCATCCGCGACTTCAACATCAAGCCGGAGAACTAGGCCGCTACGACCAGGCTGGAGGCAAGCTGGCGCACCGACTTCACCATCGCCATGGCGACGAGTTTGCCGGTTTTGCGGTTCTCCTCGCTGACCGCGACGTCCTCCCTGAAGGTGAATCGGCCGAACGCACCCTCGGCCTCGAGCTCGACGATGTGCGTGCTGATCGTGGGATCGGCCACGATCACCACGCGCGTGCGGTCGAGGCCGATGCCGGCGATCGCGGCGGCCGCGGAGATGTTGACGTTCTGCGGATAGAGCCGCGCGCCCTCGCGCACCGGGCCGTCGAACACGGTGTGCGGCTTGGTCAGCGCATCGAGATCGACGAGCGTTTCCGCCACCGTGCCTTTCCACGCCGACGGATCTTTGCGCACGGTGACGGTCACGCTGTCGAGCCCGCCGACCGCGGCACTGCTCAGGATGTCGAGCGCGCCGATGCCGGCCGACGGCAGGATCAGCCGCTTGCCGCTGGCCTTGGCGGCGGCCAGCAGGCGATCGAACAAAGCGGTGTCGGTGAAGGCGCCGACCGACGTCACCAGGAAGTCGGCGCCGCTTTCCAGCACGCGCTGGCCATGGACGCGCACCGCCTCGTGGCCGGCGCATTCGGCCACCGCGTCGAGCTTGTGGGCGAAGAAGTGCTCCGGCTCGTGGGTCAGCAGACCCTCATTGCGCGGCCGCTTCACCAGCACCGACACGAGCTCGATGTTCTCCAGCCCCGCCGCCTCGACATGCTTGCCGATGGCGCCGTAGCCGATCAGACCCAGCCTCACGGCAGCTGGTCTTCCACCCAGCGCGCCCAGGCGATCAACTTGTCGTCGCCGCGATGCGGGCCGATCAGCTGGACGCCGAGCGGCAGGTCGAACGGTCCGGTGTTGAAGGGCAGGGTGATGCAGGGGCTGCCCAAAAGGGTCCAGAAGCGGTTGAAGATCGGATCGCCCGTGTAGCCGAGGCCCGCCGGCGCCTCGCCGCGCGCCGCGGGCGCCAGCAGGAAGTCGAACCTGTCCCACACGCCGGCGAGATCGGCCTGCGCGCGCTTGCGGCGCTTCTTGGCGTCGGCGAGTTGCGGGCGCGTCACGGCATCGCCCAGGGCGAGTGCTGCCGTCAGGTTGACCGACAGCAATTCCGGATAGCGCGCGCGCTCGGGTCCGTAGTGCTCCGTCGCTTCCTTGGTCATGACGCGATTGTGCGCGGTGATCAGAGGGGCCCAGCTGTCGGGCATGTCCCAGGCACGGACCTTGGCGCCCGCTTCGCGCAGCATGCGCGCGGCCGTCTCGATGTTCTTTTGATTGTAGCGCTCGGACTGGTCCCACCATTGCGTCCGGCAGAAGCCGATGCGCGGCACCTTGCCCTTGGCAGGCGGATCAGCAGGCGCGTGGCCGTAGGCCGCGCGAATCAAAGCGAGATCGTTGGCCTCGCGCGTGAAGAAGCCCAAGGTGTCGAGGCTGCGCGCATAGGTCTTGACGCCCGTCATGTCGGCCCAGCCGAAGGTGCCCTTGTAGGCCACCACGCCGTTGAAGGCGCCGGGCCGGATCACCGAGCCCGAGGTCTGCGTGCCGTAGCCGATCGGCGCCATGCAGTCGGCGACCGCTGCGGCCGAGCCCGAGGAGGAGCCGGCCGGCGTGTGGCGGAGATTGTGCGGATTGTGCGTCTTGCCGGCATGGCCGCCGGCGAACTCCGTCGTCACCGACTTGCCGAGCACGATGGCGCCCGCCTTCTCGAGCTGGGTCACGCAGGCGGCATCCTTGCCCACGACATGGTCGCGATAGATCGGCGAGCCGCAGGTGGTCGGCATCTTCTTGGTCGAGATGATGTCCTTTACCGCCAGCGGTATGCCGTGCAGCGGGCCCACCGGCCTGGCGCGGCGGTCGAGCATCTCGGCGCGCTTCAGCGCGCCTTCGGCATCGAGCGCTTCCCAGGCATGGACCTGGCCCTCGCGCTGGTCGATGCGCTCGAGGCAGGCCTCGACGAGATCGACGGCCTTCAGGCGCTTGTCTGCCATGCGCTGGACGGCCTGGCTGGCGGACAATTGGTTGGGCGATTTCGCCATGCGTTCTTCCCCCTGATGCTGAGTTGGGTCCATGATGCTACCCCATGAGCACGCCCTTCGCTGTCCGTAAAATCGGCCACGCCGTCATCTTTGCGTCCGACCTCGAGCGCTCGACGCGCTTCTATACCGACGTGCTGGGCTTCAAGGTCTCCGACACCTATCCCGGCTCGATGATGCCGGGCGGCATGGTGTTCCTGCGCTGCAACGGCGATCACCATTGCCTCGCCCTCGTGGGCGGCGGTAGCGAACAGCAGGACAAGAGCCTGCACCATCTCGCCTTCGAGCTCGCGACCCTCGATGAGGTGTTCCGCGCCCGCGACCACCTCAAGAAGCACGGCGCGAAGATCACCTACGAAGGCCGCCGCCGCGCCGGCTGCCAGGTCTCGGTCGAGTTCCTCGATCCCGACGGCCATCATCTCGAAGTCTATTGGGGCGTCGACCAGATCGGCCCGGACGGCCGGTCGCGGCCGTGGGACGAATGGCGCCAGACGGCGACCCTGGAAGAGGCCGTGCGCGTAGCACCGCCGGGACAGGATACGACCTTGCAGGATGAAGCGTTGCGTAAGCGTGTCGAAATGGGAACGGACAAGCCATGAAAATCGGGCGTCGCGTATTTGTCGGATCGGTCACCAGTGCAGCTATCGTTTCAAGAGCCCGGGCCGAGGATTTTCCGAACAAGCCGCTGCGCATCCTCGTGCCCTTCACGCCGGGCGGCACGACCGACATCCTGGCGCGCGAAATAGCGGCCAAGCTGCAGATCGCCTTCAACCAGAGCGTGATCGTCGACAACAAGCCCGGCGCGGGCGGCACCTTGGGCTGCGAGATGGTCGCGCGCGCCGAGCCCGACGGCTATCTGATGCTGATGGGCCATATCGGCACGCTGGCGATCAATCCGCTGGTCTATCCCACGCACAGCTACGATCCGGTGAAGGGTTGGACCGCGCTGTCCTACTGCGCCAACGTGCCCAACGTGCTGGCGGTAAACGCGGCCAACGTGCCGGCGACCTCCGTCCAGGAACTGGTGGCGCTCGCCAAGGCAAAGCCCGGCGCGATGGCCTACGGGACCGGCGGCACGGCCACCGCCTCGCACCTGGCCTCGGCCTATTTCGCCTACGCCACCGGCACGGAATTCCTGCATGTGCCCTACAAGGGCACCGCGCCCTTCGTGAACGACCTGCTGGGCGGCCAGCTGCAGATGGGCTTTACCGGCGCGCCGGTGGTCATGCCGCTGGCCAAGCAGGGCCGCCTGCGCGCATTAGGCATTTCCAGCGCCAAGCGGTCTGCTGCGTTCCCCGAGCTGCCGACCATCGCCGAGTCGGGCTATCCGGGCTTCGAGGCCGACCAGTGGTACGGCATCACCGGCCCAGCCGGCATCGATCCCGCGATCGCCGACAGGCTCAATGCCGAGATCAACAAGGCGCTTCAATCGGCCGACGTGAAGGCGCGGCTGGAGAAGGAGGGCGGTGAGCCCGTGATCGCCCCGCGCGCGGCGCTGGAGACGCACCTCGCGGCCGAGATCGAGCGCTGGCGGCCGGTCGTGAAGGCCGCGAACATCAGGCTGGAGTAGCCGGCTCCTTCCTGGTCTTGCCGAGGCCCTTGATCCGCCCGCGCAGGCTCTCCAGCGTCACGTAGAGCCCCGGGATCACGAAGATGCCGAGGAACGACGCCGCGATCATGCCGCCGAACACCGCGGTGCCGACCGCGCGCTGGGTGGCCGCACCCGCGCCCGTGGCGATCACCAGCGGGATCAGGCCGCAGATGAAGGCGAAGGACGTCATCATGACGGCGCGGAAGCGAAGCCCCGCCGCCTCGGTCGCAGCAACCACGGGATCCTTGCCCTCCTCGCGGAACTTCATTGCGAACTCGATGATCAGGATGGCGTTCTTGGCCGCCAGAGCGATCAGCACGACGATGCCGATCTGAGCGTAAAGATTGTTGTCGAGGCCGGAGATCCAGAGCGCGAACATCGCCCCGAACAGGCCAACCGCGACGGAAAGCAGCGCGGCGACCGGAATGGCCGTGCTTTCGTACAGCGCCACCAGGAAGAGGTAGGCGAACACGATCGCCAAGGCGAGGATGAAGCCGGTCTGGCCGGACGCGGCCTTCTCCTGCAGCGCGGTGCCCGTCCATTCGTAGCCGTAGCCCGTGGGCAGGGTCCTGGCCGCCAGCGCTTCCATCGCCGCGATCGCCTGGCCGGTCGAATAGCCTGGTCCCGGCGAGCCGTTCAGGGTCACCGAGCGCAGGTTGTTGTAGCGGATCACTGAGCTCGGCGCGGTCACCAGCTCAATGTTGGCCACGGCCTGCAGCGGCACCAGGTCGCCGTCCTTGGTGCGCAGCCGCACGCGATAGACGTCGTTGACGGTCGAGCGGTCCGACGCGTCGGCCTGGACCTTCACCTGCCAGACGCGGCCGTAGAGGTTGAAGTCGTTGACGTAGTTGCCGCCCATCGAGGTCTGCAGCGCCGAGAAGATGTCGGAGATGCCGATGCCCAGCGCCTGTGCGCGCTCGCGGTCGATCTTGAGCTCGATCTGGGGCGTGGCGGCGCCATAGGTGGTGAACACGCCGGCAAGCTGCGGCACGCTTTGCGCCGCCAGCATCAGGCCGCGTGTCACGCCCGCCAGCTCCACCGGATCGGCGCCGGCCAGGCTCTCGACCTGGAACTCGAAGCCCGCGGCGTTGCCCAGGCCCGAGATCGGCGGAAGATTGAAGGCGAAGACGTTCGCCGCCGAGATCTGGCTGAAGGCGATGTTGGATTCCTTCAGCGCCGAGAACACCGACAGGGACTTGTCCTTGCGCTCGTCGAACGGCTTCAGCGCGGCCACGACCAGCGCGCGGTTGGGCTGGTTGAGGCCGTCGAGCAGGCTGTAGCCCGAGACCGTGAACAGGTTTTGCAGCCACGGCTTGCCCTTCAGGGTCCCTTCGACCTGTTGCAGCGCCGCCAGGGTGCGGCTGGTCGAGGCGGCGTCGGGCAGCTGCAGCTCGGCCATGAAGGCACCCTGGTCCTCGTCGGGCAGGAAGCCCGAGGGCACGAGGCTGCCGACGCCGGCGGTCGCGGCGATGAAGCCCACGACCAGCATCATGGCGATGCCGCGCCGCGCCAGCGGCGTCACGAGTCTCACATAGCCGTTGCGGCTGGCATCGATGCGGCCCTGCATCCAGGCCATTACCCCGGTGGGCTTGTTCCTGCGGCGCAGGATCAGCGAGCACAGCGCGGGCGAGAGAGTGAGCGCGTTGATCGCCGAGATCACCATCGAGACCGCCACGGCCACGGCGAACTGCTTGTAGAGCTCGCCGGTGATGCCCGGGATGAACATGGTCGGCACGAACACCGACAGCAGCACCAGGGTGATGGCGATGATCGGCCCGGTCACCTGACCCATGGCCTTTTCGGTCGCCTCTGCGGGCGTGAGCTCAGGCTCGTGCTCGAGGATGTGCTCGACCGCCTCGACCACCACGATCGCGTCGTCGACCACGATGCCGATCGCCAGCACCAGCGCCAGCAGGGACACGGTGTTGGCCGAGAAGCCCAGCGCCAGCATCACCGCGAAGGTGCCGACCAGCGCCACCGGCACCGCGATGATCGGGATGATGGTCGCGCGCAGATTCCCTAAGAAGACGAAGACCACGATGGCCACCAGCACGAAGGCCTCGATCAGCGTGTGCATCACGCTGTGGATCGTGGCCTGCACGAAAATCGTGGTGTCGTACATCACGTCGTAGGTCACGCCCTCGGTGAAGCGCGGCGCCATCTCGGCCAGCGCCTTTCGCACGCCGTTGGCGGCTTCGAGCGCATTGGCGCCGGGCAGCTGGTAGATCGCCACGCCCGTGGCCGGCGCCCCGTTGTAGCGCGCCTGCGAATCGCTCGACTTGGCGCCGAGCTCGACCTTCGCGATGTCCTTGATCTTGACCAGCCCGCCGTCGGGCATGGCGCGGACCACGATGTTCTCGAACTCGGGCACCGTCGTCAGGCGGCCCTGCGTCGAGATGTTGAACTGGAAGTCGACCTCGTCGCTGAGCGGCGCCGCGCCGATCCGGCCGACGGCGGCCTGCGCGTTCTGCGCCTTCACCGCCCTCACCACGTCGTCCGCGGTGATGTCGAGGCTCGACATGCGGTCGAGGTCGAGCCAGACGCGCATCGAATAGTCGAGTGGGCCGAACAGGGTCGCCTCGCCGACGCCCGGCACGCGTTTCAGCGTGTCGAGGATGTTGATGGTGGCGAAGTTCGACAGGAACAGCGCGTCGCGATCGCCCTTGGGCGCGTAGACAGCGACGACCTGCAGCATCGAGGACGACTGCTTCTTCACGATGATGCCGGTGCTCTGCACCTCGGCCGGCAGCATCGCCGTCGCCTGGTTCACGCGATTGTTGACGTTCACCGTGTTGATGTCGGCGTTGGAGCCGACCTTGAAGGTCACCGTCAGGCTGTAGCTGCCGTCGCTGCCCGAGGTCGACTTCATGTAGAGCATGCCCTCGACCCCGTTGACCTGGGATTCGATGACCTGCGCCACACTCTCCTCGACCGCCTTGGCCGAGGCGCCGGGATAGGTCGCGGTGACCTTGACCTCGGGCGGCACGATGTTGGGGAACTGCGCCACCGGCAGCGCGCCCATGGCGATGATGCCGGCGATCGAGATGACCGTGGAGATGACGAACGCCAGCCGCGGCCGGCGGATGAAGACCGATGAGATCGTCATGCGATCAGCGCGGCTTGGCCAGAGGCGCGGGGGCGGGAGCGGGGTTCACCGTCATGCCGGGCCGCACCTTCTGCTGGCCCTGCACGATCACCCTGTCGCCGGCCTTCAGCCCGCTCTCGACGCCGGTCAGGCCGTCGCGCGAGGGGCCGGTCTTGATCGGGCGCTGCTCGACCACGTTCTTGTCGTTGACCGTGAAGACATAGGGGCCGGTCTGGTCGAGCGCGATCGCGGCCTGCTGCACCGCCAGCATCATCGTCGGGTTCTTCTCCTCCAGCACGACGCGCAAGGTCATGCCGTCGGTCAGCGTCTTGTCGGCATTGTCGAACACGGCACGTACGATCTGGCCGTCGGTCTTGGGGTCGACCGTGACGTCGATGAAGTCGAGCTTGCCCTTTTCCCTGTAGATGCTGCCGTCGGCCAGCCGCAGCTTGACCACGATGCCGGAACCGTCGGTCTGGCCGTCGCGCCGCGCGTCCATCAGCTCGCGCTGCGTCACGGGGAACAGTACGCGCATCGGATGCTCGCTGACGACGGTCGCCAGCACGCTCGAATCGACGCCGACGAGGTTGCCGGGCGAGACGCTGGCGCGGCCGATGCGGCCGGTGATCGGCGAGCGGATCTCGGTGTAGGAGAGCTGGATCTCCGCGTCGCGCAGCTCGGCTTCGGCCTGCTCGACGTTGGCCTTGGCCTGCAGCTGCTCGCTGAGGCGCTGGTCGTAGGTCATCTGCGTGCCGGTGTTGGTGCGCAGCAGCTCGGACGCGCGCCGCAGCTGGCCGTCGGCATTGGCGAGCGTGGCCTTGGCCGAGTCGCGCGCGCCCCGCTTCTGGTCGACCGCGGTCTGATAGGTGTCGGGCTCGATGGTGAACAGGACCTGGCCTTCCTTGACCGGGTCGCCGTCGGTGAATTTCCGGGGGCCGAGATAGCCCTTCACGCGGGCGCGGAGATCGACCTTGTCGACGGCGGCGGCGCGCCCGATCAGCTCGGACTGCTGGCCGATCGGCTTGGATTCGACGGCCTGGACGAGGACGGCGGGAGGAGGGCCAGCCTGCTGCGCGCCTGCCGGTCCGGCCTGTGCAAAAGTGAGCAGACCCGCCAGCGCAAAGGCGGTCGTCGCCCGCGCAAGCGCGTTCGTTGTCGTGCGTCGATCAGCCATGGCCCCCCGCCTTGCTCCCAACTCACAGGAAACACTGCCTTATTTCGACAAAACCGTCACTGTATTTCCAGATGAGCGGGTATCATGGGTTGGTTCTGGTCGAGGTATCGAGAGTTTGTGATGGCAGTGCTGTGTCGTTCTCTGCTCGTGGTTGTGATGGCTTTGCTGGCGTTGGGCGCGATCGCGCCCGCGCCCGTTCATGCGCAGGGTGACCCGGTCGCCCAGCAGAAGGCCTATGCGGCGATTCTCGCCAATCCCGACGCCGCCAAACGCGCCGAGGCGCTCGAGCTGTTCATTGCCTACTATCCGGCCAGTCCGCTGGTCCCGGGTGCCTATGAGCAGCTGATGGCCTCGTGGCAGGCGGCGAAGGAGCCCGGCAAGGCCGATGCCGTGGCCAACAAGCTGCTGCAGAACGATCCCAACAATGTCCGGGCGCTGGCCAACAAGGTCTATTTCGGCCGCACGCGCCTGGCAGCGGGCGACTCATCCGGCCTGGCGGCGCTGGTCACCCTGGCCGAGCGCGGCATCGCGGCCCTCCCCAAGTGGCAGAAGGCGGAAGGCCTCGGCGCCCAGGACTTCGCGCGCCAGAAACTGCAGGCGGCGGCGATCTTTGACAGCGTGCTGGGCTTCGCGGCCCATCAGGCCAAGGACTATGCCAAGGCCAAGCGCTACTACATCGACGCCGTCACCATCGATCCGGCCAATCTCCAGGACGTCTACCAGCTCTCGATCGTGCTGCTCGAGAACCCGGCGGTCGATCCGCTCGGCTTCTGGTATGCCGCGCGCGCCATCGCGCTTGCGCGCGAGGCCAAGAACGATCAGGCCGCCGCCGGCATCGACAAGTACGCGCGCGCCAAATACCGCGTCTATCACGGCAGCGAGGAGGGCTGGGACCCGTTGCTCTCCCGCGTCGCCGCCGGCCAGCGCATCCCGCCCGACAATTTCGGCGGCTCGATCTCCAAGGCGCTGACCACGGCGGAGGCCGCGGTGCAGGCCGTGACCGAGCACGATCCGGCGACATTGTCGTTCGCCGACTGGGAATTCATCCTGGCGCAGCGCGACGCCTCGCCCGCCAACAAGGAGGCCGCCGACAAGGTCTGGGCGGCGGTGCGCGACAAGCAGCGCGGCGGCGAGGCGCGGCTCAAGATCTCGGTCAAGGTGATCGCGGCCACCCCCGAGCGCATCAGTGCGGCGATCACCGACGAGAACCAGGCGACCAACACCGCCGATCTCGACATTGCCATGGCGCGTCCGCTGGCGCCGCTGCCGTCGCCCGGCGTGAAGATCTCGATCATCGGCGTGGTCAGCGACTACCAGCCCAAGCCCTTCCTGTTCCGCATGAGCCAGGCCGAGCTCGCCGACGAATCGCTGCCGATCGCCGGCGGCGCCTGCGCCACCCCGCGGCCGCAAATGTGCACGAAGGACTTCCGGCCGTCCTGCGGCCTGCGCCGCGACGGCACGCGCAAGACCTACGACAACGCCTGCTCGGCCTGCGCCGACAGCGACGTCGAAAGCCAGGCCGCGGGGGCGTGTCCCTGAGCCAAGAACGCGGTGTCATCCCGAACGTAGTGAGGGATCTTTCCTCTCTGCTGCTTCCCCGATAGGCTTTTCCCGGCCTCCGGGAGGAATCGCGATGCCCTATGAATCGGTGGAAGTCCGCAAGCTGACCGGCGCGTGCGGCGCGGAAGTGCTGGGGGTCGACCTCAACAGCATGAGCAACCGCCAGTGGGGCGAGGTGCAGGCGGCGTTCGCCGAGCACGGCGTGATCTTCTTCCGCGACCAGAAACTCACGCCCGAGCAGCACATCGCGTTCGCGCGGCGCTGGGCGCCGATCGACGTCAACCGCTTCTTCAAGGCCGTCGAAGGCCACCCCGAGATCGCCGAGGTGCGCAAGGAGCCCGAGCAGAAGACCAACATCGGCGGCGGCTGGCACACCGATCACAGCTACGACCTCGAGCCCGCGCTGGGCTCGATCCTGCTCGCGCGTGAGCTGCCGGAGGAGGGCGGCGACACGCTGTTCGCCAACATGTATCGCGCCTTCGAGACGCTTTCGCCCGGCCTGCAGCGCACGCTGGAGGGCATGCGCGCCGTCCACGGCTCCGCGCACATCTTCGGGCGGGGCGGCGTCAACGACATGAATCCCGAGGGCAAGAGCCGCTACGCCAACCAGGACAAGGTGGGCGCCGACGTCCTGCACCCGGTGGTGATTCGGCATCCGCTGAGCGGCCGCAAGGCGCTCTACGTCAATCCGGCCTTCACCTTGCGCTTCGCGGACTGGTCGGCCGAGGACAGCAAGCCGCTGCTCGAGCATCTCTACAAGCATGCCTCGCGGCCCGAGTTCACCTGCCGCTTCCGCTGGCGCGAAGGCTCGATCGCCTTCTGGGACAACCGCGCCACCTGGCACTACGCCGCCAACGACTATCACGGCGAACGCCGCCTGATGCACCGCATCACCGTCGCCGGCTGTGCCCTCGAGGCGGCGGCTCTCTAGAGCGAGTCACCTCATTGCTGGGCGCGCGCCACTCCAGTGGCGCGTCTTCTCACGGTCTTGGGGACCGCGAGCCTCCGGCTCGCCTCATGAGCTTGAGCGAGTCGGCGGAGTAATCTCCGCCTTAAGAGGCTCGCGGTCCGGAAGACATGACGCGCCACTGGAGTGGCGCGCTCCCAGCAAAGAGGGCTTGCGTCCTGTCAGGCAAATTGATACTTAAGTAAATGCTTAACTATCAACCGATGCCGCTGGACATGGCTTTCCAGGCCCTGGCCGACCCCGCCCGGCGGGGCATGGTCGACCGGCTGTGCCGCGGGCCGGCCTCGGTCAGCGAGCTGGCCCGGCCGCTCGACATGACCTTGTCGGCGGTGGTCCAGCACCTCGCGGTGCTGGAGGCGAGCGGGCTGGTGCGGTCGCAGAAGGTCGGCCGCATCCGCACCTGCCGTATCGACACAAAGGCGCTGCGTACCGCCGAGCAGTGGATCAGCGAGCGCCGCGCGACCTGGGAAAGCCATCTCGACCGCTTGGGCGAATACCTTGCCGAGACAGCCCCCGAATCCGAACTCAAACCGAAACCAAGGAGAAGGACATGACCAAGCGATCGACCGTGCACGCCACCTTCGTGATCGAGCGGACCTATCCCGCGACGCCCGAGCGCGTCTTCCAGGCCTTCGCCGATCCCAAGGCCAAGGCGCGCTGGTTCGCAGCCCCCGCGGAGTGGGAGCAGTCGCGCGGCAAGCTGGAGTTCAAGGCAGGCGGCAAGGAGTTCCTGAGCAGCACGCCGCCCGGCCACAAGCCGCACACCTACGAGGCGACCTATCTCGACATCGTGCCCAACGAACGCATCATCTACGTCTACGAGATGCACATCGGCCCGAACAAGATCTCCGAGTCGCTGGCCACGATCGAGCTCGCGCCGGAGGGCCAAGGCAGGAACAAGGGCACGAAGCTCAAGCTCACCGAGCAGGGCGCCTTCCTCGATGGTTACGACGACGCCGGCAGCCGCGAGAAGGGCACGCACGGGTTGCTGGACGCGCTGGGCAAGTCGCTCGACGCGGGCGCGTGAACCCATAAGACAGCGGCCGCCCGGAGACGCCGCCCCGGAAGCGCGATCTGTGCGGCTATCGTGGCGGCGTCGAACGGCAAAATCCGCAGTGCGTGCATTGCGCTCGGCGCCGGCAACCGCGATCATGGCGCATGGATTGTCGAGCTGGCAATCCGTCAGCCCTGGTGCCGGGCGACCGGTCAAGGGCTGGTGAATGACCAACAAACGTTCCGGGAAGGAGAAGGATCATGATTATCCGTACATTGACCTTGGCGGGTGTCTTGTCTTTGCTTGCCACCGCGTCGTTTGCAGACGATGCCAGCTACTGCAAGGACCTCAGCGCCACGGCGCGTAGTGTCACGTCGGGAGGCGGTTCAACTGTGCCAACCGAGGTCGCCGCGGCGATGGCGAAGTGCGATGCCGACAGCAACAAGGTTCTGGAAAAATACATTATCGAAAACAAGGGCACGCTTCCGAATCGCACTTAGGTTCCTCGGCTGAACGGACACATTCCCATCCGCTCCGGCGGATGGGAATGCTTCGTTCTCAAATCATCATCGCCGCGAGAAAGGACTGCCGTTGCGCGTTGAGCGCCGGTCGGATTGGCGCCGCACGGGGTAGCAAAGATCCGGAGTTGGCACACTTGTATGCGCTGGTGCCTTCCGGCGCATAAGCGTTCTTATTGAAATCAGCGCGTAACCGCCTTCAGACTCGGCTCTAATGCTCAAAAGACTGAAATCAAACACCTAGAACGTAATCGAGCCGCTGCTGATCCATTTGTAGATTTTGTAGCCGCCGGTGTTAGTGACCGTCGGCGAGCCCGTGGTTGATGCCGGGCCGGCATAGGTCGAGGGATAGCGGATGATCACGATACCGGACCCACCGGCGCCGCCATCCCACGTGCCGCCGTTGCCTGCCCCCGCCGCCGTCAGCACCGCGCAGAATCGTCTGAAAAGCGCCCTTACATTTTTACAAGGCCAATCCATCGATATCGAATTTACCAACTATTCCGACCGAGGCGGACAAGCCTCTTTCAACACCACAACTCAAATTGGCTTGGCACAAATCAACGCTATTCCAATTCAACAAGGCAGTTTTGTAGTCACGGCTACGTTGACGGAAACGTTGCTGCACGAAGCAGTGCATGTTGCAGATTTTATGTCTCTAAATATACAAGGCGCCCGCGACCGTAAGGAGTCTCTATGGACTGAAACGAACGCCTACTCCATTCGGCGAGACTATGCAGAGGCGATGGGGGCTGCTTCTGTGAGTCATGTTTGGACCTCTGACATGACTAGCTCGGAGTCCGATGCCATGGTGCGCCAAAAGGCGGTTGAATCGACAAACATATCGCGAGGTTTTTCGCCCATGGTTTCGTCTGGCAGCCCTAATGGGAAGTAGAAGCTTTTGTCTTTGCGAGGGTGTCACGGGGGTGCCCACACCCGTATTTGCAGCGATGCTAGAATCGAAATTTTTGAGCGTGATTCTATGTTGCGGGAAATTCCTCCGTTCTATTCGCTGCAGTACTTTAGGGCTTTTGGTATTTGGTGCCGTGTTTCTTTCAATTTTGACTGCGGCCCATGCTTTTGAGCCTGATATGTGTCGGAGATTCTATTTATTTGATCGAGGGAGCCGCGAACTTACCCCTCAAATAATGCAGGATATGAAAAGGGACTACGCACTCGGCACGTGGTGTCAGAAGAACGTACGCCGGCCTCCAATGAACTTTGTCAAATTTTTCGTTCGTGGGAATTCCATCGCGTCTGAAGGCAAAAGTATTAACGAACTTGCGATCGCGCGGGCAAAAGCAGTCGCAGATTTTATGGAGTCCATGGGATTTCCAATGGAGGTCGTCGAAGCGGTGTCTGATGGAAATTCAAGGCCGCTTTCTGTGATAACGGGTAATCCTTCAATTAAAGATCAGGGCTATGTTGTAGTTGAAGCCTTAGATGCCGGCACGCTCCGCTTACGAGAGCGTTCCGAAAGACGCTAATCGGCGATGAGGCCGGGCCCGCAGGGCCTGCTGGCGCATCAAGCGCTGAATGCGATGCAGACCACACGTCATTCCGTCGGCGAGAACATCATGCCATACCCGCCGCGCGCCATACGTGCGATCGCTCGCCAGGAAGCTCGCCCGTATCCGCGCACCCAGCCGTTTGTCCGGCGATGGCCTTCTGGACATTGACATCGGCAAGTTTGGAAAACCATCCGTTTCAACCCCGCCAACAATATCCTCGATATAAAGCCCGTAATTGGGGCTTCCGCCTGAAGCGCTTATTGTGATGGGCACACAGCCATTCCCACAGGAGCGCGACGTGAGCAGAACGCCTGAGACTTCCAATCCTCTTTCCAATCCCCGTACCGGCGACGGCCGCTTTGCCCCGGGTAATCCCGGCGGGCCGGGCCGGCCGCGCGGCGCCGTGCGCGGGGCGGCGTCGGCGCTCGACCACGTCGCGGCCGAGGCCTCGGTCGAGCTGATCAAGGTCGCGATCGACCTGGGGCGGGCAGGCAATCTCGAGGCGCTGAAGATGGT
>FTCZ01004569.1_pt1 | contig 73382 bp, 74 predicted proteins | sample 1658871 | NCBI WGS metagenome assembly FTCZ01 (sample SAMEA3914864, study PRJEB12502) | metagenome | biome: forest; material: soil | place: USA | collected 2012-03-12 | depth 0.3 m | reverse complement strand
CCGATCTTCTTCGCCAGGCTGCGGCGCTGCTCGGCATAGTTCGGCGCGACCATCGGATAGTCGGCGGGCAGGTTCCACTTGGCGCGATACTGTTCCGGGGTGAGCTGGTAGTGCGTCATCAGGTGGCGCTTGAGCATCTTGAGCTTCTTACCGTCCTCGAGGCAGACGATATAGTCGGGCTTGATCGACGAACGGATCGAGACGGCCGGCTCCTGCTTGGGCTCGGGAGCGGGTGCCTGCGGGGTGAGGCGCGACAGGCCGCGATAGATGTTCTGGATGACCAGCTCGATATCCGAAACCGCGACGTTGTTGTTACCGAGATATTCGGCCGCGATATCCGCGGTCAGCGTGACCAGCGTTTCGTTCATATCGTTGGTATTTTCCATGGCGCGTCCTTTGACCCTTTGCGATTGGTTCTTTCCCCCGTCGGGCGGGGGCTTTGATCCATTTTGGACACATGCGCAAGGATTAACCGGGATTAAGTGCGATTATTTCACGCAATCTTGCGATGAAGCGTTAGCGCCGAATAAGTTCGGCCATCAACGCCGCGATAATAGTCGCGCCGTTCGCCGATCTTCGAAAAGCCATAGTTGCTGTACAATTTGATCGCATCGTTTCCGGCGCGGACTTCGAGATGGAGCGAAGATATCTTGCGTGCAGCACAATCCGCGACAACTGCACGCAATAGCGCCGCGCCGACTCCCCGGCGGCGCGCGTCGGTGTCGACCGCGATCAGCAGCAATTCGGCCTCGTCGAGCACGCCGCGCGTCAGCGCGAAGCCGACCGCGCCCCCCGCCATTTCGGCAATGGTCAGCCAGACGCCAGGGACCGCCAGGATGCCGATCACCTGGCTACGCGTCCATGCTTCGCCCCAGCGCGGGTCGAACGCATCCGCCATGATCCGGTCGACGCGGTCGAGGTCGCGAACGTCGCCCTCGCGCAGATCGATCGCCGCGGTGCTCATGATGCCGCCATCGGCTTGGCGTCGGGCGCGCGGCCATAGATCGGGCGCGGCGGCAGCGCGGTGAAATCGGGCGGCAGCAGCGCGACATTGGCGGCGTCGGGCAGCGCCTCGCGGCCGGGGAGGTCGAGGAAGCGCACGCCATTGCCTACCGGCGGCAGCGCGTCGATCCGCGCAACCGCGTCGGCGGGCGTCAGCGACGCGAAATCGGCGAGCGGGGAAAGGGGAGCGGCAAAGGGCTGCATGAACACTTCACCATGTCCACCTTCGAGCACGACGGCAAGCCGCGTGCAGCCTGGATCGGCTGCAAAAGCGGCGGCGGCGACCAGCGGCAACGAGGAGAAGCCCTGTACCGGCACGCCCCAGCCGAGCCCGAGCCCGCGCGCCGCGGCGATGCCGACGCGAATGCCGGTGAAGCTCCCCGGGCCGCAATCGACCAGGATCGCGTCCGCACGGCCGCCATCGGGCAGGCCGGCGATCATCGGCACCAGCCGTTCGGCATGGCCGCGCCCGACCACTTCGTGCGCATGCGCGACCACGACGCCATCCTCGATCAGGGCGACCGAGCAGGCGGCGGTAGCGGTTTCGATGACGAGCGTGCGGGCCATGTCGACCCGCTAGCCCAATTCACTCATCAGACAATAGTGTTGAACTTGTCGAACGCCGGGCGCGGCAGACGATCGAAGATGCTCGCGGGATCGCCATGGCCGAAGGTCGACAGCATCACCGACTTGTAGTTGGGCTGGTCGGCGAAGAAGGCAGCGTCGACCGCGGCATTGTCGAAACCCGTCATCGGCCCGGTATCGAAGCCCAGCGAGCGGGCCGCCATGATGAAATAGGCCGCCTGCAGCATCGTGTTGAGGAAGGCATGGCGCTCGCGTCCCACCGGCTCGGCGAACCAGGGCCGCGCATCGACGTGCGGAAAGAATTCGGGAAGGTGCTCGTGGAATTCCTTGTCGTAGGCGACGATCAGCGCTGCCGGCGCGGCCTTGATCTTGCCGGCGTTGTTGGCGCTGGCGAAACCGGCAAGCCGATCCTTCGCTTCCTGGCCGAGCAACCAGACGAACCGGCCCGGCTGCTGATTGGCCGAGGTCGGACCCCATTTCACCAGATCGTAGATACGACGGATATCGTCCTTGGTGACCGGGTCTGCGGTATAGCCGTTATAGGTCCGGGCGGTGCGGAATAGCGTGTCGAGCGCTTCGTCGGTGAGCGGCGTGCCCATGACTTTCCCTTTCGAATGACAATGTTGAATTGGGCGGGGCGGGGCGGTCAGACCGCGCGCACCTCGGTAACTTCGGGAACGTAATATTTGAGCAGTTGCTCGATGCCGTTCTTGAGCGTCGCGGTCGAGGACGGGCAGCCCGAGCAGGCGCCCTGCATGCGCAGGAACACCTTGCCCTTGTCGAACCCGCGATAGACGATGTCGCCGCCGTCATTGGCGACGGCAGGACGAACGCGTGTGTCGATCAGCTCGCGAATCTGCGCGATGATGTCGGCATCGGCGGGATCGTCGGCCAGGCCCGCGTCATCAGCGGGAACACTGATCCCGGCGGCGGAGGCCGGCTTGAACAACGGCATGTTGGCCGAGAAATGATCGAGCAGGATCGCCAGCACGTCGGGCTTGAGCCCGGGCCAGTCGACTCCCGGCGCGGCGGTGACCGACACGAAGTCGCGGCCGAAGAATACGCCGGTCACGTCGCCCAGGTTGAACAGCGCCTCGGCGAGCGGCGAGGCGTCGGCTTCCTCGGGCGTGGCAAAGTCGCGCGTGCCGGCATCCATCACGGTGCGGCCGGGCAGGAACTTGAGCGTCGCCGGGTTGGGCGTGGCTTCTGTCTCGATCAGCATGATGGCGATGTGGGCCGAACGCTGATCGGTATCAAGAGAAGATGGCGAAACATATCGTTGCGCGTAGCCAAGCCACGGATGGCCGCCGCGGATCGGCCGTGCTAATCGGGCGGGCGTGAAAGAAATACCTACGCGGCAGATCCGCGCTACATTCGATGACGCGACCATTCGCGTCTATCAGGCCTATAATCATCAGATCGCCGATGCCGCCTTGCGCGCCGGCCGCTTCGCCTCACCGCCGTTCAGCATGACGCGGATGACGTGGATCAAGCCCTCCTTCCTGTGGATGATGTATCGGGCCGGCTGGGGCCACAAGGATGACGGGCAGGCACGCATCCTTGCGATCGACATCAGCCATGAGGGCTTCGCCTGGGCGCTGGCGCACAGCTGTGCGAGCCATCCGCCCGACGGCATGAGCCCGGCGGAGTGGGAAGCGCTGAAGGCGCGCTCGCCGGTCCGCGTGCAATGGGACCCCGAGCGCGACCTGCACCACAATCCGCTGCCGCATCGCGCGATCCAGATCGGGCTGAGCGGCGAAGCGGTCGGGCTGTACGTCAACGAGTGGATTCGCGGGATCGCCGACGTCACGCCGCTCGCACATGCCATCGGCACGCTGGTCGCGGAAAAGAAGCTCGACGAGGCCCGCTCGGCACTGCCGGTCGAGCGTCCCTATCAGCTGGTCGACATCGGCTTGGCCAGGTGAACGCTCCCGTCATGGAGAGGTGCAGCGCCACTTGATCTCTGTGACGATGTATCATACCGGGGGGGGCGGCGTACCGGCGCGAGGATGAATTGAGCAAACCCGTCACATCGATGGCCCGTGGATTGGGATCGCGTTTCGCGATCCTGTTCCTCGCGCTTGCGCTGACGTGGCAGGGCTTCCTTACCCAGGGTCACGCGCATTTCGGCGGCGATGGTCGTATCGTCGCGACCGGTCCTGCGGCGTCGGCGGCAGCGGTCGCGGACACGTCGAAATCGGCACCGGCAAAGCCTGCCTGTCCGCTCTGCGAAGAGCAGGCGCTGTTCGGTGCCTTCCTGCTGGCCAGCCCGGTTGTCATCATCGCGCCCGATGCGATCGGCCCCTGGTATGCGCCGGCCAGCTATCTGTTCTCGTTCGTCCGCTCGCTGTCGCACAATTGGCGCAGCCGGGCACCACCAAGCTTCCACGTCCCCATCGCACAATAATCGGCGGACGCGTGTCCGCCTTGCGGGTTCGCGGCATCGCCGCGTGCCCAGGGTTCGTGGAGTTCAGACATCATGCGGAATATCCTGTTGCTCGGCGCCGCCATCGCGGCGCTGGCACCTGCTCTGGCCAATGCGCAGAGCGGGCCATCGGCCGACGCCAACACGACGGACAGCGGTCCGGCGCCGGCGTCCAGCAAGAACGACATCGTCATCACGGCATCGCCTTTCCCGACCGACACGGCGACGATCGCCGCCAAGGTCGATCGCAAGGAGATTCTCGAAAAAGGCGGGGCGAGCATTGCCGACTCGCTGTCCGACGTGCCTGGCGTCGCCGCTACCGGCTTCGCCGCCGGCGCGTCGCGGCCGATCATCCGCGGCATGGACGCGACGCGCGTGCGCGTTCTCGAGGATGGCGTCAGCAGCGCCGACGTGTCGGACATCGGTCCCGATCACGGCGTACCGATCGATCCGCTCGCGGCGCGCTCGATCGAAGTCGTCCGCGGACCCGCGACCCTGCGCTACGGCAGCCAGGCGATCGGCGGCGTGGTCAACGCGCTCAACAACCGCGTGCCGCTGTCGCTCCCGACCAAGACGTTCGATGGCGAGTTGACCGGTAGCTACGATACCGTCGCGAACACGCCCGAAGGATCGGCGCTGGCCGATGTCCGGGTCGGCAATTTCGCGCTCCATGCCGACGGTTTCTATCGCCACGCCGACGATTACGACACGCCGCTCGGCACCCAGGCCAATTCGTTCTTCCGCGGCAATGGCGAGTCGCTCGGCGGCTCGTATTTCTTCGGCAACAACCGGATCGGCGCCGCGATCATCCAGTACAATGCCAAATACGGCATCCCGAGCGACGACACTTATATCGACATGAAACAGACCAAGGTGATCACCAAGTCGTCGTTCGACCTGGGATCGGGCGTGGTGAAGACGCTCAACATCGACGGCGGCTATGCCAATTACCAGCATAGCGAGGACGAGCCCGACGGTACGGTGCTCTCGACCTTTCGCAACAAGGAATGGAATGGCCGCGCCGAATTGCTGTTCGGCAAGATGGGACCGTTCGCCAACACTGCGCTCGGGGTAGAGATCGTCAACCGCCGCTTCCAGGCGCTGGGCGCGGACAGCACCTATCTGCTGCCGACCAGGACGCAGAGCGAAGCGGCCTTCCTGTTCACCGAATTGCCGGTCGGACCGTCCTTCCGGTTGCAGGCGAGCGGCCGTGTCGAGGCCGTCAATGTCCGGGGCACGCCGGCGTCCGATGTCCTGACCAGGCGCAATTTCACGCCCGTCAGCGGCGCGATCAGTGCGTTGTTCGATGCGAGCAAGGCGGTGCGTTTCGGCGTCACCTTCTCGAGCACCGGTCGCGCGCCGGCGATCACCGAGCTGTTCGCGCGGGGCGGACACGACGGCCCGCAGACGTTCGAGACGGGTGACCCGAACCTCAAGATCGAGCGCGCCAATTCGCTCGAGGGCACCGTGCGCGTGCGGACCGGCCGTTTCAGCTTCGACGGCAGCGTCTATTCGACCTGGTTCAGCAACTACATCTATGGCGACCTGACCGGGCGCACTTGCGACGATGACGGCGTTTGCGTCGATGGCGATGCCAATGAGCTGAAGGAGCTCAATTACCGCCAGCAGGGCGCGCATTTCCGCGGCGCCGAGGCTGAGGCGCGCTACCAGATCGTCAAGACGACCGATGGCGGGCTGCAGGCGAGGGTGCTTGCCGATTATGTCCGCGCGACGCTTGACGACGGGACCAATGTGCCGCGCATCCCGCCATTCCGCGTGGGCGGCGGGCTGTCGTGGAGCGATCGCCAGGTCGATGCCGGTTTCCTGTTCATGCGGGTCGGCAAACAGAGCGATTTCGGCACGTTCGATTCGGCAACACCGGGCTACAACGCGCTCAGCGCGCAAGTGGCATGGCGGCCGTTCAAGGCGATGCCGGGGATCGAATTCTCGATCGTCGGCAAGAACCTGACCAACGATGTCCAGCGCGACGCCGCCGCACTCAACCGCGATGTCGTGACGATGCCGGGCCGCAACGTCCGCTTCGTCGTCAGGCTCGCGACCTTTTAACCGGGGGCGCCGCCGCCCGTGCCGGCGGGCGGCGGCGTATCTGGTCGTCGGTCTTCAACGCAGCGCGGCATGCCCGCGTGCGGGAGAATGCTCATGTCTTCCAAATATGCCGACTGGGTCGAGCGCGCCGCTTTGTCGGCGTCCATGCTCTGCCTGATCCATTGCCTCGCTTTGCCATTGGTGCTGGCAGCATTGCCGATCGTGTCGGCGACGATCGCACTGCCCGAGCAGGTCCACGTCGCGATCCTGGCCTTTGCGATCCCGAGCTCGCTGGCGGCGTTGCTGATGGGCATGCGCCGGCATCTGGCGGTGGGGCCGTTGTTCGCTGGAATAGCGGGGCTGGGCCTGCTGGCGCTCGGTGCGCTGGTATTCGGGGCGACCTGGCTGGAGACGCCGATCACGGTTACCGGCAGCCTGGTGCTGGCGGCGGCGCATGTCCGCAACTGGAAGCTGCGGCATGCGACGCATGATCATGGGTGAGGGGCTGTGGGGCGAAGTGAATTCGCGCCCTCGTCGGCCGGCGCAAGGCGCCGCCGGCCGCGCCGGGCGTCGAGACGCGGAATAGCAATGCTATTCCGCTACGCCCGTTACGCGTCCAGCTGCTTCATCGCGTCGTTCCAGGCCATCACATTGTCGCGCGCTTCCTGGACGAAGGCCGAGCGACGAATGACGTTGAGGAACGTGTCGGCGACCCATTTGCCGGGATTGCGCAACGGGCGCCTGACCTGGATCAGCAGGACGACGCGGGTGTTGGCGGTGTCGTTCCACACCTCGTGGTCATAAGTGTCGTCGAACACCAGGGTCTCGCCCTCGGCCCAGCGCACGATGCGGTCGTCGACGCGCATCCGGACATCGCCGTCCCTGGGTACGATCAGGCCGAGATGGCACGTGATCAGCCCCTTGGTCACGCCGCGATGCGCGGGGATGTGCGTGCCGGGCGCCAGGATCGAGAAGAAGGCGCTGTTGAGGTCGGGAATCTTGGCGACGGTCGCGGTCGTCACCGGACAGCGCTCGAGATTCTCCTCGACGCTATAGCCATAGCCCCACAGGAAGAAGCTGCGCCACTTGTTGACCGGCGCGATCGCGCGGTGATCGGGCGAGATCGACGACAAAGACGGCGAGTTGTTGCCGAGCGCAGTAGCGATCGCCTCGGCGCGGATCGCTTGCCAATTGTCGCGCAGATACTGCGTCCAGGCGAAGTCGCGCACGTCGAGCACCGGGTCGTTGGGCACCAGCGACGAGCGCGCGACGATGCGGTCGAAGAATCCGCGCAGATGCTTGCCATAGCGGATCAGGAAGGGCCGCTTTTCCGGTCCGGCGTAGCGATTGGCGCCATCGGCGGGCTCTGTGCCCGAGATGACGGTCATGTTGGGCACTTTGCCTTCGGCTCTATTGCCCGATTTCGGCCGCAATACCGGCGGCTCCAGCTTCTGGTGGACGCTCACAATGCCTCTACTCAGTCGAGACCGGCACCACACGAGGGAAGAGGGCCGGTCGGGTCACAATCCGGGGTACGCGACGTCGAATGCGGCAGCGCACAATCTGCAGCTAGAAGCGATCTGGGTCGAAAAAATGGCGATGCAAGGGGGATGTTATGACCTTTTGGTATCGATAGACGATCTACGTCGCCGACAGTTGCCGCCTCGTAAGGGACACCCTACACAGTCGTCATGCCGATCCAGTTTCGCGTTCCGCGTCTCGCCGTTATTGCCGCCCTTGCCTGCGGCCTCGCGCTTCCCGCCATCGCCCAGCAGACGGCGTCCACGCCGGCTTCGACGCCGACGATCCGGCCCGAGGTCGATCGTTCGCCCTGGCTGTTCAAGGGCAGCGACATCACGCCCAATCCCGAATGGCATTTCGGGACCCTGCCAAACGGGCTGCGCTATGCCGTCCGCCATAACGACGTGCCGCCGGGCCAGGTGTCGATCCGCGTGCGCATCGATGCGGGATCGCTCTACGAGGATGACGCCGAACAGGGCTTTGCGCACTTCATGGAACACCTGGTGTTCCGCGGCAGCCAATATGTCGCCGACAATGAAGCGAAACGGACGTGGCAGCGGCTGGGCGCGACCTTCGGCAGCGACACCAACGCCAATACCAGCTTCACCCAGACAGTGTTCAAGCTCGACCTGCCCTCGGCAACGCCCGCGACGGTCGATGAGAGCCTCAAGATCCTGTCGGGGATGATGGAGGCGCCGACCTTCACCGACACAGTGGTCAATTCGGAGCGCCCGGTGGTGCTCGCCGAGCAGCGCGAAGCGCCGGGGCCGTCGGTCCGCGTCGACAATGCGGTGCGTGCGACTTTCTTCGCCGGCCAGCCTTACGCTTCGCGCTCGCCGATCGGCACGACCAAGACGCTCGAGGCGGCAACCGCGGCGACGCTCAGGGCGTTCCACGACAAGTGGTACCGGCCCGAGCGCGCGGTGGTGATCATCTCGGGCGACCTCGACCCGGTGCTGTTCGAAAGCCTGGTCGACAAGAATTTCTCGAGCTGGAAAGGCAAGGGTGCCAACCCGGCCGATCCCGATTTCGGCACCCCGGCGACCAAGCAGCCGACCGTCGGCACGCTGGTCGAACCCGGCCTGCCGTCGCTGGTCGGGATGGCGGTGGTGCGGCCATGGCATTTCAACAACGACCTGATCCTGTTCAACCAGAAGCGCCTGGTCGATCTCGTCGCGGTGCAGATCATCAATCGCCGGCTTGAGACGCGGGCGCGTGCCGGGGCCAGCTTCGTCCTTGCCAGCGTCAGCCTCGACGACGTCGCCCGGTCGGTCAACGGCACCTTCGTCAACGTCCAGCCGGTCGGCGACAATTGGCAGCAGGCGCTGAAGGACGTGCGCGCGGTGGTCGCCGACGCGCAGACCAATCCGCCGAGCCAGGCCGAACTCGACCGCGCGTTGAGCGAGTTCGACACCAATATGAAGAACGGCGTCGACACCGCCCGGGTCGAGGCGGGCGCGAGCCAGGCCGATGACATGGTCCAGGCGCTCGACATCCGCGAAACCGTCGCCGCGCCCGACGTGTCGTACAAGATCTTCACCGATGCCCGCGCCAAGGGAATGTTCACCCCGGCATCGATCCTCGCTTCGACCAAGCGCATCATGCAGGGCGACGCGGTGCGCGGCTTCGTGTCGACGCCCGCGGCCGATCCGGCCGCGGCGACCAAGCTGACCGCGGCGATCGATGCCGATGTGTCGAAGCTCGCGCCCAAGCGCACCGCGCTCGCCAACGTCACCTTCGCCAAGCTGCCGCCGCTCGGCGCGCCGGCGAAGGTCGTCAGCCGCGAACCCGTGCCCGATCTCGGGATGGAGAAGATCACTTTCTCCAACGGCGTGCACATGATGCTCTACGCCAATGCCGGCGAAACCAACCGGGTCTATATCCGCGTGCGCTGGGGCCGTGGCTACAACGCACTTCCCGCGGTCAAGCCAAGCCCGGCCTGGGCCGGCGATCTCGCGCTGGTCGCGAGCGGGATCGGCACCCTGGGGCAGGAGCAGCTCGACCTGCTGACCTCGGGCCGCCAGCTCGGCATGAACTTCGGGATGGACGACGACGCGTTCGTGCTGGCGGCGACGACCAACCCGCAGGATTTCAAGGACCAGCTGCGCCTGCTTGCCGACAAGCTCGGTGCGCCGGGCTGGGACCCGTCGCCGGTGGCGCGGGCCAAGGCAGTGGTGCTGTCGGGCTATAACAGCCTCGATTCCTCGCCGTCGGGCGTGCTCAACCGCGACCTCGAATATTTCCTCCACGACAAGGACCCGCGCTGGGGCCTGCCGGCGAGGGATACGGTCACCGCGCTGACCCCGGCCGCGTTCAAGACGTTCTGGCAGCCGCTGCTCGCGACCGGGCCGATCGAGGTGCAGGTGTTCGGCGACGTCAAGTCGGACGATGCGATCAACGCTGTCGCGGCGACGATCGGCACGCTCAAGCCGCGGACGGTCTCCAGCGCACCGGCGCCGGCGATCCGCTTCCCCGCGCACAATGCGACGCCGCTGGTCCGGACGCATTCGGGCCCGGACAACCAGGCCGTCGCGCTGATTGCCTGGCCGACCGGTGCGGGCGTCGACGGCACGCCTGAGAGCCGCCAGCTCGATATTCTCGCGCAGATCTTCTCGGACCGGCTGTTCGATCGCCTGCGCACCGAATCGGGTGCCAGCTATTCGCCCAGCGTGTCGTCGACCTGGCCGACCGGCGTGTCCGGCGGCGGCCGCGTCATGGCGCTCGGGCAAGTGCCGCCCGACAAGACGGCTTTGTTCTTCAAGCTGGCGCGCGAGATCGCCGCCGACCTGGTCGCCAACCCGATCGGCGAGGACGAATTGCAGCGCGCCAAGGCGCCGATGCAGCAATATGTGCTGCGTGCCTCGACCGGCAATTCGTTCTGGCTCAACCTGCTCGGCGGCGCGACCTACGATCCGCGACTGGTGCTCGCGGCGCGCTCGATCATGGCCGATTATTCGGGCGTGACCTCGGCCGACCTCCAGGCGGTGGCCGCCAAGTATCTGCGTCCCGACAAGGACTGGACGATGGAAGTCGTGCCGAAATCGGTCGCGACCAAGGAAGGCCTGACGGTCGCCAGCGGGATGCAGTGAGCTAACCGGTTCTCCCCATCCGCGATGGGGAGGATTTTCTAGGCCTTGTACAAGCCGTCCAGCCGTGGACCGTAGACGTCCTTCAGCACATGCCGCCGGATCTTGAGGCTTGGCGTCATCTGCTGGTTCTCGATCGTGAACGGTTCGTCGGCGAGGATGAAGCGGCGAACGCGTTCGATCACCGAGAGGTCCTTGTTGACGCGCTCGACCGCGGCCATCAGCGCGGCGCGATAGTCGAGGTCCTCCGCCAGTGCCTTGGGATTGAACGGCACGCCGGTCTTGGCGCACCATTCCTGGGTCCATTCCATGTCGGGGACGAGCACCGCGACCATGTATGGCCGGCGGTCGCCGACGATCATCGCCTGGCCGATCTCGGCCTGCAAGGTCAGCATGCCCTCGACCTTCTGCGGCGACACATTGTCGCCCTTGTCGTTGATGATCAGGTCCTTCTTGCGGTCGGTGATCTTGATCCGGCCCTTGTCGTCGATCATCCCGATATCGCCGGTGTGCAGCCAGCCGTCCTTGAGCACGCGCGCGGTCTCTTCGGGATTGCGCCAGTAACCGTGCATGACCAGCTCGCCGCGCACCAGGATTTCGCCGTCCTCGGCGATCTTCACTTCGACATTGTCGAGCGGCGGCCCGACCGTATCCATCTTGAGCCCCGCGCGCGGGCGGTTGCACGAGATGACCGGGGCCGCCTCGGTCTGGCCATAGCCCTGGAGGAAGGTCAGCCCGAGCGACTGGAAGAAGATGCCGATTTCGGGGTTGAGCGGCGCGCCGCCTGATACCATCGCCTTGATCCGCCCGCCGAAGCGCTTGGCGATCTTGGGCATCAGCAGCGACTTCACGATCAGGTTCATCGGCTGGTCGTAGAAGGGAACGCCGCCCGCGGCCTTCTTGCCGCCAATCGCGACGGCGCGGCCGAGCAGATAGTTCGACACCGCGCCCTGCTTCTCGACCGCCTTGGAAATGCGCGTCCTCAGCACCTCGAACAGCCGCGGCACGACGACCATGATCGTCGGGCGCACTTCCTCGATATTGCTCGCGAGCTTGTCGAGCCCTTCGGCATAATAGATCTGCGCGCCGAGCCCGATCGGGAAATGCTGCCCGCCGGTATGCTCATAGGCATGGGAAAGCGGGAGGAACGACAGGAACACCTCGTCCTCCCAGCCGAAATCCTCGGCGATCAGCGTGCAGCAGGCTTCGACATTGTGCAGGATCGCGCCGTGATGCTGCTGGACGCCGCGCGGCGCGCCGCCGGTGCCGCTGGTGTAGATGATGCAGGCGAGGTCGTCGCGGCTAGCGGTGACGGCGAGGTCCTCGGGTTTTGCCGGATGATCGGCGATCAGCTTCGCCCAATTGTGGAATTCGAGGTCGGTTTGCCCGATGCGCAGATCCTCAAGCCCGATCACGATTTTTGCCTCGCTGGCCCGTGCCGCCGCGGGGAGCAACGGACGCGCGAGCTTCGCGCTCGACACGATGATCGCGCGCGCGCCCGAATTCTCGATGATGTGAGTGTGGTCGCGCTCGGTATTGGTGACGTAGGTCGGCACCGTCACGCAGCCCGCGGCCATGATCGCAAGGTCGCTGATGCACCATTCGGGGCGATTCTCGCTGACCAGCATCACGCGGTCGCCCGGCTGCAGCCCGATCGCCTTCAAGGCAGTGGCGAGGCTGGCGACCTGTTTCGCCGCATCGGACCAGCTTTGCGGGACCCAGGCCTCTTCTTCCTTGTGCCACAGGAACGGCTTGTCGCCCCCCTCCCGCGCGCGGGCGAAAAACATCGCCACGAGATTGGGGAATTTCTCGATCTGCCGCATGCACTCTCTCCTGCGCCCGTTGTACCGGGCGTTATTTGTTACGAGTGTGCCGTAGCGTCAGGGCGAGGGGAAGTCTCTTCGCGCACGAGCGAATACCGCCTTGGCGCGGTCGGAGCCGACGAAGCGATAATGCCATGCCTCGTAGCTCACGCCCTGCTTGTTGCCGTTGGGGAACGACATTTCGAACCCGTATTTGCGGGCGTTCTTCGCCAGCCATTGCCCGGTGCGCGTCTCGGCAAAGCACGGACTGACATTGCAGTCGGGGCGCGAGCGGACGCCGAAGTCGAGCGTGAAGCCCGTGGCATGCTCGCTATAGCCCGGTGGCGCGACCCATTTCGCCTGGCCCGCGACGCCGCGCGTCGCGAGCTTGGCGGGTGCGCAGAACAGGCCGCGCTGGCGCTCGATCGAGCGGAAGCACGAAATGCCCATCATCATCTTGCCGATTTGTGGATCGTCCTTGGTCGCCGCCGCGATCAACGCCTCCAAAGCGGGCTTCATCTCGCGGTCGACCTTCTGGCAATTGCCGCCGTCGAAACCGGCCGGCGGTGCGACCAGGTCGGCGGGGTTCGCTTCCGGATAGGGAATGTGGCCAAGCAGGCGGCCATCGGCCAACGTTACCGCTTCGTGGCCCGGGCAGAGCGTCACCGGCCCGCTGGCCGGCGCCAGCGCGCCGACGGCTGCCGGCGTTTCGCCGGGCAGCGGCGTCGCATTGGACTGCGGGTCGATGGCATTGCCCGACCTGCCGCTCGTTGGCGTTGCGATCGGCAGGGTTACGCTGGCCGTCGTCGTTCGCGGCGGGAAGATCAGCATCGATCCCAACGCACCTACCAGCCCGACCGCGACTGCACCGCCAAAAATATACACCGATCGCATCATCCTCGTCCGATCATCGTGACGTCAGCAAATTACATAAGCGGCCGACACCCAGCCAATGGGGTAGCGGGTTTCGGCTGGCTGGACCATCAGCCATTCGGTTCCATCGGCCCCGTGTTCGCCATTATACGCCTGAAAACGGGCACCACGCGGCATGCCGCCGATGATCGCGCCATCGGGCGCCGCGCGGATGCGCAGATTGCCCGATGAGGTGGCGACCTGGCAGAACGGCGCGCCCGCGACGGCGACGCGCATCGCCGCGGGGGGCGGCGGGGCAGGGCCCGGATCGGCATCGCCGAGATTGACCGCGCTGACGAAGCCGCGCCCGTCGGACAGCTTGAACCAATAGGTACCGCCGGCCAGCCCCTGGTACATCACGCCCTTGACCTGCTCGCCGCGGCGAAGGTTGCCGACCACCTTCGATCCCTGCGCGGTCGCGGTGTCGCGGATGTTCGCAGCCGAGGTGACGTATTTGAGCACTTCGCCGCCGACCGGCTTCCCGGCGGCGGGCGCCGAGGTTGCGGCGGTCGCGCCGGCAACATCCGTTGCGTTGGTCGATCCGGTCGGCTCGCCGGCGTTGCGCGACATGCTGATCACGAAATAGCCGAGGACGCAGAGCAGGATCAGCCCGAACACGGCCGCGAGGATGCCGACGATCAGCCCGGCATTGCTCTTCGGTGGCGGCGTGACGCCGGCATTATAAGCGGGTGGCGGCGCGAATTGCGGTGCCGGGGTGAAAGGCTGTGGTCCGGGCGGCGGAGGCACCGGCTGCGGTGGGGCGGGCGCGTTGAGATCGGTGCCGCATTGCTGGCAGAACCGCGCATCGTCCGGATTCTCCCGGCCACATTTCCGGCAAAACATGCTGCCCCGCTCCCCCTGTTAGAACGCCAGCCGACGGCAGCCGTTCGACTCGCCATCGGGCGCGAGAGTGGGGCAGTTCACCGCGTGAGTCCACGCCCGCGCGGCCGTGATCGCAGCCGTTATTGGCCGGCCGTTACTGTTCGAGCGCGACGCCCACGCTGCGCGGATCGGCGGCGCCGACCCATTTGCCGTTCTCCCAGGCCGCGGCATTGGCCTTGAGGCCCAGTTTCGCGATCGTGACCTTGGTGCCCATCTTCTCGAGCGGCGCCTTGAACTTCTCCAGCGCGGTGCCCTGTTCGAGGATGATGCCGTCCTGGTTGAAATAGATCAGGCCAAGGCCGAGCGCGTCGCGCGGCTCCATCCCCCAGTCGAGCCGGGCGATGATCGCCTTGGCCACCTGCATGATGATGGTCTTGCCGCCCGCGGCGCCGACCACGAACACCGGCTTGTTGGTCTTCGCGTCATAGACGATCGTCGGCGACATCGACGACAAGGGGCGCTTGCCGCCCTCGACGCGGTTGGCGACGGGCTTGCCGTCCTTTTCGGGGGCGAGCGTGAAGTCGGTCAGCTCGTTGTTGAGGACGAAGCCGTTGGCGACCAGCTGGCTGCCGAACGGACCCTCGACGGTCGAGGTCATGCTGACGATGTTGCCGGCGCCGTCGATCGCGACGAAATGGGTCGTGCCCGGCACCTCGGCCTGGATCGCGGCGGTGCGCGGCTGGGCGCCCGGCGGCGTCCCGGCCTCGTAGCTCGGCAAGGTCCTCGTCAGCGAGATCAGTTTCGAGCGCTGGCGCAGATAGGCCCGGTCGATCAGCCCGGCGACGGGAACCGAGACGAAATCGGGGTCGCCGAGATATTTCTCGCGATCGGCGTAAGCGAGCTCCATCGCCTCGCCGATCAGGTGCCAGGCGGTGGGCGAATCCTTGCCCATCTTCTTGAGGTCGAAGCGTTCGAGCATGCCGAGGATGCCGAGCACCGTCGTCGCCCCCGACGAGGGCGGGCCCATCCCGCAAATCTTGTAGGTGCGGTACAGGCCGCAGACCGGCGACCGCATCTTGGCCTCATAGGCCTTGAGGTCGGCGAGCGTCATGTCGCTCGGCTTGACCTTGCTGCCGGTGGTGGTGGCGACGATCGTGTCGGCATTCGCGCCCGAATAGAAAGCGTCGGGTCCGTCATCGGCGATCTTGCGCAGCAGCTTGGCGAGTTCGGGATTCCTGATCGTGTCGCCCACTGCCGGAACCTTCCCGTCGGGCAGATAGAGCGATGCGGCGCCGGGAAAATCCTTCCACAAGGGCGAGACCATCGCGATGCCGTTATGCATCGGTGGTGTCACCTGGTAGCCGCCCTCGGCCAGCCGGATCGCCGGCTCGAACAGGTCCTTCCACGCCAGCTTGCCCCATTTGGCATGCGCCATCGCCATCAGGCGGATGTTGCCGGGGACGCCGACCGACCTGCCGCCGGGGAATGCCTGGATGAACGGCAGCGCCTTGCCGTCGGGGCCGACGAAGCGGTTCTGGTCGGCTGCCATCGGCGCTTTCTCGCGCCCATCGATCGTCGAGACCATGCCGGTCGCGCCGTCATTATAGACGAAGAACCCGCCGCCGCCGATGCCCGAGCTTTGCGGCTCGACCACGGTCAGCGCCAGCATCATCGCCATCGCCGCGTCGGCCGCGCTGCCGCCCTTGCGCAGGATTTCCCGCCCGGCTGCCGAGGCGCGCGGATCGGCAGAGGACACGATGCCCTGCGCCGAAGCGGCCATGGGAGTGAAGATCAGGGCGAGCGCGACGATCAGCTTCTTCATGGCGCGCGACCCTAGCGAGGCCGGGGCGGGAGGCAAGCCGGGAGGCGTGCGCTATTTGCCCGATTTGCGCGTGAGAATGACGATCAGCGCGATCAGGGCGATCGGGGCGCCGAGGAGAAGCATGAGAATGAAGCCGAAGATCATCCAGTGCATGATCGAGAATGCGGCCATTCACGCCCCCTTTGGTTATGCTCGAAACCTAGTCTGCCCCGACCACTTGCTCAACCGTGGAGAAGCCGTCGCGCCCGAGCAGCTTTTCGAGGTCGCCAAGGATATGCACCGGCAGGGCGGGGCCACCATAGACCAGGCCGGTGTAGAGCTGGACGAGGCTGGCCCCGGCACGGAGGCGGGCATAGGCCTCGGCCCCGCTGTCGATCCCGCCGGCCGCGACCAGAGCGAGCTTGCCGCCGGTCGCGGTGCGGAAATCGCGCAGGCGTTGCGCGGCCAGGCTCGCGAGCGGTGCGCCCGACAGGCCGCCAGTTTCTCCGGCGTTGGACGAGGTCAGGCCGGACCGGGTGATCGTGGTGTTGCCGACGATCAGCGCGTCGACGCCGGTGTCGAGCGCGGCTTTGGCGATCTCGTCGATCTGCGCCGGTTCCTGGTCGGGCGCGACCTTGAGGAAGAGTGGCGTCGTGCCGCGCGCGGCGGTCGCGCGGGTCAGGAGGTCGATCAGCGCCGCGCCATGCTGGAGGTCGCGCAGACCCGGCGTGTTGGGCGAGCTGATGTTGATGGTCACGTAATCGGCAATCGGCGCCGCCGCGGCGACTCCGGCTTCGTAGTCGGCGATGCGGTCGGCGGCATCCTTGTTGGCGCCGACATTGATTCCCAGCATCCCGCGCCGCTTCGCCGCTGTCGCTCGTGGGAGTGCGGCGGCCAGCCCGCCATTGTTGAACCCCATGCGGTTGATCACTGCGCGGTCCCCGACCAGCCGGAACAGCCGCGGCTTCGGATTGCCCGATTGCGCCAGCGGCGTCAGCGTGCCGATCTCGACCGCGCCGAAACCGAGCCCGAAAAAGCCGGGAATCGCGCGCCCGTCCTTGTCCGCGCCAGCCGCCAGTCCGAGTGGATTGGGGAAGTCGAGCCCGGCAACCGTTACCGGGAGCCTTGGCGGCCTTGCCGCCATCGGCGTTCCCGCTGCCCCCCAGGCCGCGAGCATGTCGATGGTCAGGCCGTGCGCGCGCTCGGCATCGATCGCGAAGAGGAAAGGGCGGGCAAGAAAGGTCATGGCGCCGCCAATGACAGTCTGTCTGCGGGGGGTCAAAGCCCCTTCCGTTACGGAATGCTGGAATAATTTACCGGCGGCGAATCCATCCAATACGACTCGCACCCGATTCGGGTAGCAAGATGGTGCGACCCGAAGGGCCCCTGGGAGGGGGTTCTTTCCCTTGACGGCCCGGTTTTCGAAAGAAAACCGGGCCGCTTTCTTGGGTTAGCTCAATCATACCCGATACTCAAAATGGGTAGCAGCGCCCCGCAAAATCGTATAAAAACGACACAACGACGAAAGAACAGGGGCGCAACTTTCGTGTCTGATATCCAGCTGGATTATCGGGTTCCTTCACCCGACATAGCCGATCTCGTAAGTTTATTTTACGATTTCCGCGCGGACGTCCCATGGTTCGAGGACATGGAGCGGGCTGATTACGCCCAGTTGCGTTTCCGGCTGAGCCCCGGTTTCGGCGCCTATTATTTCCCCGATGGCGAGAAGGTGACCGGCGCGATCCACGTCGTCGGCCCGACCAGCGGCGCGACCCGCTGCAAGGTCGAGGGGCCGGTCCGGCTGTTCGGCGCCGGCATCACCCCGGCCGGCTGGGCGACGATCCTCGGCGGCGACGCGTCCGACATGCTCGACAATGCGATGGATGTCGGCGAGCCGTTGCTGCCGTGCATGCAGAAGGCGTTCGACGCGATCGCGGCGACCGAGAATATGGATCAGCGCGTGATCATCATGGAGACGCTGCTGCGCGAGCTGGCGCTCAATGCTGACAAGCAATGCGTCAATTTCGCGCGCCAGGTCGACGCCTGGCTCGAGAAAAGCAGTTCGCCCGAGATCGACGATCTGATCGAGGCGACCGGGCTGTCCCGCCGTCAGGTCGAGCGCAAGTGCAATACCCTGTACGGCGCCCCGCCCAAGCTGCTCGCGCGCAAATATCGCGCGCTTCGGGCCGCGGTGGCGATGCGTTCCGGGGAAATCAGCTTCGACGACGCGGTCGGCCAGGGCTTTTACGACCAGTCGCACCTGATCCGCGAGGTCAAGCAATTCACCGGCCTGACTCCCAAGCAGATCCGCGACCGGCCCACCGCGCTGGCCGAAATCACCGTGCAGCAACGCATGGCGATGTCCGGGCTGGTCAAGCCGCTGATTACGAGCACTTAGGCTCCCTCTCCCGTTGGGAGAGGGAAGGGTGAGGGTCGAGTTTAGCCACTCACCTCCACCCTCACCCTTCCGCACCCTGCGGGTGCTCCCTCCCTCTCCCAACGGGAGAGGGATACTTTGGGTTGACCTTCCTTCCCATCACGCCCACATGGCCAATCGGATCGAATTGATCTGATTTGAGAGTCATTCGCAACAATGCGCCTTTCGAGCCTGGCCGATTATGCCGTGGTGATGATGTCCGCCGCCGCCCGCCATTGCGGCGGGGTGGGGCGTCTCAACGCGACCAGCCTGGCCGAGGAAACCGGCTTGCCGTTGCCCACCGTGCAGAAGCTGGTGAGCAGGCTGTCTGCCGCCGGGCTGATCGAGAGCCAGCGCGGCACCGGCGGCGGCTTTCGGCTGTCGCGTCCGCCCGCGGCGATCAGCCTTGCCGATATCGTCGAGGCGATCGAGGGGCCGATCGCGATGACCGCCTGCGTCGACAATGGCGCGCATGACTGCTGTATCGAGGAGACGTGCCGCGTGAAGCCGCACTGGAATGTCGTGAACGGAGCGGTGCGCGGGGCGCTTGCCGGGGTCAGCCTCGCGAGCCTTTCGGCGCAGGCGCCTGTCGTCGTGGCGGAGCACGCGTGATGGCCACGAAGAACGCCGAAGCGCTCGCCGCCGCGAACAAGAAATACGAATGGGGCTTCTCGTCCGATATCGAACAGGAGTTCGCGCCCAAGGGCCTGTCCGAGGATACCGTCCGCTTCATCTCGGCCAAGAAGGGCGAGCCGGAGTGGATGCTCGAATGGCGGCTCAAGGCCTATCGGCTGTGGCTGACGATGACTCCGCCCGACTGGGCCAAGCTCAACGTTCCGCCGATCGACTATCAGGACGCCTATTATTACGCCGAGCCCAAGGCGAAGCCGAAGCTGGGGTCGCTGGATGAGGTCGATCCCGAAATCCTGCGCGTCTATGAGAAGCTCGGCATCCCGATCGAGGAGCAGAAGGTGCTTGCCGGGGTCGAGGGCAGCCGCAAGGTGGCGGTCGATGCGGTATTCGACAGCGTCAGCGTCGCGACGACCTTCCGCGCCGAGCTCGAGAGTGCGGGAGTCATCTTCCGGTCGATCTCCGAGGCGATCAAGGAATATCCCGACCTCGTCCGCAAGTGGCTGGGCAAGGTCGTCCCGCAGCACGACAATTACTTCGCGGCGCTCAATTGCGCGGTCTTCTCCGACGGCACCTTCGTCTATGTCCCCGAAGGCGTGCGCTGCCCGATGGAACTGTCGACCTATTTCCGTATCAATGCCGAGAATACCGGCCAGTTCGAGCGGACGCTGATCGTCGCCGACAAGGGCGCGTACGTCTCCTATCTCGAAGGCTGCACCGCGCCGATGCGCGACGAGAACCAGCTCCACGCCGCGGTGGTCGAACTGGTCGCGCTCGACGATGCCGAGATCAAATATTCGACCGTTCAGAACTGGTATCCGGGCGACGAGAACGGCGTCGGCGGCATCTACAATTTCGTCACCAAGCGCGCATTGTGCCAGGGCCGCAATAGCAAGGTGTCGTGGACCCAGGTCGAGACCGGCTCCGCGATCACCTGGAAATATCCGAGCTGCGTGCTGGCCGGCGAGAATTCGGTCGGCGAATTCTACTCGGTCGCGGTCACCAACAATCGCCAGCAGGCCGATACCGGCACCAAGATGATCCATCTCGGCAAGGGCAGCCGTTCGACCATCGTGTCGAAAGGCATCTCGGCCGGCCATTCGGACAATACCTATCGCGGGCTGGTGCGCGTCGCGCCGACCGCGGAAGGCGTGCGCAACTTCACCCAGTGCGACAGCCTGCTGCTCGGCGACAAATGCGGCGCGCACACCGTGCCCTATATCGAGGTGCGCAACCCGTCGGCGCAGATCGAGCATGAGGCGACCACGTCGAAGATCAGCGAGGACCAGTTGTTCTACGCGATGCAGCGCGGGCTCGACCAGGAAGCGGCGGTGGCGCTGATCGTCAACGGCTTCGCGCGCGAGGTGCTGCAGCAGCTGCCGATGGAATTCGCGGTCGAGGCACAGAAATTGCTGGGGATCAGCCTGGAGGGGAGTGTGGGGTGATGTTGACGTTGTTGATCATTGCCTTGGCCATGGCCCCTGTTTCTCCCGCGCCCGGGCAGGAGTCGATCTCGCTGAATGTCCCCGACGACATTTCTCCGGCGATGGATCCCTATGTCCGGTGCCGGCTGCAATCGGTCGGCGCCACGATGTACGACAAGGACGACAAGCCCATGCCGGCGCTGGTCGAAAAGGGCGGCGATTGCACGGCGGTGCGTACCAAGGCGGTCGCCGATGCCGATGTGGCGCTCGCGCAGCAAGGCAAGAAGGACAGCGTCCGGGCCAAGCTCATCGCCAAGACCGTGAAAAGCATCGACGAGTTCGCCGAAAAAGAGGGGCGCCTGATGGCGGCGGCCGCCGAAAAACTAGACGCAGCAGCAGACAATATGCGGGCGGCCGCAAAGAAAGCAGATTGATGCTCCAGATTGAAAACCTCCACGCCGAAGTCGACGGCAAGCCGATCCTCAAGGGCCTCTCGCTCGCCGTGAATGCGGGCGAAGTGCATGCCATCATGGGGCCGAACGGCGCTGGAAAGTCCACGCTCGGTTATGTGCTGGGCGGCCGGCCGGGCTACGACGTGACCGACGGATCGGTGGTCTTCGAGGGCGAGAACCTGCTCGAGATGGAGCCGCACGAGCGCGCGGCGGCCGGGCTGTTCCTCGGCTTCCAATATCCGGTCGAGATCCCCGGCGTCTCCAACGTCCAGTTCCTCCGCGAGTCGCTCAACAGCCAGCGACGCGCGCGCGGCCAGGATCCCTTGTCGGGCGGCGAGTTCCTCAAGCTGGCGCGCGCCGAGGCCGCGGCCCTGTCGATGGAGGCCGAGATGCTCAAGCGTCCGGTCAATGTCGGCTTTTCGGGCGGCGAGAAGAAGCGCAACGAGATGGTCCAGATGGGGATCATCGCGCCGAAGCTCGCGATCCTCGACGAGACCGATAGCGGGCTCGACATCGACGCTCTCCGTGTGGTCGGGGACGGCATCAACCGCATCATGCGCGCGCCCGACAAGGCGGTAGTGCTGATCACGCATTACCAGCGGCTGCTTGATTACGTGAAGCCCGACTTCGTCCATGTGCTCGAGAGTGGCCGGATCACGCGCAGCGGTGGCGCCGAGCTGGCGCTTGAGCTCGAACGCGAGGGCTATGGAGCAGTGGCGGCGTGATCGCACTCGCTCTTCTGGCCGCGGTCCAGACGACACCGGCGGCGCCTCCCGAGGCGGATATCGTGGTCGTCGCGCGGCGGCTCCAGGCATTGTCGGTCATTGTCGGCAGGAATGCGCAGGGGCGTTTCACCTGCAGCCTGAGCGACTCGAGCGGTAGCCCCACGCTCGACGTGCAATTGTGCCTGGCCGCGTCGAAATGCGTCGAGAAGGGCAAGGCCGGGGCGGCGGTGTCGCGCTGCATCGACAAGCGCAAGCCGGGGTTGCTCGCCGACCTGCGCGCGAGCCGGGAGAGCGGAAAATGACCTTGCTCGCCATCCCCACGCGCCGCGACGAAGCCTGGAAATATAGCGACCTCGAGGCGCTCAAATCGGTGTGGCCGCTCAATCCCGCCGAGCGCATCGTCGTGCCTGCGGGCGAGGAATACACGCGCGTCATCGTGCAGGATGCGGGTGTCGACGCGGTAGCGGTCAAGGACATCGACATCGTGCTCGAACCGGGCGCGCGGGCGACGGTCCATATCCTCAATATCGGCGGCAAGCTTGGCCGCGTCGCGATCGACGTGACGTGCCGCGAAGGCGCGCATTTCGAACTCGGCGGAGTGATCCTCGGCGGCGGCGAGCAGACGCTGGAGATCGTCACCACGGTCAACCATGTCGAGCCAGAAGCGACCTCGAACCAGGTCGTCCGCTCGGTGCTCGGCGGCAAGGCGACCGGGTCCTATCTCGGCAAGGTCGCGGTCGCGCGCAATGCACAGAAGACCGATGCCAGCCAGTCGGTGAAGGCAATGCTCCTCGCCCGCACGGCGACCGCCAATGCCAAGCCCGAGCTGGAGATCTTCGCCGACGACGTGAAATGCGCGCACGGCGCGACGGTCGGCGAGCTCGATGCGATGGCGCTGTTCTACCTGGAAAGTCGCGGTATCCCGACGGCGGACGCTAAGGCGCTGCTGCTGAGAGCGTTCGTCGGATCGGTGTTCGACGGGATCGCCGACGAGGCGGAGCGCGCGCGGGTCGAAGCAGCGGCGCAGGCCGCGCTGGAGCGGATGCTCGGCAGTGGGAAGGGTGAAGGCCGGTAATGGATACTGCGTTCGACCCTCACCCTTCCGCGGCTTCGCCGCTCCCTCCCTCTCCCAATGGGAGAGGGAATCTGGGGCCCCTCGACGTCCTCGCCGATTTCCCGGCGATCCCGGCGGGCTGGCATTATCTCGACAGCGCAGTGTCGGCGCAGAAGCCGCGTATGGTGATCGACGCGATCGAACGCGGCTATGCGCGCGACTACGCCGCGGTGCATCGCGGTGTGTATCAGCGGTCGGCCGACATGACGCTCGCCTATGAAGCCGCCCGCAAGCGGGTCGCCGGGTTCATTGGCGGCGAGGAGCGCGAGATCGTCTTCGTTCGCGGCGCGACCGAAGCAATCAATCTCGTCGCGCACAGCTGGGCCGGCGAGCAATTGAAGTCGGGCGACCGCATCCTGCTGTCGACGCTCGAGCATCATTCGAACATCGTGCCGTGGCAGCTCGTCGCCGAGCGGATCGGCGTGGCAATCGACGTCGTCCCACTGACCGCGGACGGGCTGATCGACCTCGACGCGATGGCGGCAATGATCACGCCCGCGCACAAGCTCGTCGCGCTGGCGCATGTCTCCAACGTGCTGGGGTCGGTGCTCGACGCGAAGCGCGCGGCGGAGATCGCGCATTCGGTCGGGGCGAAGATCCTGCTCGACGGCTGCCAGGCGGTGCCGCGCATGCCGGTCGACATTCGCGCGCTGGATTGCGATTTTTACGTCTTTTCGGGGCACAAGCTCTACGGCCCGACCGGGATCGGCGTGTTGTGGGGCCGCTACGAATTGCTCGACGCCATGCCGCCTTATCAGGGTGGCGGGTCGATGATCGATCGCGTGACGTTCGCCAAGACGACCTATGCTCCGGCACCGGGCCGGTTCGAGGCGGGGACGCCACATATCGTCGGGGTGGTCGGGCTCCATGCCGCGATCGACTATGTCGAGAGCGTCGGGCTGGAGCGCATCCACGCGCACGAGACCGCATTGGTCGCCGCCACGCGCGATCGGCTGTCGCAGATCAATTCGGTGCGGCTGTTCGGGCCGGCGGACTCGGCCGGGATCGTGAGTTTCGCGGTCGAGGGGGTGCATCCGCACGATGTCGCCACCATCTTGGACGAAAGCCAGGTCGCGATCCGCGCGGGACACCATTGCGCGCAGCCATTGATGGAAGCGCTGGGGGTGCCGGCAACGGCGCGGGCGAGCTTCGGGGTCTATTCGTCGCTGGCGGATGTCGAGGCGTTGGCCAAGGGAATTGAACGGGTTACGAGGATCTTCGGATGAACGAAGAGAGAAAAATCGAGGTCGAGGAAGTCGCATCGGTCGAGGCGCCGCCCAAGGCGCGGGTCGAGGATGCGGGCGCGAGCTTCGAGCGCAAGCGCGATTATCTCGCCGGCTTCCTGTCGCAAAAGCCCGAACCCTTGTCGGGTGGCGAGCCGGGCGGCGCCTTGTACGAAGCGGTGATCGATGCGCTCAAGGAAATCTACGATCCGGAAATCCCGGTGAACATCTACGACCTCGGCCTGATCTACAATGTCGAGGTCACCGATGAAGGCCATGCCGCGGTGACGATGACGCTGACCACGCCGCATTGCCCGGTTGCGGAATCGATGCCCGCCGAAGTCGAATTGCGCGTCGCCAGCGTGCCGGGGATCGGCATTGCCGACGTCAATCTGGTCTGGGATCCGCCCTGGGACCCGCAGAAGATGTCGGACGACGCCAAGCTCGAATTGGGGATGCTGTGATGGCGACCACATTGCGGCCGCGACCCGCCGCCGTCCTGCTGACCGACCGCGCCGAGGCGCGCATCGCCGAGCTGATGTCCAAGGCGCCCGAAGGCGCGATCGGCGTCAAGCTGTCGACCCCGCGGCGTGGCTGTTCGGGGCTGGCCTATTCGGTCGACTATGTGACCGCCGCCAATCCGATGGACGAGAAGATCGAGACGCCGGGCGGCGTCTTCTTCGTCGATGGCGCGTCGGTGCTCTACCTGATCGGTTCGACGATGGACTGGGTCGAGGACGATTTCGCCGCAGGCTTCGTGTTCGAGAACCCCAACGCCAAGGGTGCGTGCGGGTGCGGGGAGAGCTTTACGGTCTAGCGGCCGCCCATGCCTGGCGCGCCATCGTCAGGAAGGCAGCCCTGTCGGCGGGTGTGGCAAAGGCACGTCGCGGAACAAGGAACGCGTTTCCGTTCGTCCGGGCAATCACGATCTGATCGTCCCGGTCGGAAATAGCCGCCACGTCGCGCCAGGCTACTGCGGCGTGGAGTTTACCGATCCAGGTCTCCAGCCCGGCATGATCGATCTTGAGCGTGCGGACCTGCGGCTTGAACCAGGCGAGCGGATAGAGCGCCAGAACCACGCAAGGAAGAAGGCCGCACCCAAAAGCGATGACGACGGTCGTCGTTGTCGGCTGATGCCCGTCTGCCAGGACGATCAGCGCGCACGCTGCGATGGTGAGAAACAGGCTGGCGTGGACGCGCCAGAGCCGCTGCTTCCACAATCGCCAATAATGCGTCCAAACCTCGCTGCGCAGCGAATTGTAGGTGATCGTCTGCGGCATCGACACGGATTATCGGTAAACGAAGAAGAGGATCGTCAAGGCCGCAGCCACTGCGATCAGTACAAAATATCCCAGGATATACAGCCACCCCTGGTCGCTTTCGGCCTGCGCCGTGAGCGCGGTCCCGAGACTCTCCAATAGGACGCCGATCAAGTCGTGCATTTCACGCCTTCCGCAACAGCAAAGCCGTCCGCAAACACTCGCACACCACTTCGTCGCGCTGGTTGAGCATGCGATGCTTCCACGTCACCAGCCCCGCATTGGGCCGCGACTTGCTGTCGCGCAGCTCGGTCACTTCGCTGGTCGCGTGGAGCGTGTCGCCGATGAACACCGGCTTGGGCATCACCAGTTTGTCGTAACCGAGATTGGCGACCAACGTCCCCATCGTCGTTTCGGCAACGGTGATCCCGACCATCAGGCTGAACGTGAAAGTGCCGTTGACGAGGATCCGGCCGAACTCGCTCGCTTTCGCCGCCTCGGCGTCGAGGTGGAGCGGTTGCGGGTTGTGGGTCATGGTCGACCACAGCAAATTGTCGGTCTCGGTCACCGTGCGGCGCAACGGGTGCTCGATCGTCTCGCCGATGCTCCATTCGTCGAAATATTTGCCCGGCATCAATGCATCTCCGTCAGATACAGCTTGAACCCGGCATGGCTCTTCGCCCAGCCGAGCTTTTCGTAGAAAGCATGCGCGCGCGTCCGGTCGTTGTTTGAGGTCAGCTGCGCCATGAAGCAACCGCGCTCGCGGAACCACGCCACGGCCCAGTCGATCATCTGCGCGCCCAGCCCGAGCGAGCGGCGGTCCGCGGCAACCCGCACCGCTTCGATCTGCCCGCGCCACGCCCCGCGATTGAGCAGGCCGGGCAGGAGCGAGAGCTGCATCGTACCGACCACTGCGCCGTCGATCTCCGCGACGATCAGCCGCTGGTTGGGATCGGCCGTAATGGCGTCGAACGCGGCGAGATAGGCCGCGTCGAGCGGCTCGGACGGGTCATCCTTGCGGCCGCCGATCTGGTCCTCGGCGAGCATGCGGATGATCACCGGCAGGTCGGCCATCGTGGCGTCGCGATAGGTAAGCATCACCATTTCAACTCGTCGAGCCAGGGCGAGAAATGCGGCAGATCGGCCGAGACCTTGTCCGGATAATCCGCCGCGCGCTTCTCGAGGAACGACGCCACGCCTTCCTGCGCGTCCGCGCTGGCGCCGCGCGACCAGACGAGGCGGCTGTCGAGCCGGTGTGCCTCGATCGGTGAGGCGGCGCCGAGCATCCGCCACATCATCTGCCGCGTCAGCGCGACCGAGACCGGCGCCGATTGGGCGGTCAGTTGATGCGCGAGCTCTCGCGCGGCGGGAAGCAGGTCGGCGGCGGAATGAACCGAGCGGACCAGCCCGGCTTGCTGCGCTTCGGCAGCGGGAACGAGGCGACCCGAATAGCACCAGTCGAGCGCGGTCGAGATACCGACGAGCCGCGGCAGGAACCAGCTCGACGCGGCCTCGGGCACGATCCCGCGCCGGGCGAAGACGAAGCCGTAGCGTGCGGTATCGGCGGCAAGGCGGAAGTCCATCGGCAGGGTCATGGTCGCGCCGATCCCGACCGCCGCGCCGTTGATCGCGCCGATCACCGGCTTCTTCGACTGGAAGATGCGCAGCGACAGCATGCCGCCGCCATCGCGTATGCCTTCGTGATCCCAGTCGACCGAACCGTCGGCATGGACCGGCGATCCGGCATCGGACCAGCGCGGACCCTTGGCATAATCGAACGTCGCGCCGCCGGCGGACAAGTCGGCGCCGGCGCAGAAAGCGCGCTCGCCGCTGCCGGTGACGATCACCGCGCGGACTTGGTCGTCGGCATCGGCGCGGTCGAACGCGCCAATCATTTCGTGCATCATCTGCGCGGTGAAGGCGTTCATCGCGTCCGGGCGGTCGAGGGTAATGGTCAGGATGCCGTCAGTGATGTCGACGCGGGTTTGCTGGGTCATCGAGCTATTTCCGTCACTCCGCCTTCTCGATCCGCGCGAGCAACGCGTCGACCTGCACCTGCGCGCCCGATTCGGCGTTCAACTCCGCCACCACGCCATCGAACGGCGCGACCAGGCCGTGTTCCATCTTCATCGCCTCGAGCGTCAGCAGCTTCTGACCCTTGGTCACCGTGTCGCCCGCAGCGACCTCCACCGCAATCACGCGGCCGGGCATCGGTGCCAGGATCGCGCCGTCGCCTGCGCTGCCGCCGGCGCTACCCGTCGCTCGCCAGCGGGTCAGGTTCCAGGTCTGGCCATCCTCGGCGACGAGCAGGCTGTCGAGCGGCTCTTCGCCCGGCTCGGCGGGGGAAGGCGTGATCGTCACGGCCTCGCCATCGAGCAGGAAGGTGGCCGCCCGGCGCGTCGGCGCATTGAGGCGGAAGCCCGTCATCGCCTCGTCACCGATCAACGCCGCGGCGGCATCGGCAAGCGCCTCATCCGACGGGCGCGGCGGCGGCATCAGCGCGTCGCTCTCGCGCGCAATCAGGCCAGTATCGACATTGCCGCTGGCGAACGCCTCATGCTCGAGCGCCTCGACCAGGAAGCCGGCATTGCACCGCACCGGCCAGACTACCGCGTCGGCCAGCGCATCGGCGAGGTTCTCGCGCGCCTCTTCGCGATCCTCGCCCCAGGCGATGACCTTGGCGATCATCGGATCGTAGAAAGGCGAGATGTCGGCGCCTTCTTCGACTCCGGTATCGATCCGTGCGCCTTCCCCCAGATCGAACGCCTCGAGCCGGCCGATCGACGGCAGGAAACCGCGGGCCGGATCCTCGGCATAGAGCCGCGCTTCCATCGCCCAGCCGTTGATGCCGAGCTGGTCCTGCGTCTTGGGCAGTGTCTCGCCCGACGCGACGCGGAGCTGCCATTCGACCAGGTCCTGTCCGGTAATCTCCTCGGTCACCGGATGCTCGACCTGCAGCCGGGTGTTCATTTCCATGAACCAGATGCGGTCGGCGCGCAGACCCTCGCTGGCGTCGGCGATGAACTCGATCGTACCTGCGCCGACATAGTCGACCGCCTGCGCGGCGCGCACCGCAGCGGCGCAGATCGCTTCCCGGGTCGCCGCATCCATACCGGGCGCGGGCGCTTCCTCGATCACTTTCTGGTGGCGGCGCTGGAGCGAGCAATCGCGTTCGAACAGATGGACGACATTGCCATGGCTGTCGCCGAATACCTGGACCTCGATATGGCGCGGGCTGAGGATGTATTTTTCGAGCAGCACGCGGTCGTCGCCGAACGACGATGCGGCCTCGCGCTGGCATGACAGCAGGGCGTCGGCAAACTCGCCTGCCTCGTCGACCCGGCGCATGCCCTTGCCGCCGCCGCCCGCGACCGCCTTGATCAGCACCGGATAGCCGATCGCGTCGGCCTCGGCCTGGAGCCGGTCGGGCGACTGGTCCTCGCCGAGATAGCCCGGCGTGACCGGTACTTCTGCCGCGATCATCCGCACCTTGGCGGCATCCTTCAGCCCCATTGCGCGAATGCTGTCCGGGTTGGGACCGACCCAGGTCAGCCCGGCATCCTTCACTGCCTGCGCGAAGTCGGCATTCTCGGACAGGAAGCCGTATCCCGGATGGATCGCCTCGGCACCCGTCGCTTTGGCCGCGGCAATGATCTTGTCGCCTTGCAAGTAACTTTCGCGTGCCGGCGACGGGCCGATATGCACTGCCTCGTCGGCCTGGCGGACGTGCAGCGCATTGGCGTCGGCATCCGAATAGACCGCGACGGTGCGAATGCCGAGCGCACGCGCGGTGCGGATGATCCGGCAGGCGATTTCGCCGCGATTGGCGATGAGCAGGGACGTCAGCAACTTATTTTCTCCGTGGGCGCGTCGCGCCGCAGCCAAAGGTCCGGACCGACCAGGTCACGTTCTGAATCTTCCATGCGCCGGAATCGCGCACGAGGTCGAAATGCTGATAACCGCAGTGGCGTATCACGCCATTGACCGAGAAGGTGTAGCGGCCCGACACGGTAGCGATCGCGCCCTCGACCATGACGACCGGCGCGATCATCTGCTCTTCATATCGTTCGGGACCTGGGTCGACGCTTGCCCAGGCGGCGAGGTCGACGCTGCGTACAGTTCGGCTGCGATCGGCCTTTTCCATAACGACTGTCGCGGTGCCGGTGGGGCGCAGGCGCGCGCGGATCGCCGCCTCGTCCTTGGCGGCGATGCCTGCGAAGGCGGCTTCGACCACCGCCAGGACGTCCGCCTGTCCGCCATCGGCTAAGGCCGGTGCAAGGGCGAGGAGGAAGGCCGCAATGATCACGACGCCGGACATCCCTTGGTGCGCTGCGACCAGGTCACATTCTGGACCTTCCACGCGCCATTCTCGCGGACCAGATCGAAATGATCGACTCCACAGGTCGCGACCTTGCCGTCGACCGACAGCGTGAAGTCGCCCCATACCATCGCGATGTCGCCGTCGATCTGGATCATCGGACTGCCGGTGAATTGCTCGTGATAGCGATGCTCGCCCGGCTTGATCTGCGCGAGATAATCTTCCCAGCTGATGTGGCGGATCAGCCTGGTGCCGTCGGCGCGTGTTGCCGCGACGGTCGCGCCGCCACCGCCGTCGACGCGGATCTGGGCGCGGATCGCGGCGGCGTCGGTCGCATCGATCCCCGCGAACCACGCCTTGAGCGGCGCCATCACCGCTGCCGCATCGCTCGCCGGAACGGGAGTGGGCGCTTCGGGGGCGGCGGGCACGGCGGCGGTGAGCAGCAGGGGAAGGAAGAACATCGGGCGGCTCCTGTGGACGATCGGCGGACTGGTTTATTGCGCTGCGCAGCCCGTGGTGCGGCTCGACCAGGTGACGTTCGCCACTTTCCAGGCGCCGTTTTCGCGGACGAGATCGAAATGGTCGACGCCGCAATGATGGACCTTGCCGTCGATCAGGAACGTATAGGGTCCCCAGACCATCGCGATGTCGCCATCGATCTCGATCGCCGGATCGCTCAGCCTTTCCTCGAACTTTTCGGGGCCGGGTTTCACGCCCGAGGCGAATTCGGTCGCGGTCAGGCGGCGGACGCTGCGCGTGCCGTCGGCTTTTTCCGCCGCGACCACCGCGGTGGCGTCAGGACGCAATGCCGCGAGTATGATGGCGGAATCGCGCCGCGCGAGACCGTCGAACAGCGCGTTGACCGGTGCCATGACCGCAGCCTCGTCGCTCGCGGGCGGCGGCAGCGGATTGGCCGGCGGGAGCTTGTCGGCCTTCTGGTCGGCCAGGACGAGGAGCAGGGGAAGAAGAAAGGGCATGGGGTCGGCTCCGTCAGTTGCGTTGGGCCTGGAGGTAGAAATGGAGGATTGCCGCGCCCGCGACCGCGGCGGGCAATGCCCATCGCGTTGCGAAGCGCAGGATCGGATGGCTGCCGGCCTGCTTGGCGATATGCTTTTGGAGGTCGGCGCGGACACGGTCGATCGCGCCGGGATAATGCTCGCCCGCTGTCTCCATGCGGTCGAGATCGGCGGCGACCTTGGGCCACAGGAGCGACCGATCGGGCTCGCTCTTGATCAGATCATAGACGAATTCGCGGCGCTTCTGGTCGTATGTCTGACGTACCTTGCCGGCCTCCTGCTGCCGGGCGGTGTCCATATAGCCGGTGAACAGCTCCAGCTCGTCGGCAAGCTCGAGCATCGGGCGGTAATCGGGCATCGTCACATCCGGAACACGCCGAAGCTCGGGCGCTCCGGGATCGGGGCGTTGAGCGTGGCAGCGAAGGCGAGGCCCAGCACGTCGCGGGTCTGGGCCGGGTCGATGATGCCGTCGTCCCATAGCCGCGCGGTGGCGTGCCACGGATTGCCCTGTGCCTCGTAATCGTCGCGGATCGGCTGCTTGAAGGCTTCAGCTTCTTCCGGGGTCCATTTCGCGGCGTCGCGATGGACCGTCGCGAGCACCGAGGCGGCCTGCTCTCCGCCCATCACGCTGATCCGGCTGTTGGGCCAGGAGAACAGGAAGCGCGGCGAGTAAGCGCGCCCCGCCATGCCGTAATTGCCCGCGCCGAAGCTGCCGCCGATCAGCACGGTGATCTTGGGCACGCTGGCGGTCGCGACCGCGGTGACCAACTTGGCGCCGTGCTTGGCGATCCCCTCGGCCTCGTATTTGCCGCCGACCATGAAGCCCGAAATGTTCTGGAGAAAGAGCAGTGGGATCCGCCGCTGGCAGGCGAGCTCGATGAAATGCGCGCCCTTGACCGCGCTCTCGCTGAACAGCACCCCGTTATTCGCCAGGATCGCGACGGGCATGCCCCAGATGTGCGCGAAGCCGCAGACCAGGCTGGAGCCGTACAGCGCCTTGAATTCGTTGAACTCGGAGCCGTCGACCAGCCGCGCGATGATCTCGTGCACGTCGTACGGCGCGCGGACGTCCTGCGGGATGATGCCGTACAATTCCCGCGGATCGAATCTGGGCGGGCGCGGCTCGCGCAATTCGATGCCCGGCGCGGCGTCGGGCTGGAGCGTCGAGACGATGTCGCGGACGATGGTCAGCGCGTGCTCGTCATTCTCGGCGAGATGGTCGACCACGCCCGACTTGCGCGCGTGGAGGTCGCCGCCGCCAAGATCCTCGGCCGAGATCACTTCGCCGGTCGCGGCCTGGACCAAGGGCGGGCCGGCAAGGAAGATCGTGCCCTGGTTGCGGACGATGACGCTTTCGTCGGACATGGCCGGGACATAGGCGCCGCCCGCAGTGCAGCTGCCCATCACGCAGGCGATCTGCGGGATGCCCTTGGCCGACATATTGGCCTGGTTGAAGAAGATCCGGCCGAAATGCTCGCGGTCGGGGAACACCTCGGCCTGGTGGGGCAGGTTGGCGCCGCCCGAATCGACGAGGTAGATGCACGGCAGGCGGTTCTGCTCGGCAATCTCCTGCGCGCGGAGATGCTTCTTGACCGTCATCGGGTAATAGGTACCGCCCTTCACGGTGGCATCGTTGCAGACGATCATCACCTGCCGTCCGGAGACGCGACCGACGCCGGCGATCATCCCGGCACCCGGCACCTCGCCACCATACAGGTCGCAGGCCGCGAGCTGGCCGATCTCGAGAAACGGCGAGCCGGGATCGAGCAACCGCTCGACGCGGTCGCGCGGGAGCAATTTGCCGCGGGCGACATGGCGGTCGCGCGACGAGTCGGAGCCGCCGCGCGCGGCCTTGGCGACGTCGGCGCGCAGCCGCTCGACCAGGGTACGATTGTGCGCGGCATTGGCGCGGAACTGCTCGCCATCGGCGGACAGTTTGGTGTCGAGGACGGGGGCGCTCATGCCCGCCTGACTAGCGATGCCGCGACCCCAAGGGAAGCGCTGGAACCGCTCGGCATGTTAGTGTAGCCAATGGGTCATACACCTACTTGAAGAGGGGTCCCCCGATGAAGCGTTCCGTTCTCGCCGCCATGCTGCTCGCCACCACCGCCGGCGGGGTCGCTCTGTGGCAATCGCCCGCGATCGGGCAGGCGGTGTCGGGAACCAGGTCCGGCGTCGACCAGGCGCTGATCGACCGGAACGCCAAGCCCGGCGACGATTTCAACGCCTATGCCAATGGGGCGTGGCTCAAGACCGCCGAAATCCCGGCGGACCGTTCGTCGGTCGGCGTCGGAGTTGACGTCTCCAAGGTCGCCGAAGGGCGCAACAACGGCATCATCAAGAGTGCCGGCGAAGCCAATGCCAAGGCCGGCACCGACCTGCGCCGCATCGCCGATTATTACGAGGCCTATAACAACACCGCCGCGATCGAAGCGCGCGGCACCGCGCCGCTGAAGGCGATCCTCGCGCCGATCGCCGCGCTCAAGTCCAGGGCCCAGCTGTCGGCGATGCTCGGTGCCAACATGCGGGCCGATACCGACCCGTTCAACAACAACAATTATGGCTCGACGGACAATCTGTTCGGCCTGTTCGTCGGCCAGGATCTCAACAAGCCGACGATCAACGCGCCATACCTGATGCAGGGCGGCGTCGGCATGCCCGACCGCGATTATTATCTCTCCAAGACCAAGGAGATGGGCGAGCTGCGCGACGGCTATCGCGCTTATGTCGAAAAGACTTTCTCGCTGGCCGGGATGAGCGACGCCAAGGCACGCGCCGACCGCGTCTTCGCGCTCGAGATGAAGATCGCCGAGGCGCAGACCGACATCATCACCGCACAGGACGCGCACAAGGGCGACAATCCCTGGACCCGCGCCGATTTTGCGAAGAAGGCGCCTGGCATCGACTGGAACGCCTATTGGACCGCGGCGGGCCTGCCCAAGCAGCAGAATTTCATCGTCTGGAATCCGGAGACGACGACCAAGGTCGCAGCACTCGTCGCCGGCGAGCCGATGCAGTCGTGGCAGGACTGGCTGGCCTTCCACCGTATCAACGAAGTGGCGTCGGCACTGCCCAAGGCGTTCGACGACGCCAAGTTCGACTTCTTCGGTAAGCAGATGGTCGGCACCCCGGCGCAGCAGCCGCGCGACAAGCGCTCGATCGGCGCCGTCAACGGTGCGCTCGGCTATGAGGTCGGCAAGATCTACGCCGCCAAATATTTCCCGGCCTCGTCCAAGGCCGCGATCCAGACGATGGTGAAGAACATCGTCGCCGCATTCGACAAGCGGATTACCGCGCTCGACTGGATGGCGCCGGCGACCAAGGCAGAGGCGCGCAAGAAGCTGCAAGTGCTGAAAGTGGGGATCGGCTATCCCGACACCTGGCCGATGCGCCCTTATTATGCGGTCAGCGCGACCGATCCGGCCGGCAATCTGCTGCGCGCCAAGCTGTCCAACTATCGCTACCAGATCGGCAAGATCGGCAAGGCGCCCGATCGCGGCGAATGGTGGATGACCCCGCAGACGGTCAATGCGGTCAATCTGCCGTTGCAGAACGCGCTCAATTTCCCGGCGGCGATCCTCTATACGCCCTATTTCGATCCGGGCTTCGAGGACGCCGCGAATTACGGCGCGATCGGCGCGGTGATCGGGCACGAGATCAGCCACAGCTTCGACAATCTCGGTGCCGATTTCGATTCGACCGGTCGCCTGCGCAACTGGTGGACCCCGACCGACCTCGCGCGGTTCGAGGCGTCGGGCAAGGCGCTCGCCGATCAGTATGACAAGTACGAGGTGCTGCCCGGCCTGTTCGCCAAGGGCGAGCAGGAGCTGGGCGAGAATATTGCCGACACCGCCGGCCTGACCGCGGCGTACGAGGCCTATCACGCGTCGCTCGGCGGCAAGCCCTCGCCGGTGATCGACGGGCTGACCGGCGACCAGCGCTTCTTCCTTGCCTTTGCGCAGAGCTGGCGAGCCAAGATGCGCGATCGCGCGATCCGCGCGCGCATCGCGACCGACGTCCACGCGCTGAACTTCCTGCGGACCGAGACGGTGCGCAATCTCGACGCCTGGTACGATGCCTTCGGAGTGAAGCCGGGCGACAAGCGCTACCTCGCACCCGCCGATCGCGTCCACGTCTGGTAAGCAGGTGACGCCGGACGATCGCTCTCCGGTTCTCGTCGGATGCGGCGAGGCGGTCGATCGTCCGGCAGCCCTGGCGGCAGCGCTCGATCCGGTCGGGCTGATGGCGCTCGCCGCGCGAAGAGCAGAGGCCGACGCGGGTGGCCGCCTGCTGGCGAGTATCGACCGGCTGGACGTCGTCAACCTGGTGAGCTGGCGGTATCGCGATCCGCCGGGAGAGCTGGCGGCGCGATTGGGGATCGAGCCGCGCACGACCAATTATGCGGCAATCGGCGGCGAGACGCCGACCAAGCTCGTCCATGAGGCCGCGCTGGCGATCGCGCGCGGCGAGGCGCGGGTTGCGCTGATTGCCGGTGCCGAGGCGCAGCACAGCGCCGCACGGGCGCAGAAGGAGGGGGCGGACCTGCCCTGGCCGGCCTTCGCGCATGATGCACCGGCGCGAGTCGAGCGCGGCACCTATCTCCACCCGCTGGCATTGGCGCTCGGCGCGTCGATGCCGGTCAGCGTCTATCCGTTCTACGACATGGCGAGCGCACACGCCTGGGGGCAGAGTCCGGCGGAGGCGCAGGCCGAGTCGGCGGCATTGTGGGCGCGTTATGCCGCGGTCGCGGCGAACAATCCGTCGAGCTGGCTGGGCGAGGCGTTTGACGCCGCAACGATTGCCACCGCGACCCCGGCCAACCGGCTGATCGCCTGGCCCTACACCAAGCTGATGGTCGCCAATCCGATGGTCAATCAAGGCGCGGCGGTGATCGTCACCGACCTGGCGACAGCCCGCGCTGCCGGGGTCGATGAAGCGCGGATGATCCACCTGATCGGGGGTGCCGCCGCCGACGAGTCTCGCGATTATCTGGCGCGCGACGGTTATGCGGCGAGCCCGGCCCAGGAGGCGGTACTGACCCAGGCACGCGCGCTGGCGGGTGGCCGGATCGACGCGGTCGAGCTCTATTCGTGCTTTCCCTGCGTGCCCAAGATGGCGCGGCGGACATTGGGGCTTGGCAACGATGTCGAGCCGACCGTGACCGGCGGGCTGACGTTTTTCGGCGCGCCGCTCAACGACTATATGCTGCACGCCGTGGCCGCGATGATGCGGCGATTGCGCGAGCGGGGCGGGACCGGGTTGCTTTATGGGCAAGGTGAGTTCGTCACCAAGCATCACGCATTGCTGCTGTCGGCGCAGTGGCCCGAAGCGCCGCTGGCGACGGATTATTCGGTAGCGGCGGACGCCGATCGCCGGCGTGGTCCGCTACCGCCGACCATCGCGCCGGCTGACGGCGAAGCGACGCTCGAAACCGCGACGATCCTCTATCGCCGCGACGGCGCGGTGGAGCATGGCGTGGCGATCCTGCGTACCGGTAATGGCGCGCGGACGATGGCGGCGGTCGCGCCAGATGATCGCGCGACGCTTGCGGCGATCACCGATCCAGCGCGCTATCCGGTCGGACGGCGCGGTCGCATCGTTGCCGGCGACCGGCCGTTGTTCAGCCTTGCCTAGTGTGCGTCGGGTGGCGGCTTGGTGCCGACCGCCGGTGCCTTGCAGAACGGCACTATGATGAGGGCGGCTAGGAACAGATAGGCCATCAGGCGGAAGACGTCGTCGAACGCCAGGGTCAGCGCCTGGCGCCCAACGACCCGCGCCATCGTCCCCTCGGCCATCATCAGCGCATGCTGCGGGTCGGGCGTATAGGCGCCGATGCCGTGGGCGAGGGCGGCGATCATCTCGTTCGCCGCGCGGGCCGACTGGCCGAGCGCTTCGCTCAACCGTTCGATATGTTCGCGGGTCATGTCCTGCAGCCAGGTGTTGACCAGCGCGATGCCGATCGCGCCCCCCAGGTTGCGCATCAGGTTGAACAAGGCCGAGGCATAACGCAACTCAGGCCCCGAGAAATTGCCGAGCGCGAGGCCGACCGACGGCACGATGCACAGCATGATCGCGAAGCTGCGCACCACTTGCGGCCAGAACAAGGCCGAGAAGCCCCAATCGGGGGTCATCGCGGAGAACAACCATAAACCGGTCGCGAACAGCGAAAGGCCAAAGGCGATGACGAAGCGCTGGTCGACTCGCTGCGACAGGCTCGCGGCAATCGGCACGCCCAGTAATTGCGCGCAGCCGGCGATCACCACGGTCGTGCCGATCTCCGACGCATTGTAACCACGCACGCGGCCGAGGAAGAGCGGGATCAGATAGGTGCCGGCATAGAGGCCGAAGCCGATTACCAGATTGAACAGGCAGGCAAAAGCGAAGGTCGGTTTGCGGAACGGCGAGAGCCTGACCACCGGCATGGCCGAGCGGAACGATCGTTCGAGGAACAGGCCGAAAGCCACGATCGACAGCCAGGTCGCGATCTGGATCTTCGCGTCGGTGAACCATTCGTTCTTGGGACCTTCCTCCAGCACATATTGCAGCGCCGCCAGGAACACCGCCATCGAGGCGAGGTGGACCCAGTCGATCCGCTTGAGCATCTTCAAACTGGCGGTATCGACGCGGACGAGCATCAAGGTCAGCAAGGTGACCAACGCGCCCGGCGCGACATTGATGAAGAATACCCAGCGCCAGCCCAACGCGTCGGTGATCCAGCCGCCCACGGTCGGCCCCAGCGTCGGCGCGAGCACCGACACCATGCCCAGGATCGCCGGGATCATCGCGCGCTGCTTGCCTTCGAACAGCACATAGCCGGTGGCGAACACGGTCGGGATCATCGCGCCGCCGACGAAGCCCTGGATGGCGCGGAACAGGATCATCGACTCGATGTTCCAGGCCAGGCCGCACAACATGCTGGAGAGGGTGAAGAGTCCGGCCGACAGCGCGAACAGCCAGCGCGTCGACAAGGCCTGGGCAAGGAAGGCGGAGAAGGGGATCATTACCAGCTCGGCCATCAGATAGGCGGTCTGCACCCAGCTGATCTCGTCGGGCGCAGCACTGAGGCCCGACTGCACTTCGTTGAGCGAGGCGGCGACGATCTGGATGTCGATCAGCGCCATGAACTGACCGAACGCCATGACCCCGAAGATCAGGTATTTCTGTCCGCTCGTCAGGCGCGCGGGATCGAAAGGTGCAGCCGGAGATCGGCCCCGTTCCTGGGAAGAGAGTGGAATCGACGCCAATGTGCTTGCCTCCGGCTGCGTTTATATTATATGCATCATATAAAGGAGGCGTTCAAGTGCGCTATTCGGGTGATCACAAGGCCAAGACGCGCGAGCGGGTGCTGCGCGAGGCTGCGCGCGAGATCCGCGCCAAGGGCCGCGAGAATGTCGCGGTCGCGCGCGTGATGGAGCGCGCCGGGCTGACGCACGGCGGCTTCTACGCGCATTTCGACTCCAAGGAGGCGATGATCGCGGCTGCCGTCGACACGATGTTCCGCGATGCACGCGCGCGCTCCGACGCGATCGAGGCGGCCGATGGCGACCCGCGCGAGGCGCTCAAGGCTTATCTGGATTTCTACTTGAGCCAGGCGCATCGCGACGGCCGCGACCGCGGTTGTCCGTTGCCCGCCTTGTCGGGCGATTTCGCGCGAACCGACGACCCCGAGCAGCGTGAGCGCTTCGGTGCCGGCGTCGAGGCGCTGACTGGCCGGCTGGCCAAGGCGCTGGACGGGATGGGCGTGGCCGATCCGCATGCCGAGGCGTCGGCGATGCTCGCGCAGATGGTCGGCGCGGTGGCACTGTCGCGCGCGGTGGCCGATCCGGCGCAATCCGACGCGATCCTTGCCGATGCGCATGACGGTCTCGTCAAGCGTTACGGGTTGGAGACCGCGCAATGAGCGACGGGAACGACGCGCCCGACGGGCTGGCCCAGGTCCGCGACCTGATCGCGCGCGACGGCCAGCCGCCGATCGGCCGCACGCTCGATTTCTGTCTGGTCGAGGCCGAGCGCGGCAAGGCGGTGTTCGAAGGGACGCCCGACGAGCGCCACTACAATCCGATGGGTGGCGTGCATGGCGGCTATGCCGCGACGTTGCTTGATTCCGCCTGCGGGATCGCGGTGCACACCATGCTGCAGCCGGGCCAGGGGTTCACCACGCTCGAGCTCAAGATCTCGTATCTGCGCGGCATGAGCGCCGATACCGGCCCGGTCCGCGCGACCGGACGCGTGATCAACCTGGGCCGCCGCGTCGCCTTTGCCGAGGCCGAAATTCGCGATGCCCAGGATCGCCTGATGGCGACCGCCACTTCAACCCTGCTGGTGCTGCCGAAATGAACGCTGAAGCCACGATCGATACCGAAACCGCCGTCGAACTGCCGCGCCGGAAGCGCTTCGCGGTGCCGCGCAGCGCGTTGGTCATGGGCCTGATCGCGTTGGCCGTGGCGATCGCCGGCATAGCGTGGCTGACCGCGCCGCGATCGAGCGAGACCACCGACAACGCCTATCTCCGCGCCGATTCGAGCGACGTCGCGCCCAAGGTCGGCGGACTGGTCGCGGCCGTGCTGGTCAGGGAGAACCAGATCGTCCGCGCGGGCGATCCCCTGGTCCGCATCGACACACAGGACTACGACGCCAAGGTCCAGGCCGCCGAGGCCGCTGTGGCCGATGCCGAGGCCGGCGTCGCGACTGCGCGTGCCGCGCTGTCCGCACTGGGAGCCGACGAGCAGCTCGCCTCGGCGCAGGTCCGTGCCGCTGGAACGGTGATCGCCTCGGCCGATGCCGAGCTGTCGCGCGCCAATGCCGACCGCCTGCGTTACGATGCCTTGCTCAGCCAGGGCTTTGCCACCCGCCGCGACGCCGAACGCGTCAAGGCCACTGCGATCGGCGCGGCATCAGCCGCCGACAAGTCGCGTGCCGAGCTCGGCGTGACCAGCCAGCAAGCGGTAGTCACTCGGGCACGGCGCCCGGTGCTCGAGGCGCAATTGCAATCCGCCATGGCCAATGCGCTCAAGGCGCGCGCTGCGCTAGACCTAGCGAAGCAGGATCGCGGGCATGCCGTGATCGTCGCGCCGATCGACGGCGTCGTGGGCAATCGCCAGGTCCAGGTCGGCGACTTCGTCCAGCCGGGCTCGCGCGTGTTCACGCTCGTGCCCGTCCGGTCGCTCTATGTCGTCGCCAATTTCAAGGAGACGCAGACCCGGGGCATGCGCGTCGGGCAGAAAGCCAATGTCTATGTCGATGCCCTGGGCGGCGACGCGCTGACCGGTACGGTCGAGAGCTTCGCCCCGGGCTCGGGCAGCGAGTTCACTTTGCTGCCGTTCGAGCCCGGGTCGGGCAATTTCACCAAGATCGTCCAGCGTGTCGGCGTCAGGATCAGGCTCGACCCGGGTCAGCCTGCGCTGGCGAATCTGCGTCCCGGTCTGTCCGTAACCGCGAAAGTGCTTCTGCGTTAGACCGCAGCGGCAGCAGCCGGGGATTGCGCAACAGAAGGCCCGAGACGATCGCGACGATCAGCCCGACGGGGCCGACTTCCATCATGGTCATCGCCATCCGGATCAGCGGGTTGGCGTACATCGCCCGCATCGCGTCGAACTCGGCCGTCATCCTGGCGATCTCGGCCGGACTCTTGCCGCTCGCCCGCGCATGGGCGAGCGTCGCCGCGATATACTCGTCCATGAAGCGATAATTGGTCGCGGCGAGGTACAGTTCCCAGATCAAGGCATAGGCGATGCAGGCGATCAGCGCGATCAGCAGGCCGAGTCCGAGGGCACGCCACACGCTGATGATGCCGCCGCCCTCGATGTCGCGATAGCGCTTCACCCCGACGAAGATGAAGCTCATCGCCACCAGCATGACCGAATAGCCGAAGGCGAGGGTGGCGACCCATTTGACCTGGTGGTGAAGCAGGCCGGTCACCGCGATGAACGCAGCAAGCACGACCGAAGCGAGCGCGCCATAGATGAACGCGTAACGAAGAGTCGGAGTCATGATTTCCCCCTGTTGCGAGACGGCGCCTCTCATCGCCGTCCGTTCCCCGCGACACTATCGCCCAAACGGGTGATTTTCGCGAATCCGTCCTATTGGATGAGCGACAGGAAGCGCGCTTTCTCGATCGCCTTGACCCGCCGGTCGACTTGCAGCTTGGCGAACAGGCTGGAGAGGTGGGTTTTCACCGTATTGGGCGAGACGCCCAGGGTCTTCGCCAGTTCCTTGTTCGACTGGCCCGAGGCAAGCAGGTCGAGGATCTGGCATTCGCGCGGCGTCAGGCCGAGCGTGGCGATCGCGGCGGTGTTGCGCTCGAACGGCGCGGCGGGCTTCTTGGCGGTCAGCCGGTGTCCGACCCACAAGCCAAGTGCGGTGAAGCCGAGGGCGAGCAATCCGACATAGAAATCGGTCGAAATCTCGCTGGCGGCATAACGGAATTTGAGCTGCTCGAGCGCCACCGCGGCGATGGCCAGCCCCGATCCATAGAGGATGACCGTGCGCCACATCGCTCAGGCGACCGGTGTGGGAAGCCAGCGGTTATGCATCCAGCCATCGGCGGCAGCACGCAGACGCTCGGGATAATCGGGCGTGTCCGGGCCGATCAGCGGCAGCGTGAAATCGGCGACGGTCGCGGCGATTCCGTCAGCGTCGCAGTCGCGCCCTGCGGCGCGGGCATGCCGTGCGATCTCAAGTTCCTGGCCCCAGAAATAGACCCGGGTCGCCGCGATATTCGCCTGCATCCGCCGCACCTCCTCGACTCGCCCGTCCGAGACGAGCGGCAGCCAGATGTCGGGGATCATCACGTCGACCGGCGCGTCGGGCACCCAGTCGAATGCATCGCTTTCGATGATCCGGGCCTTTTCGCCCGCGTCATTCGGCAATCGCCCGAACAGGTCGAGTTCGGCGTGGAGCGCGATCACGTCGGGATCGCGTTCGACGATCGTCACCCGCGTCACCCCGGGCTTCAGCGCGCAGGCCGCGGCAGCCCAGCCCATGCCGAGCCCGATGATCGCGACATGGCCATAAGCGGCCTCGATCCCGATCTGCTCGCTCTCGATCTCGAGCGGCGTCAGCGACATCCAGGTCTCGTCGTCGCGCTGCAAGGAGATGATCTCGACGAACGCCACCGGGCTCCAATAGCCGCGCGCCAATCCCGTCGCTCCTCGCCGCAAGGTCCACTCGCCGCTGGTCAGCGGACGGTAAAGCGCGGCGATCGCCTGGGTGTCGGCGGCAAGGATCAACCGCCGGCGCCGATCAATTCGCGCCCGATCAGCATGCGGCGGATCTCGTTGGTCCCCGCGCCGATATCGAGCAATTTGGCGTCGCGCGCGAAGCGCTCGACCGGCCAGTCCTTGGTATAGCCCGCGCCGCCCAGGGCCTGGATCGCCTCGAGGCTGACCTTCACCGCATTCTCGCTGGCGAGCAGGATCGCGCCGGCCGCATCGAATCGCGTGGTCTTGCCGGCGTCGCAGGCCCGCGCGACCGCATAAACGTACGCCCGCGCGCTGTTGAGCGCGACATACATGTCGGCGATCTTGGCCTGCATCAGCTGGAAGGTGCCGATCGGCTGGCCGAACTGCTTGCGCTCGCGGACATAAGGCACGACCACGTCGAGACAGGCCTGCATGATCCCAAGCTGGATGCCGGCGAGCACGGTGCGCTCGTAATCGAGCCCCGACATCAGCACCCCGACGCCGCCATTGAGCGGACCCATGACATTCTCTTCGGGCACTTCGCAATCGTTGAACACCAGCTCGGCGGTCGGCGAGCCGCGCATCCCCATCTTGTCGATCTTCTGGCCGATCGAGAAGCCGGGCATGTCCTTCTCGATGATGAAGGTGGTGATGCCGCGCGATCCCTCGCCGGTCTTGGCATAGACGACCAATGTGTCGGCATAGGCCGCGTTGGTGATCCAGAATTTGGTGCCGTTGAGGACATAGCCGCCCTGGACCTCCTCGGCCTTGAGCTTCATGCCGACGACATCCGACCCGGCGCCGGCTTCGGACATGGCAAGGCTGCCGACATGCTCGCCCGAGACGAGCTTGGGCAGGTATTTCGCTTTCTGCCCGGGGCTCGCCCAGCGCCGCAACTGGTTGATGCACAGGTTCGAATGCGCGCCGTAGCTGAGCCCGACCGAAGCCGAGGCGCGGCTGACTTCCTCGCACGCAATGACGTGCTCGAGATAGCCGAGCCCGAGCCCGCCATATTCTTCCTCCACGGTGATGCCGTGCAAGCCGAGCTCGCCCATCGCGGGCCACAGGTCGCGGGGGAACCAGTCCTCGGCGTCGATCTTCGCGGCGAGCGGCGCGATCCGGTCGGCGGCGAAGCGCTGCGTGGTCTCGCGGATCATGTCGGCATTTTCGCCGAGCGCGAAGTCGAGGGTGGCGTCCATAAACTCTCCTGATCACGTCATCGTCACGCCGGACTTGTTCCCGCGTCCGCCGCGCCTTACGCACCGAATCCAATGGGGCACGGCGGATGCCGGGACAAGCCCGGCATGACGGGGAGGACCGGATGGCAAACACTTTGTTCCGCCGCAAGACCATCACCGAGGCACCGCCCGAGCACCAGCTCGCGCGGACGCTGAGCTGGCCGCACCTCGTTGCGCTCGGCGTCGGGGCGATCGTCGGTACCGGCATTCTCACGCTGATCGGCGTCGGTGCCGATCGCGCGGGGCCGGCGGTGTTGCTCAGCTTCGTCGTCGCTGGCGTGATCTGCGCGGCGGCGGCGCTCTGTTATGCCGAGATGGCGACGATGATCCCGGCGTCGGGCAGCGCCTATACCTACAGCTATGCGACCCTGGGCGAAGTGATCGCCTGGGTGGTCGGCTGGTCGCTGATCCTCGAATATTCGCTGGTCGTGGCGACGGTCGCGGTCGGCTGGTCGGGCTATGCCGTCGGGTTCCTCAAGGGGCTGGGCGTGATCCTGCCCGATGCGCTGACCCATGGCCCGACGCTGGCCGGAACGCTTGCCGACGGCACGCTCCATCTCGCCACGCCGGGGATCAACGTGCCGGCAATCTTCATCATCGCGCTAGTGGCCGGGCTGCTGATGCTCGGGACGCGCGAAAGCGCGCGGATCAACACCGCGCTGGTGGTGCTCAAGATCGTCACCCTGACGCTGTTCGTCGCGGTCGCGCTGCCGCATTTCGACGCGGGCAACCTGCACCCGTTCGCGCCGCTCGGTTACGGCAGCACGCCGGGCGCCGGCGGCGTGAAATACGGAATGATGGGCGCCGCCGCGATCATCTTCTTCGCGTTCTACGGCTTCGACGCGATCTCGACCGCGGCCGAGGAAGCCAAGCGCCCCGAACGCGACCTCGCGATCGGGATCGTCGGATCGATGCTCGCCTGCACGGTCATCTACATGATCGTCGCGGCCGCGGCGGTCGGCGCGCTCCATTACAGCAAATTCTCGAACAGCCCCGAGCCGCTGGCGCTGATCCTGCGCGAGATCGGACAGGGCAAGGTCGCCACGATCGTCGCGGCGGCGGCGGCGATCGCGCTGCCGACGGTGATCCTCGGCTTCCTTTACGGGCAGAGCCGCATCTTCCTGGTAATGGCGCGCGACGGCTTCCTGCCGGCTAGCCTCGCCACCGTGTCGAAGCGCGGCACGCCCGCCCGGATCACCGCGGTGACGGCCGTGCTGGTGTCGATCCTCGCCGCGCTCGTGCCGCTCGACGTGATCGCCAGCCTTGCCAATGCCGGGACGCTCTGCGCGTTCGTCGCGGTCGCGGTATGCGTGCTCGTCTCGCGCAATCGCGATCCGCAGGCGAAGCGGCCGTTCCGGACGCCGCTGGCCTGGCTGGTGGCGCCGGTGGCGATCCTCGGCTGCCTCTATTTGTTCACCAGCCTGCAGAGCATCACGCAGATGTCGTTCTTCATCTGGAACGGGCTCGGGCTGCTGATCTATTTCCTCTACGCGCGGCGCCGCGCCTCAATCGCGTAGAGCCCAGCGGACCACCTCGGCGACGGTGCGCGTACCGGCGTGCACCGCCGGTCTGCTGAAGCGCGGGCCGCGCAATGCGTGCATCGTCCGCGCCCAGTCAGGGAGCAGGTCGATCGCCGCGCTCATCGTCATTACCTGGAACGGCACCAGCATCATGCTTGGCGGGCGCTGGTTCATCAGCAAATGGAGCACTTCGTTGCTGCGCTCGTCGGCCTTGAGCTCGGGCAGGAAATCGCGGGTGATCGCCTCGGCCTCGGCGCGGCTGCGCGGGATCGGGTCGGCGCCGAGCATCTCGGCGATCAGGGCGATCTCGGCGAAATAGCGATCCTGGTCGGCCAGGCTCATGCGCGGCTCGCCATAGCGAATCCAGCCGGCAAGGAAGCTCGACGCTTCGGCAACATGCACCCAGGCAAGCAGGTGCGGATCGTTGGCGGTATAGGGCGTGCCGTCGGGCAAGGTCCCGGACACGGCGTCGTGAATGTGGCGGACGCGGAAGATCTGCTCCTCGGCCGAGGCCTGCGTCTCGAACGTGGTCTGGGCGATGAAGCGCGCGGTGCCGCGCAGGCGGGCATACATGTCCTCGCGGAAATTCGAATGATCCCAGACGCCTGCGAGCACTTTCGGATGGAGCATCTGCAGCATCAGCGCAGCGATGCCGCCGACCATCATCCCGGTCATGTCGATATGGACGCGCCAGCTGATCGAATCGGGCGCGAACAGGCCGCTGCCGTCGAGCGCGCGCGCGATTGCCGGGGTCGAGGGATCGGCGACGAGGCCGCGCACCTGGCGCGCAATGGCGGAGCGGAGGCCGATCATGAGGTGATCATAAGCGAGCGATTGGCCCGGGCAATGAAATCGCCGGTCGCAAGCGCGCGGAGGAAATGGCTGCGGTAGAGGCGCTCGGTTTCGGGCGCGTTCACTGCCATCGCCAGCGCGTCCGCCGCCCGGCGGAGCGCAGCGATATCGAGCAGGTCGGCGGCGAGCGGATCGGTGGCGAAACTCTCGATCAGGTCGCGCGCCTGGCCGGCGCGGGCGATGAGCTGCTGGAGCCAGTCGGCGGCCTGATAGCCGCGGCGTTTCTCGGCGAGCAGCTCGGGCGGCAGTAGCCCCGCGACGGCACGGCGCGCGAGCGACCGGCGCTCGCCGCCGCGCGAGAATTCGTCGTGCGGAACAGTGAGGCAGAATTCGATCAGCCGGCGGTCGGCAGTGGGATCGCGCAGGTCGATGCCCCAGCCGATCCTGGTGCCGTGGGCATAGGTGCCGGGATCGATGCGGCGAATCGCTTCGATCGGGCCGAGCGGGAAACTCGGTGGCGCCCTGCGCGGTGGTTTGGCGAGGAAGGGCGAGACCTCTCCCGCCGGCTGCCGCCATCGGGCAAGCCGCGCGCGCAGGCCGCCCGGCATCGCGCCCGCCGCGCTGAAACCGAAATTGCCGAACTGGCCGATCAGCATCGTCGACCGGCCGATGTCGCGCGCGGCGCGGTTGATTGCGTCGACCCAACCAGCATTGGCGGGGTTGGGCAATGGCTGCTCGAATGCATCCCAGGCGAAATCGAACAGGTCGAAGGCATGGCGGTCGGGCCGGACGACATGGTGGCGGATCGCCGGGTAACGCCTGGCCACCAGTGCGGCGAGCCCGCTTTCGTCGGCGATGCGGCCAGGCAGCCAGGCATGGACGGGGAGGGCGGGGGCGGCGGTGAAGGCGTCGAGCGGCGCGCCGAGCGCGGCGGCCATGGCCGTGATCGCGCTGCTGTCGAGCCCGGCGGAAAGATGGGCAGCGATGCCCTGGGGTTCGCTCCGTTCGCGCACGGCGGCATCGAGCAAGGCCCGAAGCTCGTCGGGATAATCGTCATGGCGTCTGGTCCGGACGTCGGGGCGCCAATGATAGCGGCGGCTGATCCCGCCGCTCGCCGCGATTCGGACGATCTCGCCCGGCTCGACTTGGCCGACACCGGCGAAGAAGGTCGAGCCATCGAGCGGCGCATGGCCGAGCAGATGGGCGCGCAGGCGACTCGGGTCGGGCGCGTCGCGGCGCCCGAGCAGCGCATTGACGGCACGCGGGGTCGAGGCGACCGCCACGCGATCGTCATCGACCGCGAAGAACAAAGGGCGCTGGCCGATAGGGTCGCGGACCAGCGCGATGCCGCGGGTGTCGCTGACGGCGAGGGCATAGTCGCCGTCGAGCCGATCGAGGGCGGATTCGCCCCAGCGTTGCCAGGCGAGGGCGGCGAGGCGTTCGGGTTTGGTGGCGCGATCGGCGCCGAGTGCAGCGGCAAGGCCGTCCGTGCGGTCGAGCCTGAGGTCGGTGAGCACAGATCGGTCGCCGGTGAAGGAAAGGATTGCGGCGATCGGGTTGGTCACACGCGCGATCCCCCATCGCGTAGCCGATGTGGAGCTGGGTGAGGGCGCTTGCGCTCCCGTCACCAACGTGCGCGAAAGATGCCCCGCATCTTTCGCCTCTCGTTGGTGACCCCTACGGGAATCGAACCCGTGTTTCAGCCGTGAAAGGGCCGCGTCCTAACCGCTAGACGAAGGGGCCGAACCAGCCGGCGCGCCGAGGCGGTTACGGAAAGCGGCGGCGCTGGTCAAGCGTTGCTGTGTTGCGAATAGAGCGCATGCCAGCGACCATCGTGCCAGGCGAAGACGTCGGACGGCATCACGAGCCCGGTTTTGCCCGGCATTTTGGAGACGAACGTCAGCACTGCCGTATTGCCCGACAGCACCACACGCATCGTTCCGGCGTGCTGCGTCAGCCATGCCGCGTTCTTTGCCGCCATGTCGCGGCGCCGTGCGGGATCGAGCGTGGCGTTGCGCCGCGCGGTCGCGAGAATGTGATCGCGATCGATCGCCGACCCATCGACGGCGATCGATTGATAATCGGGCGACAGCAATTGCTCGAGCCAGGCGACGTCGCCATCGTCCTCCGCCTGGTTCCATTGGCGGTCGAGCGCGATCACTTCGGCGGCGGTCCTGGGCTGCTCGGGTGGCGCCGCGCCGATCAAACTGGCGGTCGCGAGAAGAAGGATGATCCGCATGAATTTCCCCGATCGGTTTCGCCCGACCTAGACACCGCCGAATCGGCTTGCCGTCACGATGCGGTTCGACGTCACCATGGATCGGTCGAACGCTCCGGGCTATCCGGGCGCGGAGGAGATACAGGATGCCGATTCCCGAAACCGTGGGCGCGTTCGCGATCATACCGCACAACGACTTGCCGGCGGCGATACCGTTCTGGGAGCGATTGGGATTCGCCCGCGTCGGCGGCGACTCCCAATATTTCATCATGGCGGGCTGGGGCTGCGAAGTGCATCTCACCGAGGCGGGGTCCGGACCGTGGCGCGTGCCCGAGGAGCACAATCCGTTCGGGATCTTCATCCGCACGCCCGACGTGGATGCCATTGCCGCGCTCGTCGATGACCTGGTCATCCGTCCCGGCGGAATCCTGCGTCATCGCGAATGGGGTCTTTACGAAGTGGGGATCGCGGGTCCCGACGGCATGCTCGTCCGGATCGGCTGGCCGTCCCGGCTGATGCCGGCGCCATCCGATGAGGGCGCCAATCCGGCCTAGACCGTGTCGGGCCGCCGGTGACAGACTGCCTGCAGCTTGTTGCCGTCGGGGTCGCGAACATAGGCGCCGTAATAATTGGCGTGGTAATGCGGTCGCGGACCCGGTGGGCCTTCGCAAGTGCCGCCATTGGCCAATGCCGCCGCATGGAAGGCATCCACCTTGGCGCGGTCGCCGGTGATGAACGCGGCGTGCGTGCCGTTGCCGCTGGTCGCCGTGCCGCCGTCGAACGGTGAGACCACGAAAAGCTTGGGCCCAACCATGTCGCCGAACACCAGGGTCGCGGGCAGCTCGAACGGCTGGTTGATGCCCAAGGTCTCCATCACCGGGATGTAGAAGGCGCGAGCGCGGTCGATGTCGTTGGTGCCGAACGTGACATGGCTGAACATCGCGTCGCTTCCTTTCAATCTGCCCAGGCGGCGTCGTCGATATGGAGCTCGGCCGCCGGGCGTTGCGCCCAGTCGTCGACCTTGGGGCGTCCCGCGAGCCACAATTTACGATCGCGTGGTGCGGTCAGCAATGCCTGGCCGAGCGGCGTATCGGCGGCACGGAAGGCCATGGCCTTGAGGCTGCGGCCATCGTCGCCGGCGACGATCGCGCGGACATGGCCGTTGCCGACCACGTCGATCCGCACGATCCGGAATGGTCCTGCGGCGACGCGCGGCGCCGGCCAGCCCATGCCATAGGGACCGCCGGCTTCCATCGTCTCGCACAGGCCGGGCGTGACGCCCCCGGGCGCGAGCAGGGCGTCGACCAGCAAGGCGCGGTCCTCGCGCGCCCGGGCGACATTGGCGGCGAGCCGCTCGTCGAGGAACGCGGCGAACTCGCCGAGCCGATCCTCCTCGATCGTCAGCCCGGCCGCCATCGCATGCCCCCCGCCGGCGACGAGCATGCCCAATTCCTTCGCCGCGAGCACCGCGGCGCCGAGATCGACCCCCGTGATCGACCGGCCCGAGCCCTTGCCGATCCCGGCATCGTCGAGCGCGACGACGATCACCGGGATACCCAGCTTTTCCTTGAGCCGCCCGGCGACGATGCCGATCACCCCGGGATGCCAGCCCTTGCCCGACACCACGGCGACCGCGCTGCCATGGGGCAGTACTTCGGCCTGTTCCTGAACGATCGATTCGATCGCGCGGCGCTCTTCGTTGAGGCGGTCGAGCTCGGCGGCGATGGTGCGCGCTTCCTGCACATCCCCCGTCGTCAGCAGGCGCACGCCGAGATCGGCACGGCCGACGCGGCCGCCGGCATTGATCCGGGGGCCGAGCGCGAAGCCGAGGTCGCTGCAGGTCGGCGCGCGGGTCAGCCGCGATGCCTCGACCAGCGCCGACAGCCCGACATTGCGGCGCTGCGCCATCACCTTGAGGCCCTGCGCGACGAACGCGCGATTGAGCCCTCTGAGCTGCGCGACATCGGCGACGGTGCCGAGCGCGACGAGATCGAGCAGATCGAGCAACCTGGGTTCGGCGCGATCGGCGAAATAGCCGCGCGCGCGCAATTCGCGCAGCAACGCCGCACCGAGCAGGAACGCCACGCCGACCGCGGCGAGATGGCCGTGCTCGGCACCTTCGCCTTCGTCGAGCCGGTTCGGATTCACCAGCGCCAGCGCGTGGGGCAGGGCGGCGGCGCATTTGTGGTGGTCGACCACGATCACGTCGACGCCCGCGTCGCGCGCCATGTCGAGCGCCTCGAATGCCTGCGCGCCGCAATCGACCGTGACGATCAGATCGGCTCCGCCCGATGCGATCCGCACCAACGCTTCCCCTGACGGGCCGTAGCCCTCCATCAATCGGTCGGGGATATAGGCCTGCGGATCGAGCCCCAGGTCGCGCAGCAGGCGGATCATCAAGGCTGCCGAGGTTGCGCCGTCGACGTCGTAATCGCCGAACACGGTGACTTTCTCGCCCGCCAATATTGCATCGGCAAGGCGAGTCGCGGCCTTGTCCATGTCGTTGAAGATCGACGGATCGGGCATGAAACCGCGAATGCTGGGCGAGCGGTTGGCCTCGAGCGCCTCGCGCGCCACGCCGCGCGCGAGCAGCAATTGGGTTACCAGGTCGTCGGGGCGGAATCCGGGATCGCGTGCGTCCGCCGCGAGCGCGCGCCAGCGCCAGGGCTGGCCGAGGATCGATCGGGTGACGCCGGCGACGTGGTCCATCGCATCGGTCAAAGCTCGTTGATCGCCCAGGTGCTCTCGCGGAACCATTTGGTGATGATGTACTTGACCCCGCGCACCACCGGCATGCCTTCGTGCAGGGTCAGCGTGTTGGGGCTGCCATCGGGGTTCATGTTGTTCCACGCCAGCAGCAGCCCGCGCCGCGGCGCGACCTTGAGACCGGCTTGCGGGAACCAGGTGGCACCGCCTTCCTCGACATCGTTGAGATAGATCATCGCGGTCCAGGTGCGCTGGCCGCCGGTCTTCTTCATGTCGGCCCAATATTTCTGGTTCTCGTGGAAAAAGTCGTGATGCGCGCGGAATTGCTGGCCGGGCGCATAACGCTGGCCCTGCATCGTCTCGCCCTTGATCGGCTGGATGCCGAGCAGGTCGGCGATCGACTGGTCGATCGGCTGGAGCCGGTGATCGTAGCGGTCCATGTCGCAGCTGTCGCTGGTGCGGAAACCGTAATCCTCACGATCGGACAATAGCGTCGATGGCCGGCGGTCGGCATCGATCGTCTCGATCAGCAGATCGCATTGCGCCGGCGTCAGGAAATCGAGGTAATAATAGGCCTGCGCCGCGCCAACCATGGCAGGCTGGACGTTGGGATTGGCGTCGAGCCGGGCGGCGACATCGCGGCCGATTTGCGCACGCTGCTTCGAAGGCGAACCAGCCGTATTGGGTTTCTTGCCGAACATGGCGCGTTTTCTTTCCGCCTTGTCCGGAAAAGGCAAGGGCCCGGCGACGAATCGCCGAGCCCAATGCCCCACGTGACGACCGTCTTACCAGAAGATGTCGTAGATCACGTCGACCACTTCGCCAGTGTAGACGTCCACCAGCAACGCGTCGTTATAATAGCGCACCCAGCGGTACGGACCGTACACGTCGGGCAGGCGGTAATCGTATGGATCGTCGATCCAGTAGCTCTGCGAGAAGAGCAGCGAATCGAGGACCACGCCGATCGAGAAGCGGCGATAGCCATAGCTCCAGCCGTACGGCGCATAGTAACGCGGCATGCGATAGGCGTTGCGGTTCGACGACCGGTAACGTTGCCAGTCGTAACGATTGTCGTTGCGCCAGCCGCGGTTCCAATTGCCGCCGCGATTGCGGTCGCCGCGCCAATTGTCGGTGCCGCCGCGGTTGCCGTTCCAGCCGCCGCGATTGTTGTCGCCACGATTGCCGTTCCAGCCACCCGGATTGCCGTCGCGGTTGCCGCCACGCCAGTCGCGATTGCCATCGCGGTTGCCGTCACGATTTCCGTCGCGGTTGCCGCCGCGCCAGTCGCGATTGCCGTCCCGATTCCCACCGTCGCGGTTGCGGTCGCGGTCGCGGAAATTGTTGCCGTTGCCGTCGCGGAAGCCCTGCGGATTGGTCACATTGGGCTGGGGCACCGGGGCCGGTGCCACTGCGCCGCCATTGCCGTCACGATTGCCACCGCGCCAGCGGAAGCCGCCGTTCGGGATCGTCGGGGCAGCGCCACTGTTGTTCCCGCCATTGCCGCGCCAGTTGCCGCCGCCATTGCCACGGAAACCACCGCCATTGCCGCCACCATTGCCGCCGTTCCAGCTGCGGGGAGCCGGCGCAGGAGCAGGGGCCGGCGCAGGGCTCGGCGCGGGGTTGGCATTGCTGCCACGTCCGCCGCCGCTGTTGCCGCCGCCATTGCCACGCCAGCCGCCGCCATTGCTGCGCTGGCCCGAATTGGCGCTGTCGCCGCCGCGGCCGCGCCATTGGTCGCGATCGCTGGCCGGAGCGGCCGAGGCCAGCGCCGGGGCGATGGTCGCCGCCGCAGCCATCAAGGCCACCAGGAAAGTCTTACGCATTCGCATTCTCCACTCACCGGCGCACATGCCGGCCCTACGATAGGCCGTTCCTAGGCGAGTCGCGATGACGCGTTTCTGAATTGGCTTGTCAGCCAATTGAAAGGATTCGCTATTGGCCCGGGGTCAGGGCCGGAACGATCCGGGCGGCGTCCCTGGGATCGATGCCCGGCCGCGGGCCGGTCGACACGGTCTCGTCGCCGCGCTGGATGCGGCCGGCGCGCTGGATCGCCTCGACCAGCCGCGGATAGATGCCGCAGCGGCAGATATTGGTGATCTGCCGGCGAATCTGCTCTTCGGTCGGGCGCGGGTTGTTCTGGAGCAATATCGAGGCGGCCATGATCATGCCGGGGATGCAGAAGCCGCATTGGCTGACATTCTCGGCGAGGAAAGCTGCCTGGATCGGGTGGCTGCGGTCGTGCGACAGCCCCTCGATCGTGGTGACGAAGCTGCCCTCGATCGATCCGATCGGCACTTGGCAGGCCTTGCGAGCGGTGCGGTCGACATCGACGATGCAGGCGCCGCAATGCCCGGTGCCGCAGCCATATTTGGTGCCGGTCAGGTTGGACGCGTCGCGCAAGGCCCAGAGCAACGGCGTCGCCGGGTCCATGCGATATTCGACGGGCTGGTTGTTGACGGTGAACTTGGTCACACGCGGGATGTTAGGCGGAAACGGGCCGTTTCCGCCAGCATCATTGTGCGCGCGCAAGGGCGGGGCGATATCCGGGGCATGACGCTGCCCACCTTGTTCGTGCCGCATGGCGGCGGCCCCTGTTTCTTCATGGACCCTGACGGTGGCCCGTCGGCGCCGATGTGGCAGCCGATGGAGGACTATCTCGCCGGGCTGATCGACAGCCTCCCCGAACGGCCGCGCGCGATCCTGCTGGTCTCCGGCCATTGGGAAGAAGCGGACGTGACCGTCCATGTCGGCGAGCGGCCCGAACTGTTCTTCGACTATTACGGCTTTCCCGAGCACACCTATCATCTGCGCTGGGACGCTCCGGGCGCGCCCGACGTGGCACGGCGGGCGGCATCGCTGTTGCAAGGTGCCGGGTTCGTGACGCGCGAGGAGAAAGAGCGCGGCTGGGACCATGGCGTGTTCATTCCGATGAAGGTCGCCGTACCGGACGCCGACATCCCGCTCGCACAGATCTCGCTGCGCGCCGATCTCGATCCCGCCGATCATATCGCGATCGGCCGCGCACTCGCGCCGTTGCGCGACGAAGGCGTGCTGATCGTCGGCTCGGGGATGAGCTTCCACAATCTGCGCGTCCGCGGTGCGCAGGCGACGGCGCCCTCCGCCGAATGGGACGCCGCGCTGACCGCAGCGGTGACCGATCCCGATCCCGCGCACCGCGCCCACCGTGTGGCCGCCTGGGCAGACCTGCCGCACGCCCGTTTCTCGCATCCCCGCGAGGAGCATTTGCTGCCGCTGATGGTCGCCCTGGGCGCGGGCGGCGACGGCCCGGCGATACGCGATCACCAGAGCGAAGTGCTGGGCTGGATGGTGTCGGGCTACCGGTTCGGCTGATAACGTTCACATCCATCGGCTCAACGGCTTGCGGCAAAACCCAAGCTGGTCCATCAAGGCGCCCGAAACCGGTTCCAGACCGGGCCCTTGGGGAGAGCGATTTCATGGTGATGGACACGAGCGCGCCGGCGCCCACTGGCGACACGCATCAGGGGATCAATGCCCCCGACCTTCAGATCTTCGTGTTCGCGCTGTTCTTCATTTTCGGCGGCATCACCAGCCTGAACGACGTGATCATTCCGAAACTGAAGGAGCTGTTCACGCTCAATTACTTCCAGGCGTCGCTCGTCCAGGTGTGGTTCTTCATCGCTTATGCGGTGGTCGGCATTCCCGGTGCGAGGTTGGTCAAGAAGATCGGCTATATGCGAGGCGCGGTGGCCGGCCTGGTCACCATGATCGTCGGCTGTCTGCTGTTCATCCCCGCGAGTCAGACCGCGACCTTTGGCGTCTTCCTGCTCGCTTATTTCGTGCTCGCGACCGGCGTCGTGCTGGTCCAGATCGTCGCCAACCCGTTGATCTCGCTGCTCGGCAAGCCCGAGACCGCGCATAGCCGCCTGACCTTCGCCCAGGCGTTCAACTCGCTCGGCACGACCATCTTCCCTTATTTCGGCGCGATTCTGATCCTCGGCGGTCTCGCCGCGGTCAGTGCCAAGGAATTGTCCGGCCCGGCACTCGATGCCTATCGTACACAGGAGAGTCAGGCGATCGTTCACGGCTATCTCGGCATCGCCGCTGCGCTGGCGGTCGTCGCCGCCGTGGTCTGGCTGTTTCGTAACCGTCTCAAAGGCGAGCAGCACGAAGCATCGAGCCTGGTGAACGGCCTTGCCTTGCTCAAGCGTACGCGCTTCGGCTTCGGGGCGGCGTGCATCTTCCTCTATGTCGGCGCGGAGGTCGCGATCGGCAGCTTCCTGGTAAGCTATCTCATCCAGTCGAACGTGCTTGGCTTGTCGCAGGAAGCGGCCGGCAAGCTGATCCCCTTCTATTGGGGCGGCGCGCTGATTGGCCGGTTCGTCGGGTCGGCAGTGCTGCGGGTAGTCAGCCCGGGCAAGGTGCTGGCGTTCAACGCGATCGGCGCGATCGCGCTGATCCTGGTGTCGCTCAGCACGACCGGCACGACGTCGGGCTATGCGCTGCTCGCCGTCGGGTTGATGAACTCGATCATGTTCCCGACGATCTTCACGCTGGCCTGCGAAAAGCTCGGCCGACGCGCGGCCGACGGGTCGGGGATCATCAACGTCGCGATCGCGGGTGGCGCAGTCATTCCGGCGGTCTATGCATCGATCGCCGACGCCTCGAGCCTCAGGCTGGCGCTGTTCCTGCCGATCGTCTGCTATGCAATCATCGCGGCGTTCGGCATCTATGCTCGCAAGCCGGCCAAGGATTATGCCGACGAGCCGGTGGCCGCCGAAACCTTCGCCTGACGCTCGATTCCGCGCCTCGCCAGGGCGGGGCGCGGGACGGTTGCTTGCAGCGGAGAGGGGGCCGTGACACGATAGCGCCACGGTCGAAGGAGGGAATATGCTCTCACCATGGCACGCGGCGATCGTCGCTTCGCTGGCGATAGTTGCTCCGTTTGCGGCGTCGGCGGTCGACGCGCCGGCGGGTAAGGCGACGGCGATGACGCTTCGCAGGGGCGAGACGGGCCGCGTCGAGCTCCAGACCAACGCCAGCACCGGTTATATGTGGAAAGTCGACGCGCAACGCGGCATCGACGTGACGCTGGCCAAAACCGTCCCCACGCGGCCCGGCATGGTCGGCGCGCCGTCGGTCGCGACCTGGCGCGTCGTCGGCCGCAAGCGCGGTACCTACCGGATCGTGTTCCGCTATCTGCGTCCGTGGGAAGGCAGGGCGGTGCGGACGCTGACCTACCTCGTCCGCATCGTCTGATCCTGAACGAGCAGCGGGTAGACAGCCGGCCAGCCAGACCACCGGATCGGTCAAGGTCAACGCCATATTGACCCCGATTGTCGGCGGGAACGATTGCAAAAAGGCCGCTCCGGACCGACACTGACCGGGTCAGAATAAAAAAACAGCACCGAGTCGTCGGGTCGCGTCTTCCCAACACCCAACAGGGGAAACGCAAGATGACACTGTTCAAGAACAAGATATGGATCGCCTGCACGGCCATCGCGGTTTCTGCGATAGCGGCCGGCGCATTGGCGGCCGGATCAGGCGGCATCGGTGGCCAGATCAACAACAACGCGATCGGCAAGCTGCAGGTTGCCGAGAAACCATTCTACGCGCAGCGGTTGCAGACCGCGTCACCGGTGATCAGGAGCAAGATCACCGACCTGCGCGCGCAAGCCGCGGCGAAGAAGTGGACCTTCGAGGTCAGCTACACCACCGCCATGGACAAACCGCTCGAACAGTTGACCGGTCTGAAAGTGCCTGCCGACATCGCGCCGATGGCCGCCGAGCAGAATGCGTTCGCCGCCAAGGCGCTCGAACTCGACCGGCAATATCTGATCGCCAACAAGATCAACGTGTTCACGATAGCCTGCACGGTCGCCTCATCGACCTGCAGCTACGAGAACAAGATGACCCCGATCCGCAACCAGGGTGGCTGCGGCAGCTGTTGGGACTTTGCGGCGATGGGGGCGTATGAGGGATCCTATAATCGTCGCTTCAACGCGCTGATCGACGTGTCCGAACAGCATATCCTGTCCTGCGCGGGGGCAGGCAGCTGCGGCGGCGGCTGGTGGGATCCGGTCTTCCAGTGGATGATGGGCAATCCCGTCCGCAAGGAGGCCGAACAGCCTTACACCGCGTCGAACGGCACGTGCGTCCCCAATCCCAAGGGCACGTACAAGGTCGCCGCCTGGGGCTTCGTGACGATCAAGAACGAAGTGCCGAGCGTCGCCGAGCTCAAGGCTGCGCTGGTCGCGCATGGCCCGCTTGCGGTGGCGGTGTATGTCAGCCCGGCTTTCCAGGCCTATTCGGGCGGCGTGTTCAACGAGAATAATACATCGTGGATTAATCACGGTGTCGTCATTGTCGGATGGGACGACAGCAAGGGGGCGTGGCGCATCCGCAACTCGTGGGGCACCGGCTGGGGCGACAACGGGTATATGTGGATCAAATACGGTGCCAACAGCATTGGTTACGCGGCGACCTGGGTTCAGCCGGCGTCTGCGAAACTGACGATCAACCCGGCCTTGCTCGACCTGATCCGCAATACCCGGTTCCAGTATTTGAAAGTGCCGGTGCCGAACCTGCCCACGCCGCCGGCACCCCCGGGACCGCCCCCGCCGCCCAAGCCGTTCAGGAGATGACGTGATGACCCGCAATCGGCTCCGGTTTCTCGTACCCTTGTTCCTGGCCATGCCGATGGTCTTGCCCGCCGCCGCGTGCGCGGCGATGGGCCCGGAAGGAGGGCAGAGCGTGACCGAAGCCGATGCGGGCGCGACCAGGACGGTCGCGACGGGCCAGAGTGTCGAGGTGCGCCTGCAGGCGCAGCTCGGCACCGGCTTTTCGTGGATTGCCGAACCCGTTGACGGCCTCGAGGTCGGCATGCCGTCGGTCACTGGCGATACCGGTATTCCCGGGGCGGCCGAGACCCAGGTGTTCAGGGTCAAGGTGGTCGCCGCCGGCAGCCACACTTTGACCTTCAATTACAGCCAGCCCTGGCAGGGCGGGCAGAAGAACGCCAGGACCGTGACCTTCACGATCACCGGCTCATAAGGGCGCATGGCCTGCGTTCCCGCGAACGCAGGACAGGCCCTAGAAAGCGGCGATCCCGGTGATCGCGCGGCCGAGGATCAGCGCATGGACATCGTGCGCGCCTTCATAGGTGTTGACCGTTTCCAGGTTCATCAGGTGGCGCATCACCTGATATTCGCCCGAAATGCCGTTGCCGCCGTGCATGTCGCGGCTCATCCGCGCGATATCGAGCGCCTTGCCGACATTGTTGCGCTTGACGATCGAGATCATCTCCGGCGCGAACCGGCCTTCGTCGATCAGCCGGCCGACGCGCAATGACGCCTGCAGGCCGAGCGCGATCTCGGTCTGCATGTCGGCGAGTTTCTTCTGGTAGAGCTGGTTGGCGGCGAGCGGCTTGTCGAACTGCTTGCGGTCGAGCCCATATTGCCGGGCGGCGTGCATGCAGAATTCGGCGGCGCCCAGCGCCCCCCACGAAATGCCGTAGCGCGCGCGGTTGAGGCAGCCGAACGGCCCCTTCAATCCCTGCACCTCGGGAAGCAAGGCGTCCTCGCCGACTTCTACCTCGTCCATCATCACCATGCCGGTGATCGAGGCGCGCAAGGAGAGCTTGCCTTCGATCTTGGGCGCGCTGAGGCCCTTCATGCCCTTGTCGAGCACGAAGCCGCGAATGCCGCCGCCATGCGCGTCGGACTTGGCCCAGATCACGAAGACGTCGGCGATCGGCGCGTTCGAAATCCAGGTCTTGGCGCCCGAGATCGAATAACCGCCATCGATCTTGGTTGCGCGCGTGGTCATGCTGCCCGGGTCGGAACCCGCATCGGGCTCGGTCAGGCCGAAGCAGCCGATAAACTCGCCGCTGGCGAGCTTGGGCAGATATTTGTGCTTCTGCTCTTCCGATCCATAGGCATAGATCGGGTACATCACGAGGCTCGACTGGACCGACATCATCGATCGATAGCCCGAGTCGATCCGCTCGACCTCGCGCGCCACCAGCCCGTAGGACACGTAGTTCGCGCCGACGCCGCCATATTGCTCGGGCACGGTCGGGCCGAGCAGGCCGAGCGCGCCCATCTCGCGGAAGATCTCGGGATCGGTCGTCTCGTTGGCGAAGGCGTCGATGATGCGCGGGGCGAGCTTGTCCTCGGCATAAGCGCGCGCGGTGTCGCGGATCATCCGCTCGTCCTCGCTCAGCTGATCGTCGAGCTGGAACGGATCCGCCCAGTCGAAATGCGCCATCCCGGCCATTGTGGTTCTCCTTCTATGCCGTTCCGCTGCCAGCGAGGGCATGCGTTGTCCAGCCCCGCGCGATCGGGCATGGAGCGCTGAATGAGCGATTTCCGCCCCCGCCGCAGCGCCTTGTTCCTGCCCGCGAGCAATCCGCGCGCGATCGGCAAGGCGCTGGGGCTGCCGGCCGACGTGATCATCCTCGACCTCGAGGACGCGGTCGCGCCCGAGGCCAAGCCGGATGCGCGCGCCGCAGCAATGATGGCGGCGCGGGATGGTTTTCCCGGGCGCGAGACGGTGATCCGGGTCAACGCGCCCGATACGCCCTGGGGTGTCGATGACCTGGCGGCGATGCGCGAGACGGGCGCTACCGTGTTGGTGCCCAAGATACGCAACACGGGCGACGTCGAAACATGCCGAGATCATTTAGGTTCCGAAACGCCGCTCTGGGCGATGATCGAGACCGGCGAGGCGCTCGGGCGGCTGCAGGATATCGCCGAAACCAATGTCCAGGGCTTCGTGCTCGGGGTGAACGACCTCGGCCTCGAACTGGGCGCGCGGCCGGGTGCCGAGCGGCCATGGCTCGCTCCGGTTCAGACCATGGTCCTCGCGGCGGCGCGGTCGCGTGGGCTGGTCGCGCTCGATGGGGTCTGCAATGACTTCAACGATGACGGGCGCCTGCGGGCGGAATGCGAAACGGCCGCTGCGATGGGGTTCGATGGCAAGTCGCTGATCCATCCGCGCCAGATCGAGACGTGCAATTCGGTGTTCTCGCCGAGCCGCGAGGAGATCGCCTGGGCCGAGAAGGTGCGCGATGCCTTTGCCGGCAGCGACGGCGGGGTGATCCAGGTCGAGGGAAAGATGGTCGAGGCATTGCACCTCGCCCAGGCGGAGAGAATTCTGGAAATGGCACGATGAGAATAGCGGGCGTCGAACTGGGCGGAACCAAATGCGTGTGCGTGCTGTCGCAGGACGGCGCGACGATCGTCGAGGCGCGACGGATCGACACCACCGATCCCGAGACGACGATGGCCGGGATCGAGGCTGCGCTCGATGGCTGGGGCGCGTTCGAGGCGATCGGCATTGCGAGTTTCGGGCCGATCGGAATCGATCGCAACGCGCCGAGCTACGGCCATATCACCGCGACCACCAAGCCGGGCTGGGCAAATACCGATGTCGCGGGGAGACTGCAGCGCCGCTACGGCGTGCCGACCGGGTTCCACACCGATGTGGTCGGGGCAGGGCTGGCCGAAGGACAATGGGGCGCGGCCAGGGGTCTGGGCGACCACGCCTATATCACGATCGGCACAGGGGTCGGCGTCGGGCTGATCAGCGACGGCAAGCCGGTGGTCGGCCTGACGCACCAGGAACTCGGCCATGTCCGTCCGGTCCGCATGGCGGGCGACGACTGGCCGGGCATGTGTACGTTCCACGGCGATTGCATCGAAGGGCTCGCCTCGGGTCCGGCGATCAAGGCGCGCGCGGGCGTCGCTGCCAACGAGATCGCCGAGCATTCGCCGATCTGGCCGCAGGTCGCGCACCCGATCGCGCAGCTTTGCCACACGCTCGTCCTGACCGGCGTGCCGCGGCGGATCGTGTTCGGCGGCGGCGTGTCGCTCGGCGTGACCTGGTTGCTGCCGATGGTCCGTCGGATGCTCGACGAGAGTATCGGCAGCTATGGCGATCGCTCGCTGCTCGGGAGCCTTGACGACTATATCGTGCCTGCGGCGCTCGGCGCGGAAGCAGGGCCGCTCGGCGCTATCCTGCTGGGACAGCACGCCCTCGGCTAAAGATCGTTTACGGCGCTTTAACCTCGTCCGCTTACCCCCGCGCAATGACATTGGGGCGTCGTGTACGCTCCACCAAGCGAAGGGCTACGCGCGGTGCGAATTCTGATCGTCGACGACGAACCGGCAATGCATGAATCCTACCGGCGCTGCTTCGAGCCGGTGGCCGGGGGCAACGGCGCGCTGAGCGACATGGCCGCCGAACTGTTCGGTGAGGACGCGCCGGCGGCGGTCGGTGCCGATACGACTTTCGACACGGTACATTGCAGCCAGGGCCTCGACGCGGTCGAAGCGGTCGAGGACGCAATTGCCGCGGGCAATCCCTTCGCGGTCGCCTTTATCGACGTGCGCATGCCGCCGGGGATCGACGGCAAGGAAACCGCCACCCGGATCCGCGCGCTCGACCCGAACATCAATCTCGTCATCGTTACCGGCTTCTCCGACTTCTCGCCGATCGAGATCGCGAAGAGCGCCGGGCCGGCCGACAAAATCTTCTACATCGCCAAACCGTTCGAGATCGCCGAGGTCGTCCAGACCGCCACCGCGCTGGCGCACCGCTGGGCCGCCGATCGCGAGCTCGCCGCCGCGGTGATCAAGCTGGAAGAGCAGGCGGTCGAGCTCGCCGCCAACGAATCCAAGGCGCTGCACCTCGCGACGCACGATTCGCTGACCGAAGCACCCAACCGGCTCGCTTTCCTGAAAGCACTGACCGAGAAGGCGCGCGGCGGACGGATGTTCGCCGCGGCGATGGTCGACCTCGACCGCTTCAAGATCGTCAACGACACGCTCGGCCATCTCGCCGGCGACGAACTGATCCGCGCGATCTACGCGATCCTGACCCAGGCCGCACCCGACGGCGCGGTCGTCGCGCGGCTCGGTGGCGACGAATTCGGCATCTTGTTCGACACGCTCGGCGAGCAGGCTGCAGTGATGTGCTGCGACCATATCATTGCCGCCTGCACCTCGAGCTTCCGCATCATCGGCCATTCGGTCCAGGCATCGGCCTCGATCGGGGTCGCCATCGCCGAAGTCGACGGCAATCGCGATCCGGTGGACGTGATGCGCAAGGCCGACCTCGCGCTCAACGATGCCAAGAAATCGGGCCGCGGCGTGGTCCGCGCCTATAACGAAAGCATGGACGAAAGCGTCCGCTTCCGCCGTCGCATCGAAGGCGGCCTCGGCCAGGCGATCGAGCGCGGCGAGCTGAGCCTGGCCTATCAGCCAATCGTTGCCGGGCACGACATGGAAGTGGTCGGGTTCGAGGCGCTGCTGCGCTGGAACACCGCCGAATTCGGGCCGATCAGCCCGGCGCTGTTCATCCCGATCGCCGAGGAATCGAACCTGATCCATGAGCTTGGCGATTGGGTGCTCGACGAGGCGCTCAAGGTGCTCGAGCAATGGCCGGGCCAATATGTCTCGGTCAATTTCAGCCCGCGCCAGTTCCGCCGCCAGAATTTCGTCGGCCAGGTGGTCGAGCGCGTGATGCGCGCCGGGATCGCGCCTGCCCGTGTCCAGATCGAGATCACCGAGACCGCGATCTTCGACAATGCCGAACGCGCTGCCGAGACGCTCTACAAGCTCCGCCAGATGGGCTTCCGCATCGCGTTGGACGATTTCGGCACCGGATATTCGTCGCTGTACAATATCCGCAAGTTCGCGCTCGATTGCCTCAAGATCGACAAGAGCTTCATCGACGGCATGGGCCGCGAGCGCGAATCGGCGGCGATCGTCCAGTCGATCGTCCATCTCGGCCGCGCACTGGGCCTCGGGGTGGTCGCCGAGGGAGTCGAGACCGATGCCCAGGTCCAGGCGCTGCGCCTGGCCGGCGCGAGCCATTTGCAAGGCTATTATTTCTCGCGGCCGGTCCCGGCCGAGATCGCGGCGGAGATCGCCAACGAACGCTATATTGGTGGCCAGGACGATCTCGACGGCGATGAATTCGCGATCCGGGCGGGCGACGGGACCAACGGCTGATGCCGGCCAAACGCGCCTCGACCGGGCGCCGACTGTCCCCGGCGTCGCTCGGCGGCAAATTGCTCCTGATACTGGCCGCGGTCGGCCTGGTCGGGTCGATTGCGCTCACCGTGCTGCTGGCGGCGGTCATCACCCCGAGCTTCAACGACCTCGAAAGCCAGGCGATCGACAGCCATGTCGAGCGGACTCGCGCCGCGCTGACCGAGTTCGCCGGCAAGGTCGAAAGCTCGGTGCGCGACTATGGCGACTGGAATTCGAGCTACGATTACATCGTCAACCCGACCAGGGCGTTCGAGCAGGAGAGCTTCTCGCCGCTGGCGATGCAGAATCTCGATGTCGACGGCATGGCGTATCTGCGTCCCGATCGCAGCCTGGTGATCGCGCGCTGGATCGATCCCAAAAGCGGGGTCGAGGATAACCGCCTGCGTGATGCGATGGTCGCGGCGGCGCAAAAGGCGCCGCTCGACGACGTGATGCGGCGCGATGCCCCTGCCAATTCGGGGCATTTCTTCGCGCGGCTCGGCAATGTCGTGGTCGCGGTCGGCGTGGCGCAGGTCCGCAAGAGCGACGGCAACGGCGTCCCGCGCGGCTATGTCCTGATGGTCCGCCGCATCACGCCACAAAAGCTCAACGAGCTGCTCCAGGTCGATGCCGCGATCGGCGATGCCGGGCAGGCGGGAGCGTTGGTCACCACCGATTCGACGACGATGAAGATCGCGGTGCCGATGCCCGGCGCCGATGGCCGGCCGGTCGCCACCGCCAGCTTCGTGGTGCCGCGCGACGTGTCGCTGCTTGGCCGCCACATGCTGTGGCTCGCAGTGCTCGGGTCGACCATCCTGTTGGTCCTCGTCCTCGCGGTGCTCAGCCAGATGATCTCGCGCCTCGTGCTCAAGCCGCTCGGCCGGGTCGAGGGGCATATGCAGCAGGTCCGCGACAGCGGATCGTTGAGCGTGCTTCCCGAAGATGCCGGCCGTCGCGACGAAATCGCCTCGCTCGGGCACAGTTTCAATTCGATGCTCGTCCAGCTCAAGGATCTGCGCGAGCAGGTCGAGGTGCAGAGCTTCGCGCTCGGCCGCTCCGAAAGCGCGGTCGCGGTGATGCACAATGTCCGCAACGCGCTCAATCCGGTGTCGACCATCCTGTCGGCGGGGATCGGGCAGGGCTCGCCGGTCGACCGCGGGCTGATCGAGCGCGCGCTGGCCGAATTGATGTCGTCCGGCACCGCTACCGAACGGCGACAGAAGCTCGTCTCCTTCCTCGCCGCCGCCTTCGATGCCGAGGACAAGCAGCGCGACGACCGCCGCGACCAGCTCGAGATCGGGCGCGACGCGATGCGCCAGGTGCTGGAGATCATCGGCGCGCAGCAGCAGCTCGCGCACGAACGCCCGCCGCTCGAACAATGCGACGCCACCCAGATCATTGCCCAGAACGCGACGATCGCGCTCCATTCGGGCGATGGCAGCTCGATCGCGTTCAATTTCCCGGCCAGGGCGCATCCGGTGATGGCCAATCGCGTGCTGCTGAGCCAGGTGGTCGGCAACCTCTTCTCCAATGCCGCCGAGGCAATCATTGCCGCCGGCGGGTCGGGCAGCATCAACGTCACGATCGCCGAAACCGCGGATGGCCGCGTCGAGATCGCGATCCAGGATACGGGCGAGGGATTCGATGCCGGCCGCGCGCCGCAATTGTTCCAGCGCGGTTTCTCGACCCGCAATCACAAATCGGGCGGGTTCGGCCTCCATTGGTGCGCCAATTCGATGACCGCGATGGAAGGCGCGCTTGCGCTGGAAAGCGACGGCGTCGGACTGGGCGCGACCGCGCGCCTGACACTCAAGGCGCCGGCATCCGAGCCGGCGCGCAAGGACCTCGCTGCCTAACCTCGCGCCGGGCAGCGGTAGAACCGGCGCAAGGACGCAAGAAGGGTTGATCGGCAGCGCGAAACGGCGTTGACCGGGCGTCCATCGAAAAGGAGCGCGGCATGATCACTTGCGTCGTCGACTACGTCATCGACCCGGCGAAAATAGCCGCGTTCGAGGAGTTCGGCCGGCGCTGGATCGAGTTGGTCGAGCGCCATGGCGGCCAGCATCACGGCTACTATCTGCCGAGCGAAGGCGCCAGCGATCGCGCGCTCGCCTTGTTCAGTTTCCCCAGTTTTGCCGCCTATGAACAATATCGCACATTGTTCGGCCGGGATCCCGATTTTATTGCTGTCGACCAGCTCCGCGACGAAAGCGGATGTGTGATCCGCTACGATCGCACGTTCATGCGGCCATTGTCGCGCGACCCCGCCTAGAGCGGCGAGACGTGGAAATATTTGAGCAGGCCGAGCACCAGCAGCAGGACCGCGATCGCCAGGATCACATTGGCGACGTTGAAAGTACTGCGCTCGACGACATTACGCTCGTCGGTACGAATATCTGCCATCTGAACCTCCATCTGATGCCCTAGAACGCGGGCCACGAGATGCGGGTTCCGGTCAGCACCGGCGCGCGCGAGTCACTCGTCGTCGCCACGCTGGAGCACGAGGCCCATTTCCTCGACGTCGAGGTCACGTTCCAGTTCATGGAGGACCTCGTCCTCGATCAGCCCGGCGCGATGGTGCCGGATGAGCTCCTCGCGGCTCGCCGCGACCGCCGCGAGCAGGACGTCGAAATGCGGGCGCAGGATCTTCATCGCCTCGGGCGCATTCTCGGCATAGCGCTCGATCGCCACCAGTCGTTTCTGATGCTGCTCGAGCAGCATGGGGTGGATGAGCGTGCCGTCGGCATCATAGGCCAGCTGCTCGACCCGGGCCGTACGCGCGCGCGCCATCGCGGCCTCGGTCGCCGCCATGTCCATCTTGGCCGGCGGGTCGGTATCGACCGGACGAACCGCGCGGATCAGCCAGGCGAGGCTCGACCCCTGCACGACGACGGTCACGAAGATCACCGCGAACGCGCAGATCAGGATCAGGTCGCGCCCGGGCATGTTGACCGGGAGGGCCAGCGGCACCGCCAGCGTCACGACGCCGCGCATCCCGGCCCAGCTCAGGACAGTGTCCTGCCGCCACCCGATCGGCTGCGCGCGCTGCAGCCCGATCCGGCGCAGCAAGGCGAGGATCGTGTCCGATCCGAACACCCAGACGAAGCGGGCGACCGTCACGGTCAGTACCACCCCGATCACTGCCTGGACCATCGATACCGGGATGGCGTCGATCCCGCCGATCCGTTCGATCGCACCGCGCAGCGAAAAGCCGATCAGGATGAAGACCAAAGCCTCGAGCAGGAAGGTCAGGATCGCGAAGAACGATCCGCCGAGCAGCCGGACCGAGGCCGACAGCAATATATGCTGGTACCAGCCGAGTATCAGCCCCGCGGTGACCGTCGCGATTACGCCGGAGACGTGCAATGCCTCGCCCGAGAGATAGGCAGCCCAGCCGAGCAGGCAGGTCGCGACGACGAGCAGCATGCGGTCGTGCAGGTGCTTGGCGATGAAGATCCAGAGCGCGCCGACCGCTAGCCCGACCAGTGCCCCGCCGATCGAGACGATGAAGAAGCTCTGGATCGCCTCGCCGGCATGGAACACCCCGCTCAGGGTCGCGGCGACCGCGAAGCGCAGCAGGATCAGGCCGGTCGCGTCGTTGAGCAGGCTTTCGCCTTCGATCAACGCCGTGAGCCGGCGCGGCAGGGAGATTCCCTTGAGCACCGCGCGCGCCGACACGGCATCGGGCGGCGACACGATCGCGCCCAGCGCGAAACACGCGGCCCAGGGCAGTTCGGGAACGATCCAGTGCGTCACGATCCCGACCGCCAGGGTGGTGAACACCACCGCGCCCACCGCCAGCGACAATATACCGACGAGGTGCTTGCGGAATCGCCCGAGCGCCGTCGAATAAGCCCCGTCGATCAACAAGGGCGGCAGGAACAGGACCAGCGCCAGATCGGGATCGAGCGAGACGCTCGGCAGTCCGGGCACGAAGGCGAGCGCACCGCCACCGACCAGCAAGGCAGTCGCCGGCGGCAAGCGCAGCTTGAGCGCCAGCCAGTAGAGGGCGATGACCAGCGCCAGCAGCGACAGGACGAGCTCGAAGGTTTCGACGGCGTGCATCAGTGACTCCCGGCGGCGAGCTGTACGGCCCCGTTTGCCGCCATCGCCGCGATCTCGTCCGCGCCGAAGCCGATCGACGCCAGTATCTCGCCACTGTGCTCGCCCGCTTGCGGCGCGCGGATCATCGGGTCGCGAGGGGCGGCGCTCAATCTGATCGGCGCACCGACCACCGGAGCTGGGGCAGGGGTGCCGGGATAGTCCATCGGCTCGACCAGTCCCGATGCCTGGACCTGGGGGTGCGCCACCACTTGCCGGGGTGCCAGCACCGGCCCGGCAGGCACGCGTGCCTCGGCCAGCGCGGCAATCGCTTGCTCGGTCGTCAGCCCGGCGCACCAATCGGCCATCCGCGCGCTCAGCTCGGCACCATGATCGCCGCGTGCCATGTCGTCGGCGTAACGCGGGTCGTCGATCAGCTCGGGCGCGCCAATCAGCGCTGCCCAACGCGCAAAAATGGGGTTGCTGACGACCTGCGTCATGATCCAGCCGTCGCGCGTGCGAAAGATGTCGGTCGGGCCCGATCCGTAGCTGCGATTGCCCATTGGCGGGCGCTCGATCCCGTTGAGCGCATGATCGATCGCGAGCGCGTTGGCCATGGCGGTCGCGGTGCCGAGCAGGGACCCCGACACCTGCTGTCCGGCCCCGGTCCGGTCGCGCTCGCGCAACGCCAGCATCGCGCCGAACGCGCAATGCAGGGCGGTGCCGAAATCGACGTAGTTGACTTGCGCGCGCGATGGCCCGGCCATCGTGCCCGAGAGGTAAACCGCGCCCGACATGGCCTGGCCGACCGCATCGAACCCGACGCTGCGCGCCATCGGCCCCTCGTCGCCGAAGGCCGAGGCAGTGACGAGAATGATGTCCGGCTTGATCGCGGCGAGCGAGGCGAGGTCGAGCCCGGCCTTGGCCAACGCATCGGCGGGCATGTTGGCGACGACGATATCGGCGGTCGCGACCAGCCGGCGGACGATCTCGCGTCCGGCTTCGCTGCCCAGCGACAGCGCGAGCGACTTCTTGTTGCGGTTCATCTGGAGGAAGCCGGCGCCGGCGCCATCCTCCGCCACCGGCACGGGGAAGCGGTCCTCGTTACCGCCGATCCGCTCGATCCGGATGACCTCTGCGCCGTAATCGCCGAGCAACGCCGCGCAATACGGCCCGGCGATGTAGCGGCCGAAATCGAGCACGCGGATTCCGCTGAGTGGCTTCATGCCGTCCTTTCCGTCGCCCGATCTATGCCGCCCGGTCGCGGCCGACATTGTCCTTGCGACGGAGATAGGGCGCAACCAGATTCCGCGCCCGGAACCATTCCTGCCGCTCGGGGCTGAGCGTCGCGAAATTGCCGATCACGCGGCGGCAGTCGGACGACTTGCACTGGCAGATCATGTGCCAGTTCGATTCAGCGAGCGTGGTGGAATAATCCCAGCTGATTTCCTCACCCTGCGCGATGTCGCGGATCGCGACGAGGAAGATGCCGAGATCGGTGAAGCGCAGGCCCGCATTGGGCGCGCAGCTATGGTTGACGAGATCGTCGATCCGCCCCGACGGCCCCATATAATGTTCGGGCGTGACTTGGACGAAGCGGTCCGACTGGCCCCGCATCAGGCTGGGGATGCGGTCGGCGCGAAAGCGGCGGCCAGTGAACGACATCAGCCGGTCGCCTTCCGTAAAGGGGACCGCGGCGAACACTGCCTTGCCCAGATGCGTGTCGCCGACCTTGAACAGATTGGCGGGGGTGCGGATCGCGTCGAGGACGTAGAAGCGGCCGTTGCGGAAGCCGAGCGACCGCAACGGGTTGATCGTCGCCAGCCCGACCATGAACCAGACGCTGGCATGGCACAGCAATTCGACCAGGATATAGGCATATTCGCCGACCGGGCTGCCCGGCGTGCGCGCTGCGACCATCAAGGTGGCTAGGTCGCCCAGGGTCCATAGCCCCCAGGCCGGCGAGCGTTCGCGGCTGCGATCGGACATGACGCTTGCCCAGGTCGGCCAGAAGCTGATCGGCACCGCGACGACGACCAGCATATGCGCCCAGAAGGCATCGCGGAACATCGCCCAGATCGCCAAAGCGGTCAGGCTGGTGGCGATGCAGATGCTTTCGGTCCGCGTCGGCAGGCTCCAGGCCGAGCGGCGCCACAAGGCGATCGTGATCGCGACGCAGGCAACGGTCGCGAACATGAAGATCCAGCGTTGCGGCCCGTCGGGGTTCACCGCGGCATAAGTCGACGCCTCGACCGCCGTCGCCGCGCTCCAGATCAGCCACGAGGCGCGATTGGGCTCGACGAGGTTGCGGCGGAGACCGGCAAGGTAGGTGGCATAGCCCGCGAAGCTCGCGGTCAATGCCAACAGGAACAGTATTGCGACCATTCACCCCCGCCCGGCGCACTATCGCGCACCGGGCGATATTTACCATGTTCGCCGGAATCCGTCCATTCGAAACCCAAGGAATCAGCGCGAGTCGCTAAGGCTTTGATATTCGATTCCTTTGGAATGGGTGTTGCTAAAGTCCCCAGCCAAGGAGAGGTGGCGCCGAAGCCGGCGGAGGGGGGAGGATCCAATGCACTGCCGATCCCGGCAGACCACTCGCCACGACCGTCACCCCGGCCTTGGGCCGGGGTCCCGCTCCTTCTTACCAATCGCGAGCCGCAAGAAGCGGGACCCCGGATCAAGTCCGGGGTGACGATAGAAAAAAGGGCCGCTCCCCGAAGGAAGCGGCCCCAACGCAAGGCCGATAGGCCCAACCTTTAGAAGCGGATCTTCAAGCCCGCGCGATACGACTGGTTCTTGACGTCGGTACGGTCGATCGTGGTGTCGGCGCCGAGCGTCAGCGTGACGTTCTTCAGGTCGATCGCGAGACCGCCCGAGACTTCCCACCAATCCTTGTCGACACCGGCCAGCGCGAAGGTGCCCGCCGGGCCGACGCCGCCGACGAAATTCGCCCCGAACGATGCCGGCGTTTCGGCGAAGTCATGGACGTAATAGCCGTTCAGATACGGCCGGACATTGCCCTTGGCGCCGTCGAGGACGAGGCCGATGCGGGTCTGCAGGCTGTCGAACGTGGTGCGGTTGACGGTCAGCGCCATCGGGCCGCCGGTTTCGACGCTGCGCGAGAAACCGATCTCGCCGTAGCGGATCGCCCCGCGCGGACCGATCTTGACCGCGCCGACATCCCACATCTTCGACAGGCCAAGCTCGCCGCTGAGCGCCAGGCTCTGGTCGCTGCCGCGCAGGACGTAGTTGTTGCCGACCAGGGTCGCGCCACGGCGCGTGTGGATGTCGAACAGGCCCGCCGAAGCGACGCCGTCGAACGTCACGCCGCTGGCCAGCTCGGCCTTGGCATAGAGCGTGCCCTGGAACAGCTCGCCCTTGCCGTTGTCGCCCGCCGTCGTGTCGCCGTCGACGCGGGTGTACGACAGGCCGAAGCCGATCGAGACCCGGTTGTTGATCGACTTCTCGACGCCCGCGGCGGCATACCAGCCGTCGAACGTGCTGCGTCCACCGAGCGGGATCGCCGTCGGCATCGGCTTGGCACTGCCGTTGAGATAGCCGCCGGCGAAGAACACCGCGAGATCGTCGGGCACCCTGCCGGTCGTGACCGAGGTCGCGTCGGCACCGGCATTGGCACCGGCCTCCATCGTCGCCGACGGGCCGACATTGTTGACGTTGGCGAGCACGCCAAGCGGCTGGCCGATGATCGCGATCGTTCCGCCGGTCTGGGCCGAGCCCAGCTCGCCGAGGCGATCACGCCAGAAGCGCGCCATATTGTCGGTCGCGACTTCGCCCAGCGCCGTCTTCAGCGTCTCGCCACGCGGTGCCCAGCTGTCGAGCGTCGCACGGATCGTCGCCTGGTTCTGCAGGTCGAGCGGGCCGTAGAGATCGGCCAAAGCCGAATAGCTGCCCGCACGGTCGCCATCGAGGATCTTGGCATAGGCCGCCTGGACCGGCGAGTTCGGGTCGACCACACCGGCATAGGTGCCGGCCTGGATCCGGACCTGCACGTCGTTCGGATTGTAGATGAAGGTTGGCGTCAGGATCGCGCTGATCGCACCGGTCGAGAAGGTCCCGGTCCGCGTGCTCTGGTTGGTCAGGATCGTGAACGTGTCGCCCGAGCGGATCGTGTAGCCCGCCACCGGCGAGAACACGACGCTGCCGCCGATGCTGGCCTGGCCGTCGACCGCGACGCCCGGCGAGCTGAACTTCGTGGTGCTGACCACGATCTTGTCCGACGTGCCGTTGGGGCCGAGGTTCATCATCAGCACGCTGCCCGACGACAGGATCAGATTGCCCTGGAAGGTCAGGGTACCGATCGTGGTCGGCGTGCCCGGCGCGATCACGCCGGCGACGTTGGTGGTGAACGGCGAGCGGATGATGCCCGATCCGTTGAGGCCGCCGGTCAGGATCATATAGTCGCCCGGCGTCGCCAGCAGGCCGTTGACCTGCATCGTGCCGGTGATCTGGCTGACGTTGATCAGGCTGGTGAGCGAGCCGCCCGCCTGGATGTCGAGCATCGCCCCGGCATTGGAGATGGTGAAGCGGTCGATCGTCACCGCGCCGCCCAGCGTCGTGGTGCCGGCAGCACCCAGCGTCACGTCGAAATATTTCGGCGCGACGCTGTTGGCGGCATTGCCATTGTCATTGTTCGGCACGAACCCGGTCGCGCCGGGCAGGCCGTTGGCCAGCGTCGGCGCGGGCAGGACCGCGACGAGCTGCGGCGACTGGGATCCGCTCGCGCCGCCCGAACCGGTGCCCTGCGCGGCCAGCTCCGGATTCAGGTCGGCGACGTTCGCGCTACCCTTGTCATTGGCGGCGTTGGCGTCGCCGCCCTGGCCGATCGGCGTAGCGGTGACCGTCTCGGTGTCGCTCGCGACGTCGTAGCAATCGCTGACCCCGCCCGACTGGAAACAGGCCTGGCCGAAGCCCGGCTGGTCGGTATTGCCCGCGCCCGGCGCGGTCGGGATGCCGTTGATCGGCTGACCGTTCGACCCGAGGATGTAATAGTTCGGGTCGAGGTTGGTGACCCAGTGATTGGGATCGGTCCAGTTGCCGTTGCCGGCGACCGAGCCGACATAGTGATACGGGTTGTTCGCCGCGATCCAGTCCCAATAGAGATAGAGCGGCTGGTAGAAGCTGGCGGTGCCATAGCCATTGGCCGGCTGGCCGTTGAAGAAGCGGGTATAGCCGCCCGACAGCACGCCGATCACCAATTTCTTGGCATAGGTCTTGTCGAGGATCAGCGGGCCGCCCGAATCGCCGCTTGCGGTGATGCCTTCCTGGCTGTTGCCCGAAGCGTTCGGCGGCACGGCATTGTCTCGCCAGGCGTTGAAGTCGTACGGGCTGGGCGGATTGGCGGTGCCGCGGCGGGGATCGTCGAAGTCGATCCAGTAGAGGTTCTGCGGGTTGGTCGTCGAATTGCCGCCGAACAGGAAATTCTCGAACTCGTCGATCGAGGCGAGGCCGCCAAGCATGTTCTCGGCGAGGCGGCGGCGGAAGTCGATGCCGCCGGTCGACCCGGACGAGGCGGTGCCGTTATTGCCATAGCCTTCGATCGCGACATGATAGCCGGTGCCGTTCGCGCCGATCGTGCCCGGGTCGGGCAAAGGCGAGAACAGCAGCGCCCAGGTCGGGATGCTGCCGGCCGGCGTGTCGAGCGAGGCGACCGCGACGTCCGAATAGAGGAAGCCGTTGGCATTGGGCTCGAGCGAGGCGGGATTATAGGCGACGTAGTTCGAATTGTAGAACGCGTCGTTGGTGTTGGTCCTGCCGGTGCCGCCGATCGCCGGCAGCCAATGCTGGATGCCCGCGAGATTGGCGTTGGAGAAGCCGAAGCCGATCGCGGTGCCGCCATTGCCATAGGTATTGGCGGCCTGCTCGTTGACGCAGTGCGCGGCGAACACGACGGTGCGCGGGTTGATCAGGGTCGCGGTGCACAGGCCGATAAAGCCATTGCCCTGGTCGACCACCATCTGGCCGACGCCGGTGATGTTGACCGGGTCGCGCGCCGTGGTCGGCGTGTTCGGATTGGCGATGACGATCTGCGGATCGGGCGCGACGGGCGTGATATAGGCGCCGCCGGTCGTGACCGTGTTGCTCGGCCCCGAAATGGTCGCGCCGCCATCCTGCGCCTCGCGATAGGCATTGGTCGGTGCGCCCGGATCGGTCACCGTCGCCTGGGCATGCGCGGTATTGGCAATCGCCATCGAGGCGAAGGCGGCCGAAGAAAACAGAATCGTTCTGAGACGCGCGGAACCGCGCGTTGAATGCTGACCCATGGATCAATCCCCTTTTACCCTGTTTCCCGCAGGGTTTGTGACTGTGGTGGGAGGCTAACGTGGTGGATTGCCCGGCTCAATCCCTACCCGATCCGGCAGCGGGGAAGCGTTGCCAAAATGTCGCAGTCTTTGCGGCGGCGCAGCGTTACGGGGTGCGTTTCAAGCGAATTCTAGACCGGAACGGAGCAGATTCATGCTCCCTGGGTTCGCCGTCGAGACACGTCTACGCCGCTTGGCGCGTCGGCTGAGTTCGAAGCCCGAGGATCACCATCCGGTGCGGCAGCCTTGGCAGAGGCAGCACATACTTGCCGCCGCCACCGGTCAAGGATTCGAGCGACGATCTGTTCGCGGCATTGGTCGACTGGACGCAGAGCGGGAAGGGCCCCGATCGCGTCGTCGCGACCAAGTTCGCCGTCGGCAAGCCCGGTGCGATCGACCTCCAGCGACCGCTCTGCGCTTATCCGCGAACTGCCCGCTACAAGGGGACGGGGGCGACCAACGCGGCGGAGAATTTCGTCTGCGCGATGAGGGCAGGCGGTTCGAAAGGCGGTCTGGGAAGCAAGTAGCGGGAAGGTTGCGACGCCACTGCTGACCTCCCGGCGGACCGACGACTATCGTGCCGATCGGCTAAAAACCGGATCGTGTCGCGCCGCGCCCAAGGCGCGATCGGCGACGTCGTTCACCAGCTGTCGATATTCCCTGAGCGGCTGGTGGAGCTGAGGGGAATCGAACCCCTGACCTCTGCAGTGCGATTGCAGCGCTCTCCCATCTGAGCTACAGCCCCGCTCCACGCCGCAAGGGCTG
>FTCZ01000654.1_pt1 | contig 80034 bp, 60 predicted proteins | sample 1658871 | NCBI WGS metagenome assembly FTCZ01 (sample SAMEA3914864, study PRJEB12502) | metagenome | biome: forest; material: soil | place: USA | collected 2012-03-12 | depth 0.3 m | reverse complement strand
GCGACGAAGTTGTTGACGAAGTTGACGCGCTTGACGCCCAGAAGGGCGCGGACGTCGTCGCGCGCGATGGAAAAGCCCAGGCCCACCGGGTGCAGGCCCGTCTGGTCCTCCCAGCCGCGTGCGGCAATGCCGACGGCGCGCAGGTCGGGGCTGCCCTGCGCATCGAGAAACGAAAGGATGGCGGCGTCGAAGGCCGCGCGCGTCGTGCAGTCGACGTAGGCGATATTGCGCGGACGCTCACCCGCGCTGGCCAGGGCCAGCCCCATGACGGGCGCCAGCGACAGGTCGCACAACAGGACCGGATCAGGCATGCAATTCACTCCCAGTCGCGGCTTGTTTTTTGCGCCGCTTGGCGGGTACTGTTACCCGCAGTGTCCTAACAAATTGCAGAGTCTGCCAACGCTGTCACGACGGTTTGTACGGTTTTGGTATTAAATTATCATACCTGCCGCAACGCCGCCCCGGGGGGCGGGCGGACCGCCGCCAGCGCCACGCTCAAGGTCGTCGCCGCGGCGATAAGCAGCGACAGGCCGGAGCCCAGTAAAAACAGTGCGGGGGTCAACGGCACGTGGTCTTCAAACGGCCTTAGCCATTCCGACAGCACGAAATAGGCGACCGGCCACGCGACGACGTTGGCGATCAGCACGGGTCTCAGCAGTTGCAGGACCAGCAGGCGCATGATGCGGTATCGCGACGCTCCGAAGCTTTTGCGCACGGCGATTTCCTGGACGCGCGCCGACGTGTTGAAGGCCGCCATGCCGAACAGGCCGACGGCGCCGATCAGGCCCGCAACGGTGCCGCCCATGGCGAACAGCCGCGTGGTCTTGCGGTCGTCGGCGTAATAATAGTCGAGCGCCTCGCGCCCGGACGTCAGCGCGAAGGGCAGGCCGTGCGCCCTGTCCCGCCACACGGCTTCGATACGCTGCCGTGCGGTCGCCTCGTCGATGCCGGTAAAGCCGATGATGGCGTCGGCCTCGACGACGCTGCGGGCACTGTAGACATAGAGCGCCGGCAATTGTTTCTGGGTCGGGGACTTGAACCTCTGATCGGCGACGACGCCGACGATGCGGAAGGCCGACTGCCCCAGGTCGACCGTCTGGTTCAGCGCAAGGGCTGGCGAAGCAAACCCCAGCGCCTTGACCGCGGACAGGTTGATATCCGCATTCGCGGTGGTGCCGGCATGGGGCATGTCGGCGGTCACGGGGTCTATCCCAAGGCGTCCCAGGTCGTCGCGGACCTCGAGGCTGCGTCCGGCCAAGAGCGATGTCCGGTACGCCGCGAAGAAATCGCCCTCCATCCACACCATATGCATGTCGATTTCGCGGGCGTCTCCGTTTCGGTGAACCTGCCACCGCGGCGCGACGAAGTAGCGGCCGGGCACGGGGCCCGAGGCCGCGGCGACGATTCCGGGCGTCCGCCGCCAGGCCGCCTGGATGGCCAGCGCGTCATCGGGTGATATCATCCGGGTGATCAGGGCATCCGTTATCAACAGGCCGTCGCGCGTAAAGCCCAGCGCGGCGGTCTCCATGTGCCGGACCTGGGCAGTGAAGCCGGCGATGATGATGAAGAAGGCGCTGGCGGCGGCGAATTGCACCGCGGCCAACCCTTCGCGGATCATGCGCCCGCGCCGCCCGCCGCCCGGGGCTTTCGCCGTCGACAGCGCCTGGGCGGGATCGACGCCCGACAGGACCATGGCCGGATAGAGGCCGGCGATCGCACTGCCGCCGAGCACGCCGGTCGCCAGCGCCAGCAGGACAGGGCTGTCGACGGCATAGTCGAGATCGAGCGACAGATGCCCCAGGCCGTTGATGACGGGCAGGCACAACTCGACCAGGCTGAGAGCGATAAAGAACGCCCCCCCGCCCAGCAGCAGGGCTTCGGACAGGAATTGAACGACGAGCACCGTACGCGTGGCGCCGGCGGCCTTGCGAATGGCGACTTCGCGGGCACGCACGCCGGCGCGCGCCGTGGCCAGGTTGACGTAATTGATCAGCGACACGGCGAAGGCCAGGAGGCCGGCTATGTTCACCGCGGCCACCGCGCGTTGCGCGCGGAGGTCGGCCAGGTGCTCCCCGGGATAGGGCAGGAGCCGGATCCGGATATCGGCGAAGAAACGCTTGAAATAGGCCGCGGCCAGCTTATCGGACGGCACCGGCATGTAGGCGCGGAGCGTCGGCGTCAGCCCCGCGGCCATGCGATCGTACTGTCGCGCGTCGAGCCGGAAATAGGTCCGGACGAGGAGCTGGCTGCCCCAGGCAAACCAGTATTGGTCGCGTGCGCCGGCAGGGCGGAGACGAAGGATATCGAAGCGCAAGACGGCGTTGACCGGCGCGTCTCGCAGCACTGCCAGGACGCGCCACGGCTTTTCCTTCGCCGGCCTGGTGCTGACGGTCGGCAGGGGCGCGGAGTCGTCGCGGATATACAGGACCTGCCCGATGACGTCGGTGCGGCCGAAATATTTTTTCGCCATGCGCTCGGACAGGATCACCCCGTCCGGGGCGTTGAGGGCGGTGTCGCGGTCGCCGGCGAGTACCGGGACGTCGAAGACGTTGAAGAACGCCTGGTCGACATTCTGACCTTCCTCCGCAAAGATCCGATCGCCGACGCGAAGGTTCATGTAGTCGGTCTCGATGCGCGTTCCGACCGCGTCGGGAAAGGCGTTCTGAACGGCCTCGAGGACGTAGGAGGCCGAGGTATATCGCGGCGGCTGGTGCGCCGTCTCTCGAAGCTTCGTGTTGTAGCCGACAGCGAAGATGTGCTCCGAGCCCGGCAGCCATCTGTCGTACGTGGTCTCGAAGCGGACGAAGAGGCTGAGCAGGATAAAGACGGCGATGCCGAAGGCCAGGCCCAGCAGGTTCAGCGCGGCGTAGAGCGGGTGACGCAGCAGGGACCGGTAAAAAGACAGGATCGCGGAGCGGATCACGGCGGGCCTTTCGGGCGCGTCACATACAGACCGTCACTGCCTTACACGATCTTTTGGATTTTGGCAGCGGTGACGATTGGCCCGGTTGTCAGTCTCTGTCGATCAGCCCGGCCTCGACGAACTTGGCGTGCAGGATTTCCGCGTCGAACGGCTTCATGATGTATTCGCTGGCGCCTTCGGTCAGGGCATCGGTGATGTGCTCAAGGTCGTTTTCGGTCGTACAGAAGACGACGACCGGGGCCTTGCCGCCATCGGTCTTGCGGAGTTGCTGCAGGAAGGTCAGGCCGTCCATGACCGGCATGTTCCAATCGAGCAGGATGGCGTTCGGCATCTCCCGGCGGCACAGGTCGAGCGCCTGGGCGCCGTCATTGGCTTCGCTGACCTGGAACGACAACTCTTCCAGGATGCGGCGGGCGACCTTGCGGGTGACGCGGCTGTCGTCGACGACGAGACACGATTTCATGGCACTCTACCTTCGAAAAACGCACTGGGTAGTCTGAACCCCGGCGGCCGTAAGGACACCGGGGTTCGTTCAGCATACGCCAAGTGTGTTATTCAACCGATAACGGCGTCGCGGCTCATCATCCGCGCACGGATGTTGGCGAAGCTGTCGTCGCGCAGCAGCTCACCGTTGCGCCATACGGGTTCCAACACGTTGACCCCGCCGCCCGCGGGCGCGAAATCCGCCGCGCGCACGGCCACGGTGCGGAAGCTGTTACCGTCCGCCACAAGCCCCAGCAGGCCGCGCTTCGACCGCTTGCCGGCGTCGGTCACGGGGTCCTTGTAGACGTCGCGCCACTGGCCGTTCACGCGCGCCGCCGACGCCTTGTACGCGAACGCCATGGTGTCGCGGTCGCACTTCTGCAGCAGCGCCCCGCCCATGCCGAAGGCGAGGTTGGACGCGCTGAAGCCTTCCGCGACGATTCGCTCCAGGATGGCGGCGATGCTTTTCGGATTGACGCCGTCGCCCTGGATGACGCGGACATATTTCAGGACCTTGTACCCCTTTCCATTGGTCTCGGTGCCGAATTTTGCTGCCAGCAGGTTGAGCGTCTTCGACACGATCTCGACGGGATCGCCGCTGTCGGGGCGGACGACCAGCGTCGCGCCGCTGTCGATGACCTTTTGGCGCAGTTCCTCGCCCCAGATGTGCTCGACGGCGTTGAACAGGTCGTAGCTGTCCGACACGACGGCGAACAGGCCGCCCGGCTTGCCGAACTGCGTCACCATATTGGCGTAGGCCTGGGCCTCGTTTTCGCGCTCCCAGCTGGTGATGGTCGAGTGCTCGGCCGCGGGGATCGAGAAGCCCGCCATGGGCTCGCCGTAAAGCTTGCGCGCCGCGACGATGGCCGACAGGGTGTCGCTGCCCTGGAAATTGACCAGGTGCGCCATGCCGCCCAGTGCCGCCGACTGTTCCGAAGAGACGCCGCGTGCGCCGAAGTCGTGCAGCTTGAACGGCAGCTCGGCGTCCGGCGCGTCGGCGGTTTTGACGAGCGCCTCGCGGATGATCTTGCGCACGCCGTGGCTGATCGTCGCCACCGTGATCGGATACCAGACGCGCAACAGCGCGGTTTCGACGTAGCTGGTCAGCCAGTGGAAGTCGGGATCGGTATTGACGACCGTCATCATCGGCACGTGGACCGGCGCGATCGTGCCTTCGGGCTGGGCGCGGATTTCGAGCGGAAGATGGCCGCCGTGGCGGTCGAGCAGCAGTTCCCAGCCGGCCTTGTGGAAGGGCAGGCCGTGCGCGGTCAGAATATCCTCGGCCTCGACGACGTCGGCGCGGGTCACGGGCCTGGCGAACTCGGTCTTGAGGATCGCCTGAAGCCCGAAGAACAGGGCGTCGGCGTGAGCGCCGCCGCGCGCCTCGACGTACGAAAAGACGTGTTCGGTGCCGGCCGGATATTGCGCGAAGTGGCTGGCCTTGTAGCTGTCGGTATTGAGGATGGGATTGACGGTCATGACAGAAGCTCCTTCTGGTCGGTAGGCCCGTTGGGGTCTTTCCCCGGGGGCGGTTGATAGGTCTTAATATTCCAGACGTGGCACACGTCTGGCAAGCGCGACTGCGCGCCGCCGCTCGTGCGGCGAGCCATCGGGGCCGCCCGTGCGGCGGCGCCTGAGCTTTTTAAAGCGTGAAGTGTTCGATGATGAAAAAGTGGTCTTCGAACAGGTATTCACGCATGCGGCGGACCTCCGACAGCGGCGCCCAGCGGGCGCGGGCGGCGTCGTCCGAGCCGCGCACGGCGGGCAGGTCGCCGCTGGCGAATTCGAAATAGAAGGCGTGGGTGACGGTACGGCCGCGCTGCGAACGCTCAGGGTCGTCGAACACCTTCTGGCCCTTGAGGCTGCCTTTGAGGACCGGCACGGGAAGCTTGATGCGTGTCTCTTCGCGCAGCTCCCGGATGGCGGCTTCCAGCAAGGTCTCATCCTGGTTGACGAAGCCGCCAGGCAGGGCCCACAGGCCCTTGCCCGGCTGGGCGCCGCGCTTGACCAGCAGGATATGGCCGGAATGAACGATGACCGCGTCGACCGTGAGGAAGGTCGGCGGGTAGGGGGCTTGGGCCCATGCTGCTTTATAAGCGACTATGTGGCGGTGTTCTTCGGCGAGTTGCGCAAAGGTTTTCGTCGTGCGGAAGGCCTGCAGCGTCTCGAATACGGCCTTGGGCACATTGGCCTCGACCAGGCGAAGCGCACCGGCGTCCTCGGCGAACAGGTGTTCGCGCAATTCCGTTGCAGACAGGGTCGTGGCGAAGGGCACCTCGACCAGGTCCCACTGCGGGAAGGCGTGCAGGTACCACGAGCTCGCGTCCTTGTCGTGGCCGATCAGGCCGATGCGGGCGGCGGCTTGATCCAGTCCCATCGCTGTGACGGCTTCGGTGACGTTTTGCTGCACGTCTGCCTGCCAGGCGCCTTCGTTATAGAGGTGGTCGACAATGGGCCGGAAGACGACGCGCGTGGCATCTGCACCGAGAGCGGCGCGGATCATGACCTCGCGTTCGGCGGCGGAAAACGGATTGCGCGTCGAGCGCGCGGCTTCCGCCGAACCGATAAGGATGACCATCCGGTCGCACGTTTCGAGCGCGCGGCGGACAACCGACATATGACCATTGTGGAAGGGTTCGAAACGCCCGATCAGGGCGATGACGTCGTAGTGCATGAGGCTCCCTCATTGCGATATGGCGTCCGGTCTGCCCGGACACCGCGAACATGATCCTCTTTTCAAGAGGTGTCAACGGGGGGCAATGGGCAGCGGTAGAATCGTATTGACGCGGGATGACAGTGCTGATTAACCGTGCTGCGGGGGCGCCGTATCTGGCTACCGAGTACCTGTTCCGGGGGAGTTATCATGAAATTCGTTCGTGCCATGGCGCTGTGCGCCACGCTTGCTCTTTTGTCCGGTTGTGGCGGTGGCGGTGGCGGCGGAGGATCTTCGACGCCAACGCCGACGCTGGCTGTTACGCTGGCGTCGTCGAGCGGCAGCGGATCGGTTACCGAAGGCGCGACGACCGCGAATTTCACCGTCACCGCCAACGTGTCCGGCAATTCCGCCGGTGGCGCTGTCGTGGCCGACTTGGCTTACGACAAGGCTGTCTATTCGTCGGTCGTCGCGTCCCAGACCTCGGGCGGTTATTCGATCGCCGCGACCACCCTGCCTGACCTGGCCGGCGCGGCCTATTCGTCGCCGATCACGCTGCGCCTTTGCCAGGAGACGGCCTGTACGCACGTCTATTCCGGTACAACAGTCACCTATAATTACGATCTGACGGTCAAACTCAGGGAATGGGGCACCTACCAGCGCGACGCCGCCCACACGGGCTACGTCCATACCGTGCTTGATCCCACGAAGTTCACCAAGGCCTGGACCTGGACCGGCGCGACGTCGAACGTGGCGGCGGTGGTGTCCGCCAATGGGCGCGCCTATTTCAGCGCTGACAAGCTCTACAGCGTGGATGAAGCGACTGGAGCTGTAAAATGGAGTCAGGCGCTGACGGCGGCGCCCGCCCTGTCCTTTGTCGGTGCGCCGGCGGTCGATAACGGCACTGTCTATGTCGCGGGCCTGGTGACGGGTTCCGGGGGCACGGCAACGGGCACCGCCTATATTCGCGCCTTCGATGCTTCCGGTGGAGGATACAAGTTCGACACCGCATTCTCCCATGACGAGGATCGCCTGAACAGCCCGGTCATCCAGGGCGGTGACCTGTTCTTTGTCGGACCATCCTTCCTCTCGACGGTCAACCGCTATGCCCTGGCGTCGGGAAGCCTGACCTGGACGACGCCCTCATCGGTTTTTTCGATGGTGGACGTCGGCCAAACGCCGGCCGTCGACAGCAACTATGTTTATTATTCGACCGGCTACAGTCTCGTCATTTCCAATCGTTCGGACGGATCGCTGGTTGCCAGGGTCGGTGACACATTCGCCGGCGGCGGTAGTGGCCTTTACATGTCGGCGCCGATGATCACGGCCGGCGGCCATGTACTGACCCTGAACTTACAGACGGGTGCGCAGATCATGGCAGTCAGTCCCGCAACGAAGGCGGTCGCCTGGAGAAGCGGTGTCGGTTACTTCTCTGGCGGAACGACGGTTGGCAATACTATCTACGCGGAACGCTCCGTTCTGGTCGGCTCGACATGGACCCATACGGTCGACGCGATCAGCGACACGGACGGCCACGTCCTGTGGAGCTGGCCCCTGCCGGCCGGGGAAACGCCGAAGAACAACATGGTCCTGTGCGACAACCTGCTTTTCGTCGGAACCGGTACGCACGTCTACGCCATCGACCTGACGACGCACAATTCCGTATGGAGCTTTGCCGGGAACGGGGCGTTGAGCCTGTCGAGCGGGTCGGTTCTGTATATCGCCGAAGCCGACGCCTATCCCGGCGGCACAGGCAAGGTCACTGCGATAAAAGTAAAGTAACCTGGCCTATTTCGGCAGGCCCTTGGCCCAGGCAAAGGCCGACAGAGGGATTGCGTTGCCGATGACCGTGTCGCCCGCCGTATTGGGGTGCAGATGGTCGCCCAGGTCGTAGGCCGGCAGGAGCTGGCCTGGATTGGCAGGGTCTTCGACGGCTTTTTCCAGGTCGAAGACACCGTCGAACGTGGGCGACTTGCGGATCCAGGCGTTGAGCGCCTGGCGCCGGCCTTCCTTTTCGTCGGAATAGTAGTCCTTGAAGACCGTATTCTTGAAAGGCGTCAGCGTCGCGGCGTAGACGCGCAGGCCGCGCTCATGGGCGCGTGCCGCCAGCTGCGCCATGCCGTCGATCAGATCATCGGCGGAAACATAGCCGTCGGACCCGGGGCCTTGTGCGTGGCCGAGATCGTTGATGCCGATCAGGATGACGACAGCCGAAGCGTTCGGTTGCGCCAGTACGTCGCGGTCGAAGCGTGCCAGGCCGCCTTCGCCGAAGCGCGCCCACTGGCCATGGTGCAGCAGGCGGTTGCCGCTGACCCCGGCATTGACCACGCTCAACGGAATCTTGGCGGCGTGCAGGCGGGCGCTCAAAATATCGGGCCAGGTCTTGCCGGCGTCGGGATCGATGCCGTAGCCGTCGGTAATCGAGTCGCCGAAGGTGAACAGGACGCCGCGCTGGGCGCTGCCCGACACCTCGACCTCGGCCAGCCAGGGAAAGGCGCGGCCGACGCCCAGGTCGACGCCGGCGGTCGGCAGCTCGGTCGCATCGGTCTGGTTGCCGGGCGCGACGTACAGCGCGCCGCGCTGGATGTCGTGGACGGTGGTGAGCGGGGTCTCGGCCTTGACGTAGATGCTGACGGCCAGGTCGCTGTCGGGCTTGACGGTGACAGGAACGGAGTCGCTGAGCACATAGGCGCCGGGCGGGATGGTAATCTCCGGACGGCCGTTGAAAGTTATGCCGACATCCGAGCCCAGGTCGATGCGGCTGCCCGTATCGCGGCGCGCCAGCCGGATACCGTCGAGGTGCAGCGGCTGCGTGCCGTAGGCGTTCGACAGCCGCAAGCGCACCAAGGTCCCACCGGCACTGACGCGGACGATCTGGCGCAGGGTCTGGTCCTGGACGAAGGCCTTGTCGGTCGCCGACGGTTCGGGCGAGGCGTACCAGGCCGGAATCCATTGCTGGGTCGCGGCCACGGCGGGCGCGGCAAAGGTCAGGCAGAGCGCGGCGGCGAGAGCCAGACGTGACAGCATGCGCGGAACTTCCCTATATGTCGTACTTTTACATACGTTTTACACGGATTCCGCTGTCTGGAAAGCCTTACGCGCAGGTATCGAGCACGGGTTCGATCTCATCCGAATCCGGCGCCGGGAAAGGCGTGCGGAAGGTGAAGGCGTCGGCGTGCGGGCCGTGGTGCCGCAATAATTCAAGGCGCGCCTTGCCCTCCTCGACCGTCGGGATATGGCCCGCAGGCACCCACCAAAGCACGACATAAAGCTCCATGCGGTCGAACCATTCCTTGCGCCGCCGCATGATCGCCAAATGCTCGGGATTGCGGTAGGTAAAGCCCGCCAGCGCGTCGAGGTCGCGCCAAACCGACATGTTCACGGCCATGTGGGGATCGTCATAGGCCCTGATATCCAGTGCATCGTTGCCGTCGCCCGCCAGCCGCCACACGAAACCGTCGAAGGCGTCGGCAATCGCGTTCACGCCGTCGAGCGCCGCGATGAAATCGGCATTGACCGGATCGTGGATCGGCTCCCGGAAACGCGCGATATTGATTTCCGCCAGATGATATGCGCTCACACGGTCCTCCCATAACGGTGTTGTTTCAAATGAAATTGGCATCGCCGATCGCGGCTGGCAAGGGGTGGTGGCAAAAGTTTTCGCAGCGGCAGGTATGCGGATATTTATAACCGTGGCCGCGGCGCCGAATTGGTTCCTGTGGCCCGGCCGGGCATAGGTGCACTATCCGAAACCGGAGTTTCGACCATGCTTGCCCGCGCTTTTCCGCTGCTTGCCATCCCCGTCGTTATCTATAACGGCCTGATCGCCGCCACCGGCAGCCTGACCGGGGCGTCCGACGTCGCGCAGACCCAACTCGGCCGCGTCCTGATGCGCCTGCCCATGCCGACGACCGGCGCCCAGTGGGCTGTGTCCGCCGGTGACGTCGTCGTCCTGATCGGCCTGGTGACCCTGTTCTTCGAGGTCATCTCGTCGAGCCGTTCGGACAACGGCATCCTTTTGAAGCACGTCCTGTCGACCTTCCTGTTCATCCTGTGCCTGGTCGAATTCCTGCTGTGGCGGCCCTTTGCCACCTCGACCTTTTTCCTGCTGCTGGCCATGGCGCTGATGGAAACGATCGCCGGCTTCATCATCACCACGGTGGCCGCGCGCAAGGACATCGAATTCGCCCACTGATCGGGCACCCGGTTTTTCGACGCGTTGACAGCGTTATCAAAGTACCGTTGCCCTAATTTCGTAACGGCGTTACACTCCCCTTCAGAGCCCGCAAAGACGGGCAGGCTCGCGATGGAAAGCGCACCACGGCTTTCCGGAAAACGCGCCATCATGACAGTCAGGGACGTTCCGACGTGTCGGAACGGGTCGGGGAGGCTTATGACACACCTTTTCACCGCCGCGTTGTCGCGGCGCGCCGCGCTGTTGAGCGCCGGCGCTTTCGCGGCGCTGCCTTTGGCGTCGCACGCCCAGCAGGTCACCGCCAGCGCGTCGCTGCAAACGCAGGCCGACCCAGGGACGCACGTCGCCGCGCGCACGGACGGCGCCGGCCACCTCACGATCGAAGTCCATATCAACGGCAAACCGTACCGTTTCGTCGTCGATACGGCGGCCGAGCGCACCGTGATCGCCGACGATGCCGCCGCGGCGCTGGGCCTGCCGCCGGCCGGCATGGTCAGCATCAATGGCCTCACCGGGCGGCTCAAGGTTGCGGCGGTAAGCGCGGCCGCCGTCGAGGTCGGGCCTTTCCGGCGCCAGGACATTCTTATGCCCGTCCTGCCGCGCGCCTTCCTCGCGGCCGACGGTTATCTGGGGCTGGACGTCATAGACGGTACCAACGTCATCTTCGACTTCCGCAACAGCGCGCTCAGCATCGAAACGCCTTCGCTTGAGACCAGCTTCCGGCCCAGCACGACGGCGGCGCAGGTCCAGTTGAGCGGATCGAAGGGCTATCTGCGCGTCACGGACTGCCTGGTCGACAGCGTCGCGGCGGGCGCCTTCATCGACACGGGCGCCGAGGTTTCGGTCGGCAATGTCTCGCTGCTCAACGCCTTGCGGGCGCGCAACAAGAACCTTCAGGAAATGCGCATGATCGTGCTGACCGGGGTCACCGGCGGGGAGCTTTCCGCCGAGGTCATCGGTGTCGATCGCGTGCGGCTGCAGAACCTGTCCTTCACGCACGGCGCCCTGGCGATATCCGACGTGCCGGACTTCCAGACCTGGAAGATGAAATACCGGCCGTCGCTGCTGATCGGCATGGACTACCTGCGCCAGTTTGACCGCATGTCTATCGACTACCGCGCCCGCCGCATCGATTTCCAGCTCAGCCTGGCGCCGCCCAAGCCGACGCCCGGCGTCGAGGTCGGCGCGGCGGTTTAAGCTTTCTTTCCCGCCAGCGAGGCCAGGTGCAGCAGGATCGAAAGCGGCACCAGGAAGGTCGGGATCAGGATCAGCGGGAACTGCCCGACCATGACGTTCGGCGCGTCGAAGGCGAACATCTGGAACTTCGACGGCGAGGTCAGGAAGCCCATGGTCAGGGCCACGACCAGGTCGGCCAGACCCAGGATATTCCACAGGATAACAGCCGCGCGGCCGCCTCTTTTCGACGCAGCCCACGCTACCAGGGGCGCGGCCAGGCCGACGGCGATATCGCCTGCTCCCGCCGGAAGCGCGAAGACCGCCGGCAACTGGCCCGCGCTCCACAGGATAAGGAATATCCCGCCGATGACGCGGTAGACCTGGACGCCGACAAGCCAGCCCTGCGGCAGGCCGCGGACGAAGGCCCGCGCGCCCGGCGACGTCAGATAGGCGGCGACGCCCAGCACGATGGGGATCAAAATGCCGAACTGGATGGTCGGCAGGCCCGCCGTGCCCCGGATATAGACGCCGGATACGGCCAGCCCGACCGCGGCCATCATCCAGGCGACCAGCGCGATCAGCGGCGCGGCGAACCGCCGGGGTTCAGCGGGCGCGGCGCCCGCGGCCTGCGCCACCGGTGCGAAGCGAACCATGGCGATCATCATGGCGACGATAAGAAGGGTGCTACCCGAAATGGCGGCAAGAAGCATCTGGGACGACATTTGGCTCTCCTGTGCAAATGAGGCCTTAAGCCAAACACCGCGGGAGTGACTTGTCAATAAATAGTTACTATTAAATTTGTAGTGACATTCGGAACCGGACTTCCTATGATGGCCCATGGCCAAGACATACGGACTGGATTGCCCAGTCGCCCGCACCCTCGACATCGTCGGTGAGAAATGGACCCTTCTGGTGTTGCGCGAGCTTTTGCTTCGGCAGCCGCGGCGGTTCCACGACTTCGAAACCAATCTCGACGGCGTGCCGCCCAGTACCCTGTCGGCGCGCTTGAAGACGCTTGAACAGGCGGGCATCGTCGCAACGCGTCAGTATGACGACCATCCGCCGCGCTTTGAATATATCCTCACCGAAAAAGGGTGGGCGTTGGGGCCCGTGATGCTGGCCATGCGCGAATGGGGCACGCGCTTTACCGGATTACCCGGTTTTTCCGTCCTTGAAATCCGCGATGAAAAGTGATATCACTTTGATATATTCGGGATGGATATGGGGACTTGAAATGGACGATCGCGCTATCAACAGAACCGGAGAAGTCGCCGGCGCAGGCATGGGCGGCGGCTTCTGGCTGTTCATGCTGCTGGTTTTCATCGGCGCAGCGATCGAGTCGCCGATCGCTTTCGGAAAGATCGGTATTGCCGGCCTGATCGCCTTCGTGATCCTGGCCTTCCTGACGCTGCTGAGCTTCTACGCCATCCAACCCAACCAGGCCTATGTCATCACCCTTTTCGGCAACTACAAGGGCACGGACCGCACCACGGGCCTGCGCTGGATGCCCTTCTGGTACGGCCGCCGTAAACTGTCCCTGCGCGTGCGCAACGTCACCAGCGAGACGCTGAAGGTGAACGACCAGCGCGGCAACCCGATCGAGATCGCCGCGAACATCGTCTGGCGCATATCCAACACGGCCCAGGCCCTGTTCGACGTCGACGACTATATCGCTTTCGTCAACATTCAGATCGAAACCGCCCTGCGCGAGACCGCGCGGCAATACGCCTACGATCATGCCGACGACGGTCAGCCCACTTTGCGCGACGACGCCGAAATCGTCGGCGACCGCCTGAAAGCCGACCTGTCGGCGCGCGTCGAGGTCGCCGGCATTGCCGTCGACGAAGCCCACCTGATGCACCTGGCCTATGCGCCTGAAATCGCCGGATCGATGCTGAAACGCCAGCAGGCCGAGGCGGTGATCGCCGCGCGTCAGAAGATCGTCGCCGGCGCCGTCGGCATGGTCGAGCAGGCGCTCGAGCAACTGGCGGCCCGCGGCGTCGTCGAGCTCGACGAAGAGCGCAAGGCTGCCATGGTGTCCAACCTTCTCGTGGTGCTGTGCGGCGACCGCGAAGCCCAGCCCGTGGTCAATACGGGCACGCTGTACGGTTAGACCGTGGCGTCGCCCGGCAAGCGCGCCTATCCGCTTCGGGTCGCCCCCGAAGTCCTCGCCGCGGTCGAACGGCTGGCCGCGGCGGAGCTGCGTTCGACCAACGCCCAGCTCGAAATGCTGCTGCGCGAGGCCCTGGAACGGCGGGGGGTTAAGCTGGGGTCGTCAAAGTCCGATTAACTGACCGTATGGCGAATGACAGCCATGGGCCTGGGATCAAGCGCGTCTTGAAACATATAGGCGCGTCCCAATAGCGCCTTCTTGCCGAAATCATCAAAAACGTTGTTGCCTAACGGTGTGATCAGAACCTCGTCTGAAGTCAGGCCGTCCTTATGCCGTGCTTCGATCTCCGGCCAGTGCGCGGCCGCAACATCGTTGAGCACGACATTGTAGGCCGGGTGGTTGTATCCGACAAGGACATTGCCGTCGTCCATGGTGTTCGGTGTCATGTCCGGGTGATAGTTGATGATCTTCAGCAGCACATCGACAGCCGCCGCTTTGGCGGCTTCGTCACCCATGTCATGGTCGACAACCACGCAGGTCCCGTGGGCCATGACGACGAAATCGGCCTTGCCGTCGAAATAGTAGCGCATGCGATCCACGATTTGCTCGCGCGGTTGTTCGAACGATGGCGTCCATTTAGGAACCGGTACGGACGTGGCCGCTCTGGCGGCGACGGGGAGTATTGCCAAGGCAACGGCTCCAGTCAGTAAGGTTCGTCGATCCATGTTGTCCCCATATTGCTGGGCCGCCATCATAACAGTTGCTAGCCGCTCGGCAATTGTCGAGGTCTTGACCAGCCAGCGGTGGTGGCGGAGAACGGCTTTATGTCAAACACTGCTTCCGCCCTGCGATCCGATACCGGCCTCTATCGCGTCGGCGCCTGGACCCTGTGCGCCAGGACCAATCGCCTGACGCGCGGAGCCGACAGCGTCGAGCTGGAACGCAGGCTGGTCCACGTCCTGTTGCTGCTGATCGGACGGCACGGCCAGGTCGTCGATCGCGATACGCTGATGGCGGCCGTCTGGGCGGGGCGCACGGTCGGCGACGACAGTGTCGCCGTCGCGATCAGCCGGCTGCGCAAGGCCCTGGGCGACGACAGCCGGACGCCGGCCTATATCCGCACCGTGCCCGGCGCGGGCTATCAACTGGTCGCCGACGCCGGGCCGGTCGAGACGAAGGCGTTCCCTTGGCGGCTGGCCATGCTTGGTGGCGTCGTCGCGATGCTGGCGGGCGCCGGCGTCTGGCTCGCCGGCGTCGGCAAGGCGCCCGATCGGCCCCTGGCGGCGGCCGAAAAGCGGATCGCCGCCAGCGACGAGGCGGGGCTCAGGCAGGCCGTCGCCGACCTCAGGCCGCTGGCGGAAGCGGGCAATGGGCGTGCCTTTACCGATCTGGCCGATGCCAAGATGCGATTGCTGGGCGACGCCATCGCCGTGCCCGCCAGCTGCGGCGAAGTCCTGGGCCTGCTCGGCCGCGCCGTAACGATCGACCCGCGCGACGGGCGCGCCTTCATGCTGCGCGGTGACGCGCGCTTTTTGTGCCGCCACGACGCCGCGGGCGCCGATGCCGATTTCCGTCAGGCCGTCGCCCTGCGGCCCGCCGACGCCGAGGTCCGGCTGCGCTATGGCGGTCTGTTGCTGGCCGGACGGCGCTTCGACATGGCGTCGCGGATGATCGCCGAGGCGCGGAAGATCGATCCGTTGAACTATTCGGTCCCGTCGGTTGTATGGATGTATCAGATGCAGCGCCGCGACGACCTGGCGCTCGACGAAATCGAACGCCTCAAAGCCGCCGGGGCCGCCGACCGTGCCTGGCACGTCTCGGCGTCGCGCGTCTATGCCCGCACCGGGCGAAACGACGATGCCTTTGCCAGCCTTCTCTGGCTGATGGCCGATGCGAAGCTGCCGCAAGCCGATCTGGACGGCGTGCGCCAGGTCTATGCGAAGGGCGGGCTTGCCGGCGTCAACGGCTGGCTGCTCGATCGCAGGATCACCGCCGATCTCGGCCAGTACAGGCCGCCGCTGGCGTGGGCGCGCTACGCCATGGCCGCGGGCCGGACCGGGGAGGGGCTCGACCTTCTCGAACAGGCCGAGCGCGCCCACCAGACTCCGCTGCTGTGGGCCGAGGTCGACCCGGCCTACGACGCCGCACGCCGCGATCCGCGCTTTCTTGCCCTGGTGGCGCGCATCAAGGCCCCGGCTTAAGCTTTCTTCAGCTCTCTTCATTGGCCTTCGCCACCGGGCGTGGCGACCCTGCGGTTTCCTGAAGGAGGTCGCGATGAAGCTGTTTGGTGTCTGTCTTTTGGTCCTTGCCGCCGGTTCCGCCCGCGCAGGCGACTGGCCGGCCTTTATGGGCGGCCCCGCGCACACCGGTCGCGCCGAGGCGATAAACCCGGCAGCGGTGGCGCGCCTGCGTCCGCTGTGGACGCGGCAGCTCCATGCATCCGTCACCGCGTCGCCCGTCGTGGTGGCCGGAAAACTCTATGTCGCCGCCGAAGACGGCAACCTGCACGTCTTCGACGTCGAGAGCGGGCGGCCGCTATGGCTTTACCATTGCGAAGGCGGAATCGGCGCGACACCCGCCATTGCCGATGGCCGGATCGTGCTGTTCAGCCGCGATGGCCGTGTCCAGGCCCTGTCCATGGACGGTACGGTGCTGTGGCGCTTCGATACGGTTGGGGAACGGCGCTTCGGCATCGCGGGGGCTTACGGCCAGGATCCGGCCCAGGGGATCGTGCCCGATCCGTGGGACTTCTGGTTGTCGTCTCCGGCGATCGCCGGCGGCCGCGTCGTCTTCGGCAGCAGCGACGGCCACGTCTACGCGCTCGACGCCGCGACGGGCCGGCCGTTATGGACCTACGACGCGCGCATATCCGTCCATTCGCCGCCGGCTATTACCGATGGCCGCGTCTTCATCGGCACCTGGGACACAAGGCTGCTGGCGCTCGATGCGGCGGATGGCCACCTGTTGTGGCGTTTCCAGGGCGGCAAGGACGCCAAAAACGGCGTGCTGCAAGGCATGGTCGCGGCGCCCGCCGTCGACGGCGGCACCGTCTATATGGGCGCGCGCGACGGCTTCCTTTACGCCTTTGACGCGGCCAGCGGCGCCATGCGCTGGCGCTACGACGCGCACGGCAGCTGGGTGGTGGCCAGCGTCGCGGTCGACGGCGCTACGGTCTATACCGCCACGTCGGACACGACGAAGTTCATCGCGCTCGACAAGGCGACGGGGCGCGAACGCGTCGGCGTCGACATGCGCGTCTGGACCTATGCCTCGCCCGTCGTCGCCGGCCGCGTGGCTTTCGCCGCCGCCATGGACGGCCGGCTTTACGCTTTTGACGCCCGCACCGGGAAGCGGTTGTGGCAATGGCGGTCGCCGGAAGGCGCCGCCGATGCCGAGGACGTCCTCGATGCCAGGGGAAGCCTGCGGACGACGCGCCTGTTCGCGCCGGGCGTCCAGTTGCAGGCGGCGGTCGAAAAGGTGAAGGCATTGGGCGCCTTCGTCGCCACGCCGGCGTGGGACGGACGCAGACTCGTCGCGGTCACGGCAACCGGCCAGGTCGTCGTTTTCGGCGTGACGCGCTGAAACATATTTTCAGTCTTGTCGGACCCGCCACAATATCCGCGATATTGTGGCGGCGGGCATTCTTGTCTGTAAAAATGGGTGATTTTATTGATACGGCGGTTTCCATAATGCCGTTATACTTATCGCGCCTCTGGCTGCCAGGCGACGCTCCGATATATAAATAAAGACGATATAATTAATAGTCTTGGGAAAACGCCTTTAAAAACAGGTATTGATCGCCTGCGGCCTGGAAATTTTCCTGCCCGTGCCCCGGGGGCGGAGGGAGAGCGGCTGCCACAGCCGCCCGCACAGACTGTCGATTGTGTCGCCACGAAAGCAGGTGTCCGGCATGTATAGGTTCTATCTGATAATATTTCAGATTTGAAGCAAAGCATTCCGGCATCCAAAACACTATCGGAGAGCAGATGCTTAAAATAACGAACAGAACCGGGAAGACCATGCGGCGGCTTGGAACCAGTGTATCGCTGGTGGCGCTTGCCGCGCTGACCGTCGGCGCCGCGCCCGTGTGGGCGCAAACCACGGACGCGGCGGCCCAGGAAAAGGACAACGGCAAGGAGGTCGTCGTGGTCGGCGTGCGCAAGTCGTTGAAGACCGCGCAGCAGCTCAAGAAGGACGCCGACACGGTCGTCGATTCGATCACCGCCACCGATATCGGCGCCTTCCCGGACAAGTCGGTCGCCGAGGCCTTGCAGCGTGTGCCCGGCATCACGGTGTCGCGCTTTGCCGCTACCGGCGACACGGCCCACTTTTCCGCCGAACCGTCGGGCGTGCTGGTGCGCGGCCTGTCCCAGGTGCGTTCCGAATTCAACGGCCGAGACACCTTCACCGCCAATTCGTCGCGCGGCCTGTCGTGGGGCGACGTCTCGCCCGAACTGATGTCCGGCGTCGATTCGTACAAGAACCAGACCGCCGACCTGATCGAAGGCGGCATTGCCGGCTCGATCAACCTGAAGACCCGTCTGCCGTTCGATTCCAAGGGCCGCGTCGTCGCCGTCTCCGCCGACCTGTCCTACGGCGACCTAGCCAACAAGACGACGCCCGACTATTCCGGCCTGTGGTCCGACCGCTGGGACACGCCCGTCGGCGAATTCGGGCTGATGGCCAACTACGCCTATTCGCACGTCGTCACCGAGACCAACGGCATCCAGTTCGGCCGTATGGGCACCTTCTGCAACAGCATCAGCACCAGCGACCCGACCGCGTGCTCGGGTTCGCAATTCGGCACGTCGAGCTGGGCCTATATCCCGTCTTCCGTCACCGATTCGAGCAATTCCTACGACCGCAAGCGCAAGGGCGTGGCGCTGGCCGCCCAGTGGCAGAACCACGACCACACCATGCTGGCGACGTTGCAATACAACGACTCGCGCTACAACAACCAGTTCCACGAGCGCACCGTCTCGGCCTCGGCTTTCAGCGTCTACGGCACCTCGGTCTACAATCCGATCTCGTCGTCCGCGGTCGTCGAGGCGCTGGACGGCACCAGCCTGAACTTCAACGCGGGCGGCTTGATATCGAGCGGCACCCTTGTGTCGCCCATCGGCTGGTGGGGATCGAGCAATTCGGCGTCGGCTCAAGTGGCGCAAAACAGTTCCGGCACGCAGCTGGTCAATGCCTGCTACGACTGGGCCGGCTGCTCGCCCAACCAGCAGGGCGCCAACCTGACGACGACGACGCGTTTTTCGCGCAACCAGGAATTCACGCGCGACCTGTCGTTCAATTTCAAATGGGATCCGAACGAACACTGGCGGACCAATTTCGACGTCCAGTACGTCCAGTCCAAGGTCACCAATTACGACATCTCGGTCAGCCTGGCGTCGTATGCCAATATGGGCCTCGACACGAGCGGTGAATACCCGGTCATGACCCTGACCTCGCCGGTCAATGTCAACACGTCGTCGGGCGGTTTCACCGACGCCTCCAACTATTCGTATTACGACGTCATGGACCACATGGAGAACAGCGACGGCCACGAGCTGGCCTCGCGCTTCGACGTGCAGTACGCCTTCGGCGACGGCTCGTGGCTCGACAGCCTGAAGGCCGGCGTGCGCTACGCCGACCGTGAGCAGACCGTGCGCTGGTCGGCCTATAACTGGGCCAATGTCGCCAACTCCTGGACGAGCAACTATACCAATTCGCTGACCGGATGCACCGGCACGCAGAGCGAATACTGGAACATCACCAAGACCGCCAACGGCTGCTTCGGCGGCTACGACCAGAGCCTCTACGAGGTCGCGTCGATCGGCAACAATTTCTACGGCGGCGGCAAGACCAACCAGACCGACTTCGTCTTCATGAAGATGAGCGTGCTGGAAGACCAGCAGGCCCTGGCGAATGCGCTCAGCGTCAATTCGACCGGCGTCGGCAGCTGGACGCCGCTGTGCGAACGCTCAGGCCTGGTCGATGGCTGCTACAAACAGGCCGAGGTCATGGGCGTCAGCGAAAAGACGCTGGCCGGCTACCTGATGCTGAAGTTCGGCGGCAAGGACAAGACGATCTTCAACGGCGTCACCGTCCAGGGCAATGCCGGCGTGCGCTGGGTGCAGACGACAGACGAATCGACGGGCGGCATCATGTATCCGCAGTCGTCGTGGTGGTCGAGCTACTACAACAATATCGGCACCGGCAAGACCTACGCCACCGCGGCCGAAGCCTGCGCGGCCCCGCTGGTCAATTCGGTGACCAACATCATCTGCTGGCTGAACAGCAATGTCGAAGGCTTCAGCAACAGCGGCTCGGACATCAGCACGACGCACAAGACGCACATCGACATCCTGCCCAGCTTCAACGTCAAGTTCGGCCTGCCGGACAACTGGTTCCTGCGCTTCGCCGCGTCGCGCGCCATGTCGCGCCCCGACATCGGCCTGCTCAAGAACTATGTCAGCATCTCGTCGCCGACGATCAACACGTCGTCGACCTCGACCTACGTGACCTATGACAGTTCGGGCAATGTCAACGGCTACAACTTCGCCTTCACGGCCCAGGCCGGCAACCCGTACCTGAAGGCGACGACCGCCGACCAGTTCGACCTGTCGCTCGAAAACTACTTCGCCTCGGTGGGGTCGTTCAGCTTCGACCTGTTCTACAAGAAGTTCTACGACTACATTCAGAACGGCCAGTACTACCGCAGCTTCACCAATAACGGCGTGACCGAGACGGTTAAGGTGACGGGCCCGGTCAACGCGGACGGCGCCTCGATCCACGGCTTCGAAGTCGCCTATCAGCGCTATTTCGACTTCCTTCCGGGGATCTGGTCGGGGCTGGGCGTGCAGGCCAACTACACCCACCTCGTCAACAAGGGTGTGTCGAACAGCAACCTTACGACCAATTCCGGCGACGGCAGCACGGGCACCAGCGGCAACGGCCAGACCGACGCCATCAACCCGCACGCGCTGGAGGGCCTGTCGAAGGACTCGTACAATATCATCGCCATGTACGAAAAAGGCCCGTGGGGCGCGCGCCTGGCCTATGGCTGGCGTTCGACCTACCTCGTCACGGCGCTCGACTGCTGCGTCGGCCTGCCGATCTGGGAAAAGGGCATGGGGCAGCTCGACGGTTCGATCCGCTACAGGGTCAACGACCACGTCGAGCTGAACCTGTCGGGCAGCAACCTCCTTGGCAGCGACACGATCCTGATGCAGCAGGTGTTCGGCGACTCCACCAGCACGCCCGGCGCCGACCGCGTCCTGCAACCCTATGCCTGGTACAAGAACGACCGGCGCGTCCAGGTCGGCATCCGGCTGAAGTATTAAACCGGACCCTTTTATGTGTGCGGAACGGCGGCCCTTGCGGTCGCCGTTTTGCGTTCAGATCGGGAAGGGCAGTCCCAGTCCACGTGATTGCAGCGTCCTTATGTAACTGTCCCGGACCTGACGCAGACGCTCAACCAGGTAGCTCATGTCCTCACGAGCGTCCACCATTTCCCCCGAAGCCAGCATTTCCTGAATATCTTCCAATTCGCAGACCAGGCTGTGCAGACTGTCGCCTTGAAAGACGACACCTGGAAATTTGCGCTCCGGCAGTTGCACGATGGCGTAATTGTGCGGGGGCGTCAGCAGTTCAGCGTGTTGGGTCATGTCGTGCCTCGAGAGCCTGTGCTCGGTATGACCGGAAAGCGACGGGATGTCACGCTTTGCGCGCGTCCGTTATGGAGGTAGGATACCTGCAAACGGGGAGGATGCCGACATGAAGGCAGTGATGGTGATCATGGTGCTGACGGTCGCAACGTCCGCGCAGGCCGCGGACAAGACATGGGTCCTGACGGAAACAGGGCTGGGGCCCGTCCATATCGGCATGACGGCCGCTCAGGTCGCCAGGGTCCTGCATAAGCCGGTCAAACTGGATTCCGACGACGACGCCAGGGTCTGTGCCGAGGTCATGCTTCCCGGGCTCAGTGGCACGTCGGCGATCTTTCTCAATGAAAAGCTCGACAGCCTCTGGGTCCGCGGCCCGGCGCCCTACGCGACGAAGCGCGGGATCCGTCCCGGGGCGACCGACGCGAAGGTGCGCGCCGTCTACCCCGAGGCGAAGGTGTCCGCCGCGGACTACGACGAGGCGCCGGCCGCCAACCTCCTTTATTGGGCGCGCAAGGACAAGGCGGGGATCGAGTTCCGCACGGGCACCGATCGCAAGGTGATATCCATCGCCGCCGGCGGCCCGTCGATCCAGTACATGGAAGGCTGTTCCTAACCCTTGACCTCAAGCCCGATGCGGACCGTGGTGACGGCGGGCGAGACCGAATGGTCGAACTGCCGCCCCGTCGTATCCGACCAGGTGGCCAGGCTGGCATAGGCGCGGTGCAGCACACCGTCGACGCTGAAACGCAGCCGGATTTTTTTGCCGATTTCGCGCAGGGCATAGACGTCGACGCCGTGCGTGTCGGGCAGTTTCGTCCACTGTTGCGGCGACTGCTGCGCCAGAACGCCCTGGTTGAAACCGTAGCTGCCGCCAAAGGTCCAGAGCTTGCCCGCCTTGCGTTCCAGGTCGAGCGTGACCTGCGAAGGCGACTGGTCGGCCAGGACATTGCCGGGACCCGACAGGTCGTGGAGGCGCGAGGCGTTCTTCGCAACGCTGACGTGGATTTCGGCACCCTTCCAGACCGTGCGGCCCTCGACCGTCACGCCCTCGGCCTCGGCGGCCCCGCCGTTGACGGGCGTCAGGATCCAGCGGCCGTTGCGTTTGACCACCACGTCGCGAATGACGCCGGTAAGTGCGCGGCGGTAGGCGCCGACATTGAGCGTCGCGCCGCTCTTCCAGTCGTGCTCCCAGCTGAAATCGAAGCCCCATGCCAGTTCGGGCTTGAGATCGGGATTGCCGACGCCGTCGGGCGAGAAGACCGTATTGTTGTAGGAAACGTAGGGACGCGGCACCAGCCGCGCGATCTCGGGCGCCTTGAAGGTGCGGGCGAGGGCGAAGCGCACCTGGTCGCTGTTCGTGCCACCGGGCTTCCACAGGAGCTGGACGATCGGCGAGATCGCGCGGATATGGTTGTGGATGCCGGAATAGGTCGTGCCGTGACTGAAGGTATCCATCTGTTCGCTGCGCAGCCCGAGATAGGCCGACCAGGTATCGCCGATCGTCCAGTCGTCCTGGGCGTAGACGGCGACGCGCCGCACCTGGGAGAAGAACTGCTGGTCGCTGTTGCCGGTGACGGCGCCGGGCAGGGGCTTGTTGGTCTCCGTGCGCCGCTCGTTGCGCCAGTCGCTGCCGCCATCCCAGCCAAGATCGATCTTGTGGGCGCGCGTCACCTGGAAGGAGACCGCGCCGCTGGTGGCCGCCGACTGCTGGTCGGCGTTGGAAAGGATGGTGTCGTCGAGAATGAGCGCGCCCATGCCGTCGTGACCGGTCTGGAAGACGCGGCCGCCGCGATGATAGGCGCTGACGCTGGCCTTCAGCTTCAGCGACAGATTGGCCGTTACCTTCCGGCTGTGGTCGAGATCGAGGCGTGAGGTCCGGCTGTCGTAGACGATGATCTGCGGATTGTCGGCATAGGGCAATGGCGTGCCCAGCGACGTCTCCGTCGTCAGACCGCGGAACATGGTCTGGCGCTGCGCCTGGAAGAAGCCCTGCAGCGCCGTGGTGTTGCCTTTTTCCGACGTGAAGCTGAGGCTGGGGGTCAGTGCGGCGCGGTCGGCGTGATAGTCGAGAAGGGTGTGGCTGGCGGCGCGGAAGGTGACCAGGCCCGACGGATCCTCCGCCCACAGATCGTCGTCCTGCGGATTTCTGTTATCGTCGTGATTGAACGCCAGGGTCGCGCCCCAATTCAGGTGCTCGAGGTGATCGGAGATCGATACGGTCGCGTTCGTTTCCGGCCGGCCGCTGCCCTGGCCGACGCCGAACTTGAGCTCGCGCTGCCGTTGATGGGCAGCCTTGCGCAGGACGATATTGATCGTGCCGGCGACGCCGTCCCCGCGCATGTCGGCTGTCGGTGTCCGCGTGATCTCGACGCGCTCGATACTGTCGGGCGACAAGCTGGCCAGCGAAAAATCGGGCGGCGCCTTCTGGCCGTTGATCAGCACCTGCGTATAGCCTGCGCCCAGGCCCCTGAGCGCCGGATTGCCGTCGCCGTCGACCGTTACGCCGGGGATGCGTTTCAGTGCGTCGCCGAGGCTGGTATCCCCGTGCTTCGTCAATTCCTCGCGGCGCACGACCGTCCTGGCCGTCGGGCTGTTGCGGTCCTCGCCGGCGTGGCCGGTGACCGTGACCTGGTCGGTCGGGGCCGCGTCCGCGGCCGGCGGCGTCGCTTGCGCGCGGGCGTGCGAAGCCGTTGCGGTGAGCGCGGCAACGGAGACGGCGGCAAGCCACGTCCGCATGGGAAATCCTGACGATGTAAGGGGTGAAGACTCGCGGCACGATATCATCGCCGATCCCCCGCGCAAGGGGGACCAACCGGCAATTCCGGAATTATTTTTGCCGAAGGTCAGCTCGGCGACAGATGGTCGTGGAGGCGCTGCAGCAGGCCGACCAGACGGCTGCGTTCGTCCGCGGACAGGGGCGACAGCGCGCGGTCGTGCGCCGCCGCAAGACGCCGTTCCAGGTCTTCGAAACGCGCCCGGCCCGACTCTGTCAGGCTGACGATCGTCTGCCGGCGGTCCAGCGAATCCGCCTGCCGCGTCACCGATCCCTCGGCTTCCAGCGCGTTGACCGTGGCGTTCATGTCGCTGCGGTCGAGATCGGTCCGGCGGCAAAGCTCGGCCTGGGACAGCGCGCCGAAGGCGTCGAGCGTCGCCAGCGTGGCGAAGGCGTAACGATGCGAACCGGCCTCGGCCAGGGCTTCGCCGGCCACGCGGCCGACCAGCGCCGCCGTCTGGCCCAGCAGGCGCGACGGCAGATCTCTGAGACTGGGGGCCTTTCCGGCCTGTTTCGTGATGTCCATGACGGCACCTTGACATGAATCGTTGGGAGCGCCAATGAAAATCGTTGACTCTGCCAACGGTTTCGATATCGTTGGTGTTGCCAACAATTAATGGAGACGATCATGTTGTACAGAATTGCCACCTACGCCATGCCCGATGCGGCCCGCGCCGAATTTCTCGTCCAGTCGCGCATTGCCCAGGGTCTTGTCCGCGCCCAGCCGGGCTATCTCGGTGATCAATGGCTTGAAAAGGTCGCCGGACCGGGCGCGGTCAATATCATCACGATCGCCAAATGGCAGGACGCCGACAGCGTTGCCGCCGCCGGCCGGATCCTGGGGAAGCACCAGGCCGAAAGCGGCTTCGACCCCGACGCCTTCGCCGCCAGGCACGGCATCGAAAAGAGCGTCGCCGTCTTCGAGGAAAGGTAGGTCGTTCGGGATTTACGAAGGAATGGCGCGGGCGTAGCGTCGGGATATGGACGATTTCGCCACCCGGTTCGAAGCCTTGTTCCGCCTGACCTACGTCACGGCCGTCCGGCGCGTGCGCGACAAGCGCGAGCGCCTGTCGCCCGAGACGGTGGCCTTCCTCGACCACCTGGCGGCGGCCGGTCCGATGACTCTGGGCGAGATGGCCCGGCACATGGACCGCGCCGCCAGCACGCTCAGCGAAATGGTCGATCACCTGGAGATCAAGGGCCTGCTGACGCGCGAACGCGACCCGGCCGATGGCCGCCGCAGCCTTGTCTGGCTGACGCCGGACGGCCAGGCGGCGCTGATCGACGCGCGCAATGTGCTCGACGCCGGCATGCTGGCCCGCGCGGGCGCCGCCATGGCGCCGGAGGACCGCGAGGCGCTGCTCAAGGTCTTCGAAGACTTTGCCCGTCACCTGAAAGGAGAACGCCCATGAGCCACAATTGCGAAAGCTGCGGCATGCCGATCGACAGCGGCCACTATTGCCAATATTGCGTCAACGCGGACGGCACGCTGCAGGACTTCGACACCCGCTTCGAGCGTATGGTGCAGTGGCAGGAGCGTCGTGGCAGTCCGCGCGCCCAAGCCGAAACGGAGACCCTGGCCTATATGGCGGGCATGCCGGCGTGGAAGGACAACCCCGAGCTCAAGGCGCGCGTCAAGGGATAGCCTGCCGGTCATGGCGGCGAGTCATCTGTTTGGGACTTTGGCCGGTCCGGCGCCGCCTGCGCCATAACCGCCTCGATCGCCGCCGCCAGTCCCGGCACGTTTTCCGGGGTGAAGAAGCGGCCGTGGCTGCCGGGTATGAAGACGACGGAGAAGCCGCCTGGATAGGCGCGGCGAAAAATGGGCTCGGGATCGCCCGCGCCGTTGAACGGGTTAAGCTCGCTGTCGCGTCCATAGAGCAGCGCCACCGGCCCATCGTGCGGGCGGAAATCGCTTTCCTCCATGAGGATCAGGGGCCCGATTCGCCGGCCGCGGCGTTTCAGCGCCGCCGCCGTGCCGTGCGCGATGACGGCGCCCTGGCAGTTGCCGCCGAGCATGATCTCGCCGTCAGGCTGGAGGCGGTCGATTTCCGCGGCGTAGGTCTCGGCCAGCTCGGCGATGGCGACGGGCGTATAGTCCATGATCAGATGGCCCGACCGCATGCCGGTCACCGGCCGGGCGGGGGCGAGATGCCGCGCCAGCTGGTCGAGCTCCTCATAGCCCTGGCAGCACCAGAACAGGGGATGGCGCGTGCCCGCGGCATTGCGCGCGAACAGGAAGCCTTCGGGCGCGACGCGGCCCTCGCGCCAGGTCGACAGGTGCGCGCGCTGACGCTCGAGCAGACCCTGGGGCGCGTCCAGCGCCGCGGCGCGGGCGAAGGCGGCGACATTCGGCGCTTCGAACAGCCGGCTGACCTCGATGCGGTGGCCGGTCTTTTCCTCCCACTGCATGACGAAGATCAGCGCCTTCAGCGAATCGCCGCCCAGGTCGTGGAAGAAATTGTCGTGGCGGCCGATGGGACCGGCGCCGAACACGGCCTCCCAGGCCGCGGCGACGGCTGTTTCTTCGGGGCCTTCCGGGGGCGCGAAGGCGCGCTTTTCGCCGAGCGCTTCGCCGTGAAGCGCGGTGATCGCGGCGCGGTCGATCTTGCCGCCCGGGCGGACGGGCAGATGCGGCACCCGGATGAAGGTTCCCGGCACCATATGGCGCGGCAAGCGCGCCGACACCGCCGCGCGCAATCCGGCCACGTCCGGCGCCGACGCGCCGTCGCGGAACACCAGGTGCGCCGTCAGGGTCGAGCCGGCAGACAGCGTCACCACGGCCTGCGCGACGGCGGGATGGGCCTGGAGGGCCGCCTCGATTTCACCGGGCTCGACGCGGTGGCCCATGATCTTGACCTGATCGTCCAGCCGCCCGAGATAGTCGAAAAGGCCGTCGGCGCGCAGACGCGCCAGGTCTCCGGTGCGGTAAAGCGTCTCGCAGTCCAGCTCGGGGAAGGGGTTGGCGACGAATTTTGCGGCTGTGGCCGCCGGATCGCCGAGATAGCCGAGGCCCATACATTCGCCGCCGACCCACAGCTCGCCAGCCATGCCTTGCGGAAGAAGGTCGCCATACCGGTCCACGACCACGGCGGCGATATTGTCGAATGGGCGGCCGATCGGAATGCGGTCCGCGATAGGGTCCGTCACACGGTGCCACAGGACGCCGATCGACGTCTCGGTGGCGCCGTAGGTGTTGATCAGGTGCACTTGCGGCCACATCGTGCGGAAGGCGCGCGTATCCTGAGGGTTCATCGTCTCGCCGCCGATGATGGCCAGGCGCACGGTTGAAAAATCGGCTTCGACGTCGTGAAGGTGGCGCACCAGCGACTTGAACACGGAGGGCACGAAATCGACGACGGTCACGCCGTGGCGCATGACCAGCCGGCAGACGCCGGCGGGCGCGACGACCTCGTGCGGCGGGGCGGTGACGCAGCGGCCGCCGTGGATCAAGGGCCAGAAATATTGCCACGCCAGGGTGTCGGTGGTGCCGGCGGCGGTGACAAGGACCGTGTCGCCTTCGGGCGAGCCGAGGTGGTGCGTCATCGACAGCAGGCGATTGACGACGCCGCCGTGGCGGTTGACCGCGCCCTTGGGAATGCCTGTCGAGCCCGAGGTGAAGATGCAGTATATGGCGTCCTCGAGGCCTGTCGCGGTGTCTGGGTTGCCGGGATCGCCATCTTCGCCGTCGTCGGTGACGTCGATAATGTCGTGGGTTTGCGGCGCCGTGTGCTCAAGGCCGGCCGTCAGGACGGGCGCGGAGCCCAGCCGCGCCGCGATGGCGGCGATGCGTTGGGCGGGCCAGTCGGGGCTGAGCGGCACGAAGGCCGCGCCGCTTTTCATCACGGCCAGTTCCGCGATGAGCATGTCCGGCGAAGGATGCATCAGCAGCGGCACGAAGGCGCCGGCTCGCACGCCGCGCGCCGTCAGCCGGGCCGCCAGACGGTTGGCGGCGGCATTGACCTCGTCATATGTCCACGACCGCGAGGCAGAGACCACCGCGATCCGGTCGGGCGTCCGCGCCGCCTGTGCCTCCACCATCCGGTGCAGCACGTCGCGCTCGAGGAAGGCGTGGCGATTGGCCTTCAGTCCGTTCAGGAGATGACGGCGGTCTTCCGGACTGACCAGGTCCAGCCGGTCGAGCGGCTGACCGGGTGCGTCGAGCGCCGCTTCGAGCAGCCGGGCGAACAGGATCTGCCAGCGCGCGACGGTGTCCTGCCCGAAGCGCGACGGGCGCCAGGTCCAGGTCAGCGCGAAGGTCTCGCCCGTATCCTGGAAATAGACGCACAGGTCGCGATCGACGCCGCCGAGAAAGATACGGCGCTCGCGGACCGAGATATCGCCGGCCTTGAGCGCCAGGCGGCGCGGCATCTTGACGAAGGCGGCTTCGGTAAAGGCGTTGAGCCGGGGATCGCGCGACAGGCCGAAGGCGCGGGCGGCCTCGCGCAGGGGCCAGGCCTGGTGCCGGACGCAGGCCGCCAGCTGGTCGTCGGCTTCGGCGCAGAGGTCGCGCAGCGTCGTCGTCTCACTCACCTCCAGACGCAGCAGGGAGAGGTTGACGTGGAAGCCCACGGCGTCGTCGCCGGTGAGGACACGGCCGGTCAGCGCCGTTCCGAAGGCAATGTCCTCGCGCCGCTGGAGGCGCGACAGGAAGGCGGTAAACACCGACAAGGCCACGCGGAAGGGCGATACGCCCAGCACCGTGGCGCCCCGGTGCAGCCGTTCGGCCAGGGACGGCGGCAGGACGGCGGTGAGATGCCGGCCTTCGCCGGTGCGCGGACCGCCGCCGCCGCCGTCGGACGGCAGTTCGAAGACGCCGCCCATGCCTTTCACGTGGTCCTGCCAGAAGGCGCTTGCGGCATGGCTGTCGCAGGCCGTATCGGGCCCGGGCGGGGATGGAGGAAGCGTTCGTCCGTCAAGGGCTGCGGCGATATCGCGGACGAAGATCCGCCACGAGGTGCCGTCGATGACCAGGTGATGGAATCCGCACAGCAGGACGTGCCGTTCCAGGCCCAGGCGCGCCAGCCGGAACCGGTAGAGCGGGCCGTCTTGCAGGTCGTAGGGCATTTCACCGAAATCGTGCGCGGCGGTGTCCAGCGTTTCGGGTGTCACCTCGATCGTGTCGAAATCCGTCCGGGCTTGGACGCGCCGGTGGACTTCGAACCGCGTGTCGCGCCAGCGGAAGACCGAATTGAGGGCGGGATGACGGGCGATCGCCGCGGCCAGTGCCCGCTCGAGCGCCGGCGCGTCAAGCGGGCCGTCGAGGTCGAGCGCCCACAGCAGATGATGCGGATCGGGACGCGCTCCGGCGAAGGGTGACAGGGCGACGGCCGTCTGAAGCGCGGAGGCGGGGCGAGAATCGTACGCGGGCGACATGGCCCGTATTTTACCCGCTCGGACGCATCGGTGAAACCCGGCAAAAAACGGAGCCAGGGAACGAAGGGCCCCAAAGAACGCGGGGCCCCAAAGAACGCGAGGACCGTGCGCCAACACGGTCCCCGCTTTCCGTTCGAAGCTGTCGTAACCCGGAGACCAAGAGTACGGGATCCGAACGGACCTGGATGGCTTTCCGGGCCGAGAGGGTCTCGGCCCGGAGGGGAGGCTCAATAGGTCAGGTCGAAACCGACGCGGACATAGCGCGGCGTCGAATAGTTGGTGACGTTGCCGTACTGCGTGTCGAGTTTGCCGATCTCGTCGCCGTCATAGGTGACGTAGCGCGTGAGCACGGCGTGCTGGTCGAACAGGTTGAAGATGTCGGCGCGCAGGGTCAGCTTGCCGCCCATCGCATACTGTGTCGGCACGGTATAGCGCAGGGCGACGTCGATCGTGTGCAGCCAGCTCGATTCCAGGCCTTCGCCCAACTCGGCCGGCTTGCCCGCGCAGTAGTGAGAAACGTCACCATAGCCGTACGCGTAGTCGTCGTCGGCATTGAGACCGAGGCACGAGAAGCGTTCCGGCGACTGGACCAGCAGATTGGCGCCGACCAGCAGCGACGGCGTTATGGCGTAGGAGCCGAACAGCTTGACCGTATGGTCGCGGTTGCCGGGCAGGATGCCCGAACCGTAGTTTTCCATGCCGGGGGAATCCCAGGCGTAGGTGGCGCCGGCGTCGGTCTGGACGGAGTTGCCGTATTCGGTGACCGTTCCGTTGTAATTGCCTTTCAGCTGCGACCAGACGTACGACCCCTGCAGGCCCCACTTGCCGTCGAAGGCGCGTTTGAAGTCGAAGGTCAGGGCCTTATACTCGCGCTTGGCGTTGTGGTAGTGGCCGAGCTGGTCTGCGGTCAGCGTGATGGTGCGCGCCGTCGTTTCGCCGGGCAGGATGTTCTTCAGCTGGATGGTGACGTCGTGGTCGCCCACGTTCCACACATAGTAGCTGGAGCCGCCGACCCATTGCGAAGTGTCGAGACCCTTGGCCGAGAGGTAGGAGATGATGGCGTCGTTGAAGTCCGAATCTTCCGAAATGTTCTTGAGATTGCGGTAGGTCGCCGTGACGCCGCCGCTCCACAGGTCGTTGAAGCGATAGTTGAAGCCGAGCTGCGCCTCGTCCGACCGCGTGGCCTTGAGGCCGACCGAGGTCTTGGACGTCGCGCCTTCCTGCGTGCCGTTGCCGTAGACGACGCAGGCCAGTGTTCCGGCGGCGGCGTTGCTGGAATTGAAGCCGGGCGCCGACGCCAGCGTCGAGGCCGGGCAGGCGGTCGAATAGCCGCTCTTGTTGAGGATGGCGGCGCCGACGCTGGTCGGCAGGCCGGTCGCGCTGTCGATGGTGAAGAAATTGCCCGACGAGGGGGCGAAGTACTCGGTGTAGTACAGGTCCTTGCCGCGGAAGCCGAGGTTCATGGCCGGCGGGATGTAGTTCGAGCCCAGCGAGCCCGAAACCTTCCACTTGCCGTCGGCGTCCGGCGTCCACGCGAAACCCAGGCGCGGGGCGACATTGCCGGTCAGGTCCATATACTTCTGGCCGGACAGGTTGAACTGCTTGAACTGGTCGTCGCGGACGCCGATCTGCAGGTTGAAGGTCGGCGTCACGTCCCACGAGTCCTGCAGGTAGAGGGCCTGGTTCTCGGAGCTGACATTGCCGCCGAGGTTTTCGTAGATGATCTGCAGGCGCTGATAGTCGGCGACGCCGTCGCTATTGCTGTCATAGTTGCGGATGCGGTACTGCACGGGCTGCGTACCCGACAGCTTGGTCGTTTTCAGCTCCGAGTTCTTTTCGTGGTCGATGCCGAAGCGGACGTGGTGGTGGCCGGCGAAATCGAAGCGGATATCGCCGTCGGCGCGCCAGAACTTGCGCTCCATGTCATCGATCGAATAGCCCGACGACTTCTGCGGCGAGGTCACGCTGTAGGTGCCGTCGACCGCATAGGTGCGGACGTAATAGGACGAAGTGTCCGACGGTACGATATTGTCGCGGTCCTTCATGTCGCCGACCGCGGCCGAGACGCTGAACCAGTCGTTGACCTTGCCGTTATAGTTGAAGACCCAGTTCTTGCCACCCAGTTCCTCGTTCGACGATCCGGCCGACGCGCCGACCGTATTGGTCGTCTTGTCGAAGGCGTAGAGCTTCGATTCGTTGGTGTTGGTGGTGTCGAAATAGGTCAGCGACACGTGCTGGGTCGGCGTGATGTAGCCGTCGAGCTTGAGCCCCAGGAAGGGATCGTTGTTGACCGTGTCGGTATAGGTGCCCGTTGTCTTGTTGGCGGTCTGCGATTCGTAATTGTTGACCTGGTACAGGCCGTAGAAGAACAGCTTGTCCTTGATGATCGGGCCGCCGGCCTCGACGCTTAAGGCGTTGTTCTGCACGCGCGAGAACTTGCCGACATAGTCGTTGGTGTCGAGCTGGTCGGCGCGCAGGTTCATCGGCTGATAGTTGCCGTGCACGCCGAAGGTGAAGTCGTTGCTGCCCGACTTGGTCGTGGCGTTGACCACGCCGCCCGTGGCGCGGCCGTATTCGGCCTGGAAGCCGCCGGTCTTGACCTCGACCGTCTTGTAGAAGTCGAACGGTACGCGGGCGCTGGAGATATAGGTGTCCGGATTGGTGATGTTCAGCCCGTCGACATAGTAGGCATTTTCCGCCACCGAGGCGCCGCCGAACGAGGCCACGGCCCGGTCGCCCGTGCCGAAGCCGGGATTGCCCATGACGACGGTCGGCGCCAGCATGGTCACGGCGGTGAGATTGCGCGCGATCGGTTCCTGCGCGACCAGGGCGTCGAGATCGACGGTCAGCCCGGTCGTCGTCTTGGTGAAGTCCTGGCGGATGCGCCGGCCCTTGACCACCACGGTCTGCGTCGTGGCGCCGGCCGATTGCAGCGTCGCCTCGACGCGGATTTCCTGGGAAATGACGACGGTCGCCGTCGTGTGGTAGTCGGCGTAGCCCTGGGCCGTCACCGTGATCTCGTATTCACCGGGTTGCAGCCCCGTCGATGAAAAGGTCCCCCTGGCGGTGGTCGTGACCACGTGGCTTTGCCCCAGGGCCTTCGACGTCACCGTGACGCGGGCGCCGGCCACGGGAGCGCCGTTGGCGGTCACGGTGCCGATCAGCGCGCCCGACGTATAGTCCTGGGCCTCGGCGGTGGCCGGGACAAGGCTTGTTATTCCGGCGACGAGGGCCGTGGCGCCGAGCGCCATCGACCACAGGGTCGTCGTGGCCATAAGGCCCGTTCGGATGGTGGGTTTCATGTGCATTATCTCCGCTCACACACCTTGCCGGCACACCTGTGTCCGGCCAGTCCCCGGATTTAGGTGAAGGAAATGTGACGTCGTCAAATGCATAAAGGCAGTAAAATTAATTTCCAAAGAAACCTGTTGTAATAAACAAACAGATTCAATTAGAAGATTTTCTTTCCATATATTTTGAAACTCAAGCGCCTGGAGATTGACGTTATGTTTCTTTCTGGAATTATTTTTTACATTGGTGCATTGTTATGTATTTTGTATTCTTATACACATTATTTCTACCTGTAAATCGGTAGAGCCCAAAGCTGGCGGGTAAGGGGCGAACGTTTCGTCCTTGCAAAAGAGTTTCCCTGGCAATCGATCGTATGTCCCGGGCGTCACATTATTGCCGGCTGGACGCAATTTTATTTATATATTTCAAAATCTTGCCTGCGATGTCTGCTTATGTGCACGCTTTGAAACACACGTACCGCGGCGTTCCGGGGGCCGATCCTTGTCCAAACATCCATCTGCGGCGGCGCAAGGCTCGCAGCCCGTTCACTTCGCTCTGGTTCTGCGCACGGATCCCGGCGGAAGCCCATTGCCGGCGGTCGCGCTTGGTCACGGCTTCGTCTGTCAGGTCGTGGACTGGACACCGGAATTCCGGTTCCGCTCGCGCCTGCGCGACCCGGACCTGATTATCGTCGATTTTCCCGAAACACGACCGGTCGACCTCGACGCCTGCGGCGATATCCGCCGCCATCACCCCGGCGTACCGGCCATCGTCCTGGGGCCGGGACACGCCACCGACAGGATATTGAGCCTGGAACTGGGCGCCGACGACTATTTGTCCAAGCCCTACCTGTCACGCGAGCTGGCGGCGCGGGCGCGCGCCATCCTGCGACGGCGCGGCGCTTCGGGGATGTCGGTTACGGGCGGGCTTTTGCAGCGCTGGAGCCTCGATAATGTTCATCGCTGCCTGGTCGACGGCGAGGGGAGGCTGCGCCGCCTCAACGGCGTGGAATACGGCCTGTTGCGGCATTTCATCGAACATCCCTTCAAGGCGTTCAGCCGGGCGGAACTGGCCGACGCCCTGTCGGTGCTGCAGGAACGGGCCTACGATGCGCGCAGCGTCGACGCCTTTATCAATCGCCTGCGCGGCAAGCTCGACGACGGGGCGCCCTATACGCTGATCCGCACCGAACGCGGCCGGGGTTACATGTTCACGCCGGGATAAGGCAAGGGCTTGGCCACGGATATGCCGGTGCCGATTTCAATGAAATCCGTGTCGCGGCGAAGCCGCGTATCCGTGATATCCGTGGCCAATAATTCTTAAAACTGGAAGCGCGTCCGCAGGCTCAATGAGGCGTTCGACGTGTCGCGGATCTTCTCGACCTCGGCTTCGAAGCCGAAATAACTGTATTCGTTGTCGACGGACAGGCGCATGCCGACCACGGGTCCGCCGCCCTTGATATTGCCGCCGGTCAGCGTAAAGGCGTCGCCGCCCACGAAGTTCGCCGTGGTGTCGCCGATCGTCGCCGAGACGTTCTGCTTGTAGCCGACCCAGACCTCCGGCTTCACGAAGCTTTTGCCGTAGCCGAAATTGACCAGGGCGGTCGAGCTGAGCAGATGCCCGTCGCGGCGGCCGACGGTCAGGTCGAAATAGTCGCCGCCGCCCGTTTCGCTGTGATGGGCTTCGCTCAAGCTGTAATAGTCGACCAGCCATTGCGGCGTCATTGTAAAGGCCGGCGACAGGTTATAGCGGTACGACACGCCCGTGCCGGCGCTCATCGAATAGCCGCTCCAGTCGGCACGCGACACGTGCGTCACGTAGGTGTTCAGGACTTCGCGGACGGTGTGGAAATGGTCGTAGCCCACGCCCGCGTGCGCCCAAGCCTTGAGCGCGTCGCCCTTCAGCCGCCAGTAGGCGCCGAGCGTATAGTCGCTGGCGGTCTGGTTTTCCTTGGCCAGGGCGAAGGTGTCGCGCGGCGTGGCGGCGGTCAGTTGCATGTAGACGCCGGCCATCTGGTTGTCCGACAGGGTGCGTTCGCGGCCACCGGCGAAACTGAACCCGGTCGATTCGAAACCTGCCGTTTCGCCGCGCTCGCGGCTGGTGCCGTAGCCGTATTCCTGCAGCCAGTACTGGCCGCCCTGATTGTCGGGAATGAGGGTCAGGTCGCCGAGCGAGCGATTGAGCGACTGCGAGCCCTGCGACAGGGTCAGCAGGGTCTCGCCGGAATAGTCGGGAAGATACTGGTTGTAGAGGGCGTCGAAACCGGCCTTGGTCGTCTGCGAGAGGATGGCGGTTTCGGCGGCGCTCTCCTGGCTTATGGCGGCCAGGACGGGCTTGAGCGCGGCGTATTCGTTGTCGGAATAGCCGCCTTCCGCCTCGGTCTTCAGACGGAAATCGACCGACAGGGTGGTATTGGCCGAATTGGTCGCAAGCTCAGCGTGGTAGATATACGGAATGAAGCCGTCGAGCGTCGACGTCGTCATGCTGCCGAGATTGATGCTCGACCCGGTCATGACGGTAAAGGTCGTGGGATCGGTGATGATGGTGCTGGGCGACAGGTAGAGTTCGGCACCGTCGTCGAAGGTGATCGCGCCCGACGCGGTGAAGATCGGCGTCGTCGGCGCCGAGGTGTCGAGCGTCAGGGCCAGCTTCGAGCCGTCGCCGACGTGCAGGGTGGAGAGTTTGACCGAACTGTCGAGCAGGAAGATCGCCGAGCTCTTGCCGTCGATATCCATGGCGATGTCGCCGGCCGAGATCATCTGGCCGCGATAGGCGGCGGCGTCCGACAGGCTGAACGTGCCCGTGCCCGTGCCCCAGTCGACGGCGCCGTAGATATAGCCGCCCGACGAGGTGATGGTGTCGTTGCCCGAGCCCAGCAGGATCTTGCCGAGGATATAGGGCGTGGCGATGTCGTCGTCGTCGGGGCCGGTATCGACCTGGCTGATCGTCAGGCCGGCCGTATTGGCGCTTGCGTCGATCGCGATCGCCGAGCCTGTCACCGTGTCGGTCGTGCCGTCGGCATTGTCGTCGGTGGCGGTGATCGAGGCGCTGATGATACCGTTATTGGTGATAGAGGTCAGCGTCCCTGAACTGTCGCGGATCGCCGTGGCGCTGGAGGTCGAGCCGTAGGCGGTGGCTGAGACCGCGTGGTTGGCGCCGACCGTCAGGATGGGCAGGCTGGCGCCCGACGCGATATCGACCGCGTAGGCTGTGCCGGGCGTCGTCGTGTAGGTCGTGACGTCATTGGTCGTGGTCGATGTCGTGCGCGAGGTGACGCTGGCGGTGACGCTGCCGTCGATGTCGAGGCGGGGCGTGACCAATCCGCTGCCCAGCAGCACGGCCGTCGGATTGGCGCCATAGGCCGACGCGGCAACCGTGCCGGCGATCTGCACGCCGTTGTCGATCGTGGTGGTGTATCCCGTGCCGCCGAGCTGCATGGCCGTGGCGGTGACGCCCGGGGGGACGCCGGAGGCATATATGCTGCCGCGCATGATCAGGCCGTAATTGTACGCGGGCGGATCGAGCGCGGTCGAGGTGTAGGTCAGGCCGCCCAGCGTGATGTCCTGGGACGAGGAGCCGACCAGCAAGGCCGGGGCGCTGCCGTACTGCGTCAGGCTGGCCGAGGTCTGGTTGGTGTCGGTCTGACCGTCGCCGTCCTCGTCGGTATTGGTGTCGTCGGTGTCCGTATAGGTTGTGCCGAAGAGGACGCCGTTGCTTACATTGCTGGCGATGGTGACCAAGGGCCCCGATTGCAGCAGGTTCAGGCTGGGCACCAGGTCGTCATAGGCGGTCTGGCCGAGCGTCGACGTCACCGAATAGGCGGTGCCGGAATAGCTGCCGTCGATGATCAGGTTGCCGCCGATATCGCCGGTGATCGAGACGGCTTTCGAATTCTCGCCGGTGACGCTGGCCGACCCGCCGATGCGCACATTGCCGGTGACGCCGCCTTCCAGCGAGATCGCCGTCGAATTGTCGCCGATGACGGAGGTCGCGCCCGTATAGCTGAAAGTGCCGTCGATCTTGTTCAGGAAGCGGATACCGTAGGATTCGTTGCCTTCGACGTCGATCGTCGACGTGATGGCGACGTCTCCGGTGAACGGGTTCGTGCCCGACGACAGGATGCCGTAACGGCCGGTGCCGGTGGCCCAGGGCGCTTCGACATAGCCGTCGGTGTCGCCGTCGGCGCTGGTATAGTCGGTGGCGTAATAGTCATCGGTGACGGTGATCGTGCCGCCGAGCGTCAGGGTCTGGGTGCGGTTGGCGACATCGCTGATCTTGATACCGACGGAATTCGAATCCGACCCCGACATGTTGATCGTCCCGGCGAACGACAGCGCGTTGTCGCTGTCGACCGTGATCGCCGTGCCGCTGGTCAGCGTGATCGACCCAGCCGAATCGACCGTGATGTCGCCGGCCGTGCTGGTGCTGAGCGGGTCGGTCGTGGCGGTCGAGATGGTCGTCGTGGCCTGCGCGGCAGAGGACAGGGCAAGAAAGACCATGCCCATGGCTGTGGCGGTCAGGAGCGCGGGTTTGGTCATGAAGCGGCAATTCCGGTGAAGAGATTGCCTGGAACATGGAAAACCAGCCCGGCGGCATTAAGTCGCCCGTGCTACGGCGGTGAAAGGACGCGTCCGGCTTGTCACAATTGTGGTAACCGCGCGTCCAATTGTGGCGAATGTGCTTCCGTCGCAGTCTCCGGAAGTATTGTTGGCAGTAGACGAGCGTCAGGTTTTTATTTGCCGATGTGCCTGTTGAACGGAGATCCCCTTCCTTCGCTCGCTACGCTCGTGGCTCCCGGAAGCTTTGCCAAGGGGAGACGGAAGGGGGAACTGCAGGCGTCTCACAGACTGACGCTTCAATGTCACCACGCTAAAAGAGCTCGCCGAACCTATGCCGCCTTGTGAAACAGGGTGCGCATGACGTCCGACGCGCTGACGATGCCGGTCAGCTTCTGGCGGTCGTCGAGCACCAGGACGTGGCGGTGGTCGCCGTGGAAGAACTTCTGCATCAGATGCGCCGCCGGCTCGGCCGCGGACACGGTGGCGAAGACCAGGTCCATGATCTGGCCGGCGGCCTCGGGTTTGTCGCTGTGCGTCGTCGTCGCGGGCTCGAGCAGGCGCGCGAGGCCCGCCTGGGGATCCACGGGATCAAGCTTTGCGGCCTCGCGGAGGAAGTCGTCGTGGGTCAACAGGCCCTGCAGGCGGCGGGCGCGGTCGACGACGGGCAGCGCCTTGATGTCGTGGCGCTGCATCAGTTGCCAGGCGTCGCGCAAGCTGGAGCCGAAGGCGACGGTGACCGGATCGGCCGTCATCAGGTCGGCGCATGTCATGGCCCCGGCCATGCGGCGGTAGGCGATCAGTTCGCTGGCGCGGACGATCTGGCTCAGTTCCTCGAAATCGATGTCGACGACTTCGTTGTGCTGCGCCAGGGCCTGGGCGAAGTCGGTTTCGCTGACGCGCAGAAGGCCCGAGGCCTGTTTCGGCGCGGCCAGGATATGGTGGGGATAGGGACGGCGCGTCAGGTTGTTGTAGAGGAGGCCGAACGCCACGAGCAACAGGGAGTTGGTGAAGGCGGGGAACAGGGCGAAAACCGGCGCTTTTGTATGGGTCAGCACGACCAGCAGCGCCATGGCGCCGCCCGGCGGATGCAGGCAGCGTGCGGTGAACATGGCGGCAATGGCCAGGCCGACCGCCAGGCTGGCGGCCATAACCGGGTCTGGCACGAGGTTGCACGCGATCAGACCGATGACGGCCGAAGCCGTGTTGCCGCCGACGACGGGCCACGGCTGGGCCAGGGGGCTGGACGGCACCGCGTAAACCAGGACCGCGCTGGCGCCGATCGGTGCGACCAGCCATGGCGACAGGTGCAGGAAAGACGCCATGTAGAGGCTGGTGGCGGCCGTGAAGGCGACGCCCAGGCCGCCACCGAGTGCGCCGCGCAGGCGCTCCTGGAAGTTCACAGCCAGCGGGCGGGGATAGAAGGCTTCGAGCGCCGTAAGCAGGGATGGCATGTCGGGCGGGTTCCGGGCTGTCGCTAAAACCCAAGCGATACAGTCAGCCGCTGCGGGCGGCAAGTCTTAGCCTGCCGGGACCTCGGCGCTGTCGCGCTGGGCCTTCCACGCGGCCTGGGGATCGTCCTGCGGTTCGGCCGGCGGCGCTGCCTGGCCGTAATAGGTGCCTTGCGCGTCGCCGCCTTGTGCATCGGCCTGGGCATCGGCGGGAGCGTCGCCGGTGGGCCCGGCGGCGTCGGTACCGGCCCCGTTGGCCCCGTTGGCATCATTGGCGGCTGTCGGCGATGCCGAGGCCGACGGTTGCGCCGGAGAGGGGGGCGCCGAAGATGACGGCGCAGGCGATTGCGGCGAGGATGAGGGGGAGCCGCCGGAATTTCCGCCGCACGCCGTCATAAGAACGGTCAGCAGGCACGTGGCGGCGATGGGCACGATCGGCTTGGTATCGGGCATGGCGGCTCCTTGTGGCATTCTGTTTTTTGCCTATTTAGAACGGATCCATGGCCGCCGTAAACTTCCCAGCGCTGGTAAGTGCGCCGAGCGTGTAACCCTGCCAGCCGGGATAGGCCTCGGGTTCCCAGTACAAGACCCCGACGCCGCGGCTGGACGGCACCGCCTTGTTGCGGGCGATGATGTCTGCGACCATGCTCTTGGCGGTGGCGGCCTGGCTGTAATCCATGCCGACCTCGACGATCATGACCGGCTTGGCATAGCGCGAGGCCACGTCGTTCATGGTCGTGCCGGCCTGGCTGTTCAGGGTCGACCAGTTGGAGGTCGTCGGATAGTGCGACATGCCGGTGATGTCCCATTTGCCGCCGGCCGCCTTGAAGTTGTCGAAGAACCAGCGGAAGTCCGCGTCGTCATAAGCATTAGCGAGATGGATGATGACCTGCGCCGACGGGAAGACGGCCTTGGTCGCGGCGTAGCCCTGATTGGTCAGCGCCGCCAGGTTCGAGAAGCTCGAGGTCGAGCCGGTCGGCCACAGCAGGCCCGAATTGATCTCGTTGCCGACCTGCACCCAGGTGACGGTGACGCCGTTCGACTTGAGATAGTTCAGGATGTCGTAGGTATGCTGATAGACCTTGGACTGGAGCGCGGCCAGGCTGTGGTCGGTCCAGGCGGCGGGGATGGTCTGCTTGCCGGGATCGGCCCAGCTGTCGGAATAGTGGAAGTCGATCATGACGCGCTGGCCCTGGGCGATGGCGCGCTTGGCCATGTAGAGCGTGTCGGCGCCGTTGTTCCAGCCGCCCGAGGGGTTGACCCAGACGCGCAGGCGGATGGCGTTGATGCTGAGGTTTTTCAGAAGCACGAACGGATCGGTCTGAGTGCCCGAGCTGTTGTAGAACTTTTTGCCGGAAGACTCTTCCTGATCGACCCAGGAGACGTCGGAACCGCCGGCCCAGGTCTGGGCGTGAGAGGCGATGGGCAAGGCGCACGCAACCAGTGCCGCTGCCAAGGAGGCAGCGCGCAGGATTTTCGATAGCATTGTGGAACTCCCTGTTCTTTTTGGCGAGGATCGTATGACTGCGGCCCTCAAACCTTAAGATGCATAACGCTGATCTTTTCCGCCGCCCAAGGCGACATTTGTACGATATTTTTAGGTCGGCGAGTGTTTTTCCTGTTGTTGGAAGCGACAGTCATTTTCCGGGTAGCGATCCCTGCCTGCATCCTCTTTGAGGACTAAGTTTTCTTTTAAAAACAATATACTGATTCCGGTTGTCAGATTTCGTTGACGTTTCTGAAACCGATTTCAGGCAGGCTCGTTGCAAACGATAAGAAACAGGGCGTTCAGGATATGAAGCATGCATGGTTTCTGCTCCTGCTGGCGGCGGCCGCGGGACTGATGGGGGCGTTGAGCGCGAGCGGCGCCGGCGCGGCGACGCGGATCTACGTCACGCTTTCCCGGTCGGAAGGATTTATCGACAGCATCCGCGATTCGATCCTGCGCGAGGACCAGGCGGATCCCGACGTGGATGTGACGCTGGAACTGGCCGGCGGCGACAGCGCCACGCAGCAGCGCCAGATCGACGACGCGGTGGCGAAAAAATACGACGCCATCATGGTCCTGACGGTCGACGACGCGGCGGGCCAGCACGCGCTCGACCGCGTGCGCAAGGCCGGCATTCCGCTCGTCTTCGTCAACACGCCGCCGCCGGGCGCCGAATTCAGCGGCAAGGTGTCGATCGTCGCCTGCAACGACATCGTCGCCGGGCGTCTGCAGATGCGCATGCTGGCGCGGGCCATCAACGACGAGGGCAATGTCGCCGTCATCCGCGGCGAAGACGGCCACGCCGCCACCGACGACCGCACCCAGGGCATCAAGGAAATCCTGGCCAACCATCCCAACCTCAAACTGGTCGAGTCCGAAAGCGCGCACTGGAGCCGCGACACGGCCGAGCAACTGGTCACCGGCTGGCTCGATCACGGTGTCCATATCGACGCCATCGCCGCCAACAGCGACGAAATGGCGTTGGGCGCCGCGACGGCCCTGCACAAGCACGGCATCATGAACGGCAAGGTCTTTGTCGGCGGCACCGACGGTACCGCCCACGGGCTCGACGGCGTCAAGTCGGGCGACCTGGCCGTCACCATGCGCCAGGACACGGCCGCCATGGCGCACATGGCTCTGGCCAACGCCAAGACGATGGCGGGAGGCGGCTATGCCCAGCTCTATGAATGGGTGCCGTACGAGATCGTCCTGCCGACCAATATCGCCCAGTACGCCACGCAGTAATCCGGAACCATAGATGAAAAATCTGCTCCTGGCGGGCGCCGCCATCGCCTGCCTCGCGGCCACGCCGGCTGAGGCCGCACCGACCCCGGTCAAGGCCCACGGCGCCCTGTCGGTCAAGGGCACGCACATCGTCGATGCGCACGGCCGGCCGGTCGCCCTGGCGGGCGTCAGCTTCTTCTGGGACAATACGGGCTGGGGGCAGGAGCGCTTCTACAATGCCGGCGCCGTCCGCGCCTTCGCCCGCGACTGGCACGCCTCGCTGATCCGCGCCGCCATGGGCGTAGACGCCGGGGGCGGTTATTTCGACGATCCCAAGGGAAACGAGGCGCGCGTCGATACCCTGGTCAAGGCCGCGATACATGAAGGCGTCTACGTCGTCATCGACTGGCATTCGCACCACGCCCACGAAAAGCCCGACGCGGCCGTGGCCTTCTTCACCAAGATGGCCGGCAAGTACGGGAAATACCCGAACGTCATTTACGAGCTCTATAACGAGCCCCTGAACACCACGGACTGGCACGGCCAGGTCAAGCCCTATGCCGAGACGGTGATCGACGCCATCCGCAAGGTCGACGCCCGCAACCTGATCGTCGTCGGCTCGCCCACCTGGGACCAGGACGTCGACGTCGCGGCGGCCGATCCGATCACCGGGCGCGCCAATATCGTCTATTCGCTTCACTTCTATGCCGGCAGCCACCACGACGACGTGCGCGCCAAGGCGGCGAAGGCCACCGCGCTGGGGGCGCCGCTGTTCGTGTCGGAATGGGGCTCGGTCAATGCAGACGGCGGTGGCGCGGTCGATACGGCCGAAACCGCCAAGTGGCAGAAATTCCTCGCGGACAACTGCCTGTCGCAGGCCAACTGGGCGGTCAGCGACAAGGCCGAAGGGGCGGCCATGTTCAAGCCGGGCACGCGCGCCGACGGCCATTGGACGGACGCCGACCTGACGGCCTCTGGCGCCTTGACGCGCGATATCCTGAAGACCGCCACGCACACTTGCCCCTAGGGTTCAAAGCACTTTAGACATGCATCCTTCACGGAGGGACGCATGTTCGATTTGAGCGGCAAGACGGCGCTGATCACCGGGTCGGGGCAGGGCATAGGCCTGGCCATCGCCGAGGGGCTGGTGAAGGCCGGGGCGCGCGTCATCCTCAATGGCCGGCGGGCCGAGCTGTTGGAGACCGCAGCGCAAGATTTGCGGAAGACCGGCGCCGACGTGCTGATCGCACCTTTCGACGTCACCGATGTCGAGGCCGTGCGCCGGGCGGTGGACGCGCTCGAGGCGTCGGGCGTGGCCATCGACATCCTCGTCAACAATGCCGGCATCCAGAAGCGCACGGCCCTCGAGGATTTTGAGCCGGAGGACTGGCGTGCGCTGATGGCGGTGAACGTCGACAGCGTCTTCTACGTCGGCCAGGCCGTGGCGCGGCACATGATCAAGCGCGGGTGCGGCAAGATCATCAATATCGCCTCGGTGCAGTCCGAGGCCGCGCGGCCGACCATCGCGCCCTATACGGCCAGCAAGGGCGCGATCCGCAATCTGACGCGCGGCATGTGCGCCGACTGGGCGAAATACGGCATCCAGGTCAACGCCATCGGCCCGGGCTATTTCGTCACGCCTTTGAACAAGGCGCTGCACGAGGATCCGGTGTTCGACGAATGGCTGAAAAAGCGCACGCCGGCCGGGCGCTGGGGGAGGCTTGAAGACCTGCACGGCATCGCCGTCTTTTTGGCGTCCGATGCGTCCGCTTTTGTCAACGGCCAGACCATCCATGTCGACGGCGGGCTGCTGTCGGTGCTGTAAATTGAAATCTCTTGACGGGGCGGGCTAAGGTTTGCCCCTTCCGTCTCCCCTTAAAAGGGGAAGGTGGCTGGATCGGCGTCAAGCCGAGCCAGACGGAATGGGGAAAATGCTTCAGCTATACCCCTCGTGCGGCCAGTTGGTCTGGGTAAACACCCCGCCGTCGACCGTGAGGGTCTGGCCGGTGATAAAGTCCGAGCGCCCGTCCGTCAGGAAGCAGACGGCGTTGGCGACGTCGTCGAGCGTGCCGATGCGGCGCAGTGGCGTGATGCGCGACCAGTCGCGGGCGTAGTTGGGCGCCTCGAGCTTGGTGCGCTCGGTCTCGATCGAGCCGGGCGCGACGCAGTTGACGCCGATACCGTAGGGCCCGAGCTCGACCGCCGCCGACTTGGTCAGCATTTCGACCCCGCCCTTCGACGCCGTATAATCGACCAGGTTGAGAAACGGCGTCTGGTTGCAGCCCGAACCGATATTGACGATGCGGCCAGGGACCTTTGCCGCCACCATCAGGCGCGCCGCCGCCTGGATGTTGAGGAAGGCGCCCTTGAGGTTGGTGCGGATGACGCGGTCCCAGTCCTCTTCGGCGAGGTCCAGCAACGGCGCCCATGTTTGCACCCCGGCATTGTTGACCAGCACGCCGGGCGCGGGCGCGACCGCGTCGGCAAACCAGGCGTAGAGGCGGTCGACATCGGCCTTGAGTCCGGCGTCGCATTTCACGGCCCAGGCGCGGCGGCCGAGCGCTTCGATGCGCTCGATCGTGTCGCCGTATTCGGCTTTGTCGTTCAGATAAGTGATGACGACGTCGCGCCCCTGTGCCGCCAGGCCCAGCGAAATGGCGGCGCCGAGATTACTGCCCCCGGCGGTGACGATCGCGGCGCTGGTCATGCGGGCCATTCTTAAGCTGGGTTGTGCTTGAGCAGGAAGCCGACCATGGCCTCCAGCGACTGCACGCGTGACGGTTCGCGTGACAGCCAGTGGTCTTCTTCCTTCATGACGACCAGTTCGACCGGCTTGCCCGCCTTGGTCAAGGCGTCATAGATTTGCTGGCTCTGGTCGAAGGGCACGACCACGTCGTCCTTGCCGTGGATCAGCATGACCGGTACCGAAATGGCGTCGGCGTGGCGCACCGGCGAAATGGCGTCGACATCGTCGCCCATGAACCGCTTCCAGTACATCATGGTGTAGCTGTTGCCGTCAAAGCCCGCGCGTTCGCGGCGGTAGTCGAGAAAGGTCTTGAGATTCGAAAGGCCGGCCAGAGCCACGGCGCAGGTGTAGATGCCCTTTTGCAGAGATACGCCGGCCAGGGCGGCATAGCCGCCGTAGGAGCCGCCGGCGATAGCGACGCGCTTCGGATCGACTAAGCCCTGCTTGACCAGGTGGGTGACGCCGTCCGACAGGTCGGTCTGCATCTTGCGGCCGAATTCGCCATAGCCGCGGGCGGTGAAGTCCTTGCCGTAGCCCGACGATCCGCGATAGTTGGGCTGGAGCACGACGTAGCCGCGCGACGCAATGGCCTGGGCCATCCAGTCGAAGCTGTCGTCGTCATTGGCTTCCGGCCCGCCGTGCGGCAGGACGACCAGGGCACAGTTTTTCGCTTCGCGGTCCGGCGGCAGCGTGACATAGGCCGGGATTTCGAGGCCGTCTCCCGCCTTGTAGGAAATGGCCTTCTTTTCACCGATCCATTCGGCCCTGAGCTCTGGATAGCTGGAGCCGATTTCCTTGGAGGAGCCGTCGGTAAAGTCGATAAAGTAGTAGGTGCCGGCGTCGCCCGAGCCTTCGCTGCGCACCAAGACCTTGCGAGGATCTTCGGCGTAGTCCAGGACCTGCACCTTAAGCCCCGGCAGGGCGTCGTCGATCAGCTTGGGCAGCTTGGCCATGACCGGATCATAGAAGATCCACGAACTGACCGAACCCGAATTGCGGAAGCCGGCAAGGGCGAAGGTCGCAGGATGGAAGAACGGCGTGAAATCGGGACGGTCGAGGTCTATCTTCGTGCGCTTGCCGGTCGCGTCGTATTCGAAATAGGCGTTGGCGTCCTCACCGCTGCGGAAATAAACCAGGATGCTCTGACCGTCGCGGCCCAGGCCTGCCATCCACGGCATGTCGTACGGCGCCTTGACCGACAGGGTGGCGACCCAGCCCTTTGGCGTCTTCATCCGGGCCGTCCACATCTTGGTGTCGTCGTCGTATTCGCTACGCGCGAACACGCTGCCGTCCGGCTTGACGATCCAGCCCTCGACCGGACGGGAATCGACGTCGAGCCGCGTCGCCGAGCCGTTGACCGGACTGAAGGCGTACAGGCACCGGTCCATGGTTTCCGTGCCGTGGTAGCTGCCGGGCGCGCCGTCGGCCTGGTTGATCCCGTCGGGCTGGCGGTAGCCGGAGGCGGTGAAGCGGTAGCCGCCGTCCATCTTGACGCGATAGAAATCGCCGGTGACGATCGAGGTCGGGACGCCCTGGACGGACCGGTAAAGCTGGTTACGCTTACCGGCGGGAAGATCGAACATCAGCGCATAGGGTTGCTCGCCCTTGGAGCCGTAATAGGTTTCGGCCTGCGAACTGACGACCACGATTCGGTTGTTGTCGGCCCACATCAGCTCGCGCAGCTTATCCCTGGCGATGATGCCGGCCGCGGCCTTGCCCGTGGCCAGTTCGTAATCGACGACCGCGCGCTCGCCATTACGGTCCATGACCATGGCGATGCGCCTGGCATCGGGCGAGAGGGCGACTTTTTCGATCTTGGGCAGTTTGCCGAAGGCTGTCAGCGGCGGCATAGGCGCCGTCATCTTTTTCGCCTGCGCCAACGACGGCGCGGCAAAGCTCAGTGCACCCGCGCTGGTCAGGGCGCCGAGCACAAAACGGCGCGATGCCGTGTTTCGATTTTCCATGATTCCCCCCGGACAAATCAGCCTAATGGCATTAACCAAACCATAAAGCGTTTCGTCCGGGGGAGCAAGCCGGAGCTACTTCGGCAAGGTGGTCGTGCCCGTCACCGACAGGGCGACGGAATGGCCCTGCGATATACCGGGCTGGCCGCCGCCGGTCCAGACCTGATACGTCCCGGACAGCACCTTGCGCACGCCCTTGTCGTCGGGCTGCGACAGGTCGCGCGGGGTGAGCATCATCGTCACCGTCTTCGTTTCGCCGGCCTTGAGCGCCACGCGCTGGAAACCCGCCAGGACGTGCGAGGCGGCGCGGTACCCCCTGGGCCTGGTGACGTAGAGCTGCACGACCTCTTCACCGTCCGCCTTGCCGGCATTGGTGACGGCGATGCTGACCGGGACCTTTGCGCCCGCCTTGACCTTCGCCGTCAGTTTCGGCGTGCCGTAGGTAAAATGCGTATAGCTCAGGCCGTAGCCGAAGGGGTGAAGCACCTTGCCCTTGAAATAGCGGTAGGTGCGGTTGGCGACCGAATAGTCCTCGAAGGGCGGAAGCTCGCTGAGGTCGGCATAGACGGTGTAGGGCAGGCGGCCCGACGGATTGTATTTGCCGGTCAGCACGTCGGTGATCGCCGTCCCGCCGGCTTCGCCCGGATACCAGGCCTGGAGCAATGCGTCGGCATTCTGTTCGACCCATGGATCGGTGATCGGGCCGCCGGTGAGGTAGACGACGACCAGCGGCTTGCCGGTCGCCTTCACGGCCTTCAGCATATCGACCTGCGCCTGGGGCAGGTTGAGGGTCGTGCGGTCGCCGCCGGTAAAGCCGGGATAGTTGACCTTCATCTCCTCGCCCTCGAGGTCGGGGGACAGGCCGACAAAGGCGATGACGGCGTCGGATCCTTCCGCCGCCTTGACGGCGCCGTCGATCAAGGGCTGTTTCGGCGCGATCCACTCGAAGGCGGTGATGCGGTCGTCGTGCGTGCGCGCATAGTCGATGCGCACGCTGTGCGGCCGGGTGTCGTCGAAAGTTACGTCGACCAGGTGGCCGGGCGCCGGGCAGTTGTCGCTGGCGCAAGCGGCGGGCGTCGCCGTCACGCCGGCGATGCCGGGGTCGAGCACCAGCTTGTCGTCGATCCACACCTTGACGTCGGGCAGGGGCGCGCCCTTGCGCGGCATCGGCGTCGTCATGCGGAAGCCGATCTGGTAGGTGCCGGGGGCCGGCGGCGTGATGACGCCGCTCCAGCGGATCGAAAACCCGAGCGGCTTCAGGCCGGGAATAGCCGGCGCCGTGTGGTAGAAGTCGAAATTGATCAGCCGGTCGGTACGCGTAAGGACGGGCGTGCCGGAAAAGTCGAGATTGGCATAGTATTCGCCCTTCAGCCCGGTATCGGCGCTGCCGGGCGCCGGGTGCAGGACCGTTTCGGGGATCGGCATGCGCATGCCGTCGATCAACGGGGCGCCGGGCGCAAACGCCACATTTTGCTCGCCGAAAGCGGTGCGCAGGGCGTCGAGCGGGAGAATGGGATCGACGGGCACGCCCGTATAGTTGCCTTCGATGCTTTGCAGGTGCGCGGCGTTCGGGCCGACGACGGCGATGCGGTGGACGCTGCCCAGCGGCAATAGTCCCTTGTCGTTCTTCAACAGCACCATGGCCTCGCGCGCCGCCTTCAGCGCAAGCGCCCGGTGCTCCGGCGAATTGATCCGGGAGGCCGGCGTATCGTCTACGCGATTGTCGAGCGTCTGCATGCGGATGCGCGCCGCCATCAGGCGGACAAGCGATGTATCCAGGTCGGCCTCGGTGATCAGGCCCTTTTTCACCGCCTCGGGCAGGGCGGCGTAGCTGCCGCCGCAATCGAGATCGGCGCCCGCCTTGACGCCGGCCGCCGAGGCGTGGGCGTGGTCGGGCTCGGACTTGTGGCCGGTCACCATGTCGTCGATCGAGTCGCAGTCGGTGACGATAAAGCCCTTGAAACCCCAGTCGTGGCGGATGCGATTTTCCAGCAGCGGATTGGCGCAGGCGGGCGCGCCGTCGACGGCGTTATAGGCGCACATCAGGCTGCGTGCGTGACCGTCGACGATGGCCGAGCGAAAGGCCGGCAGGTAGGTGTCTTCCAGGTCGAAGGGCGACGGGTCGACGTTGAAGCCGTGGCGCAGGGGCTCGGGGCCCGAGTGGACGGCGAAGTGCTTGGGCGTCGCCACGCCTTTCCAGTAGCGGTCGTCGTCGCCCTGGATGCCGTGGATGAAGCTGATCGCCATATGGCCGGTCAGGTACGGGTCCTCGCCGTAGGTTTCCTGGCCGCGGCCCCAGCGCGGGTCGCGAAAGATGTTGATATTGGGCGACCAGTAGTTGACGCCGAAATAGCGGCTGGTGCCCGACGGGTCGCCGGCCAGGGCGATATCGCGGTTGGCGCGGCCTTCGACGGCGATGACGCCGCCGACATCGTCCATAAGCTGTGTGTCCCACGTCGCCGCCAGGCCGATGGCCTGCGGAAAAACGGTGGCGTGGCCCGCGCGGGCGACGCCGTGCAGCACCTCGTTCCACCAGCCGTAGCGGCTGATGCCCAGCCGCGGTATGGCCGGGGCATTGTCCTGCATCTGCGCGGCCTTTTCGTCGAGCGTCAGGCGCGACACGATGTCCTTGGCGCGCGCTTCCGGCGAAAGCCGGGTATCGAGATAGGCGCAGGTCGTGGGCGTGCAGGCGTCTTCGGCGTGCGCGGCCATGGTGATTGATAGCGCTAACATAGAAACGCACAAGACTGCGTGATGGCGGATGAATTTCGGCTGCTTCATGACGTTCTCTCTGGGGTGCGCCGTCGGGCGGCGCCTTGTTTTGGCGTAGTTCAGCCCATTTTCCGGCGCTGTCAATCGCGCGGCTGACGCATGGCGCGTTTCGCTTCTCCCGGAGCGCGAGAAAATAAAGAGTCGATGGGACTGGTCGCGCGGAATTGGCAAGGCGGCATACCTTGTTGTTCGCGCGGATTTGCGCCTAATGACGGCATAACCGGTAGGCCGGTGCCAATTGCATGCGCGCCTGACGGGTCGAAAACTTTAATATTGACAACTATTTGCGAGGCCGACCGTGACCGGCCGATCCGATGCCCAACCCAGTTTTCGCGTCCTTATCGTCGACGATAACGAGGCGTTGGCGACGACCTATGCCTGGCTGCTCGAAGACGCGGGCTTCGTGGTCGAGACCTGCTACAACGGCGCCGAAGCGCTGGCGCGGGTCGACGCCTTTCATCCCGATATCCTGCTGCTCGACATCGGCATGCCGGTCATGGACGGACTGCAGTTGTGCACGATGCTCCGCGCCAACGACACCTGGAAGGGCCTGGCCCTGGTCGCCCAGTCGGGTTACGGCGACGACGGCATGCGCGAGCGCACGGCCGAAGCCGGCTTCGACCGCCACCTGGTCAAGCCGATCGAATTCGACGATCTGCTGAAGACCCTTCAGGAGGTCATGGCGGAGCGGCGCGGGTCTGAGGCGAGACCGTGAGGCCTCCATTTACGGGTGGAGATCGGCGGGCGACAAAATATGGAGGGTGCAGATTGTTTGGTCGGGAGCCTCTTCGAGGCTGCATGCCTCGCCGCCAGCAACCAATAGTCCGATAGGACCTGAGACCGGATAGAACCATTCTTCGGCCTCGTCGTATTCGAACACGCCGTATTTGAGCAGGTCCGCAACGCGCGATCCCATGCCGACATCGCCGTGGAGGCGTCCCAAATAGTGTAGCTCTTCATGCTGCAGGCAATTGCGCATCAGGATATTAGTCAAGCACTGGTCTCTGAACGCCAGAGTCGCGAGCACATTCTGCCATGGATAATTGACAACGCGGACGTCCGACCCTCTGAGTATTATTCCGTCGTGATCGGGTGCGTCGACTATCAGCAGGGGTGAATTCGCGAACCGGATACAGGTTGAGGCGACATCATCAACCCTATGTGCGTACAGGGCAGCCAGGACTTCAGCATAGGAAAGACCCAAGGACAGTCCCATCATCGACTGCCCCGGAACGACCGGCGCCGCCCAATCGAGGCTGGTTGCAAGATGCTGCACCATAAACTTGGCCGCCTAGTCCCCGCCGGATCCCGCCGGTCCCTTGTAGTCGGACGGCGGCTGATGGTCCGGCGTCCAGCCCTGTCGGCGTTCGGGGCCTTCATAGGTGGCGTCGATCTTGCGGCGGCGGTCTGGGCCGAAGTACATCGCCGTCTTGATAAAGGGGCGGGGGAAGTCGATGACGGCAACGACCTTGCGGAACAGTTCCTGGGCGGTGACCGGCTTGCAGCAGAATTCGGTGACGCCGGAATCGCGCGCCAGTTCGACGCGCGAGCGTTCGGAGTGCGCCGTCAGCATGATGATGGGCACGTAACGGTTGCCGCTGTCGGACGAGGTGCGGATAAGCTTGACGAAGTCGATGCCATCGAGAATCGGCATCATGTAGTCGACGATGACGATGTCGAAGGCATCCGTCTTGAGGCGTTCGAAGGCTTCCGTGGCGTCGCGGACTTCAACGATCTGCTTCGCGCCGAAGCCGCGCAGGATCGTGCCCACGATATTGGTCATGTAGGCATTGTCGTCGATGACCAGAAATTTGACCCGACTGAGGCCGGCCACTGATACTCCTTAAACGCCCTTGATGCTTGGCATGGGGCGAAAGCCTAGTTTATCCGCTGTCTAAGACATTGTCCCAGATCAAAAAACCGATCCGGTTAACAATCCCTGTGCGGCGGCGGCCGTGCCGTGCAGTTTGAGGGGGTGCGGTCCCGAAGGCAATCGAAAATACCGCGCCAAACTTACGTTCAGGTAAGACCTCTAGGCCGCGCGGATCACGCGGAGGAAGGTGTCGACCTCTTCCGACAGGGCGGATACCTGGTCGTTGAGCGCGGCGGCCCCTTCGAGCACCGTGGTCGAGGTGTCCAGCGTGGCCTGGGAAGCCTGCACCACCTGGCCGAGGTCGGCATTGATGACCGCGGCGCCGTGGGCGACCTGGGTGACATTGCCGGCGATTTCGGCGGTGGCGGCGCTCTGCTGCGTCACCCCGGCGGCGATCGAGGTGGCGACGCTGTTGATGCGGCCGATCGTATCGCCGATGCCGCGGATGGCGGCGACCGTCTCGCCGGTCACTTCCTGCATGGTCTGGATATGGCTGCGGATATCGTCGGTGGCGCGCGTCGTCTGCGCCGACAGCGTCTTGACCTCGCCAGCCACGACGGCGAAGCCGGCGCCCGCCGTGCCCGCCCGCGCCGCCTCGATCGTGGCGTTGAGCGCCAGAAGATTGGTCTGGGCGGCGATGTCCTGGATGAGGGCGACGACGTCGCCGATACGCGTGGCGGCGTCCGACAGGCGATCGACCGTCGTGGTGGTGCGATGCGCTTCCTGTTCCGCCGCCTGCGTCATGAGGGTCGTTTCCTCGACCTGGCGGCCGATTTCGGAGATCGACGCCGACAGTTCCTCGGTGGCCGAGGCGACGGTCTGCAGATTGGCCGACGACTGCGAGGTGGCGCCGGCCATCGAGGCCGAACGCTGGTCGGCGTCGCGCGCCGCGCCGTCGAGCGTCTGCGCGGCGGAATTCATCATTCGCGCGGTTTGCGCAACGCGGTCCGCGACGACCTTGATCTTGCGTTCGAAGGCTTCGGCCGTCGCCATGACATCGCGGGCGCGTTCGGCATCGGCCTCGAGCTTGACACGCGCCGCGGCCTGCTCGGCCTCGAGGCGATGAAGCTCGACCTGCGACTGCTGGAAGGCCGACACGGCGCGGGCGACTTCGCCGACCTCGTCGCTGCGGGTCTGGTCGGGCACGGAGGCGATCTGCTCGCCGCCGATCAGGCGATGCAGCAGGTGGGCCAGGACCTTCAGCGGCCGGGAGACGTGGCGGACGACAACCAGGTTGATGCCGGTGCCCAGCATCAGGGCCAGAAGGCCGATGACCGTGCCCATGACCAGGATGGTGTGCGACAGGGCGTCGAAGCGGCCGTCGGCGGCGCTGGCGGCGGTCTTGCTCTCGGCGGCCAGCGCCATCAGCGGCGCGTCCATGCTTTCCCGGGCGGCGTCGACCTCGCCGTCGAGCGCGCGGATGGCGGGCGTCATTTCGGCATTGGTTTCGAGCGCCGGCAGCATCTGCGTTTCGAACAGGTTGACGTACTTGTCGTAGCCGGCGCGGGCCTTTTCGAGCTGCGCCTTGCCCTCGGCCGTGTCGACCTGGCCGGACAGGTCGCCGAACAGGGCTTCGGTCGCCTGTTTTTCCTTGGCCCAATCGGTCCTGGTCGCCGACAGTTCGTGATTGATTTCGCCGTCGGCAATGATTTCGTACAGCGCCGATCCCTTGCTTGACAGGGTCTGGGCCGTCGAGGCGACCTTGACCAGGTCCATGCCCCGGTCCTGGAGCGTCTTGAGGTGGTCGAGCGAGACGTAGGCGCCGGCCACCAGGGCGGTCATGGCCACGATGAAGACACCGGAACCCACGGAGAGTTTTTGCCCGATCGATAGTTTCATTACACAACTCTTTTGGCGGCTGAAGGCGTAAGTGTCGCTTATGTTGGTTAACGAGGCCTAACCTTCGGTTGTCACAGCTTCGCGATCAGAAGCCAAACTGGCTGCGCACGGCGAAGGTGTGATAGCGCTGATCCATCAGGCCACCGGCGCTGTTCATGCGCACGACGTGCACGTCCTGGCCCTGGAAGACGAAGCGGACCGAGGGGTTGAGCTGCCAGCCGAGACCCAGCGCCGCGACGTCCTGCTTGCCGCCGCGCACGCGGTCGGCCGCCGTGGCGGCATTTTCATGGTAGTTGAGGTCGAGCGTCGAGTAGCGCGCCACCAGTTCGAGCGCGCCCCAGGTGCCGGCCTTGAGGTCGAAATTGTGCGCCGGCGCGACACCGTCGAAGGCGGCGGTCATCGTATTGTACTTGCGCGCCTCGCCGGTCAGCGACCAGCCGCCTTCGACGTACCAGCCCGAGACGCTGGGGTCGGTGGCGCCGGCGACCGGATCCTTGCGCTTGATGTCGAAATCGAAGGCTTCGCCCTGCATGAACAGCGGACCGTTCTGCCAGGCCAGTTCGACGCCGGTCTCACGCGCGGACTGGGCGTTGATCGCGCCGGTGTCGATCAAACGGGTCCCGTCCACGCGCAGTTCGGGGCGGTCGCGCAACTGCACGGGATAGCGCGTGGCGGCCGCCGACCCGGCGTCACCGGGATTGATCACCGCGGAATAGTTGACGCCGGCATGGATCAGCCAGTCCTTGCCTTTGAAGGGCGTGCCGGCCACGCGGGCAGCGATGCCCAGTTGTTCGTCGGTGTTGGCGGCGGTGAAGCTGGTTGCCTGGGTGTTGAGCGTCGAGACGGTGTTGCCGGTAATCGCCAGCGACCACAGCAGGCGGTCGCCGCCATTGAACGCGGCCACAGCCATGCGCGTGTCGCCGCCGGCCAGCGACCGCGCCACCTCGGCCGCCGAAGCGCGTTCGAGGAAGGGCGAGCTGTTGGTCGATCCGGCGTCGGCCAGGCCGACATTGGGGGCGAATTCGCCGATGCGCAGTTTCGCCGACTTCAAGCCGCTGTACTGGATCCAGGCCTCGTGGAAGCGGCCGACATCCTCGGCGCCGGCGCCGCCGAAGTCGGTCAGGATCATGTAGTCGAAGTCGTGGAACAGCTTGCCCGTGACGCCCAGGCGCGCGCGGCGGAAATTGGTTCCCGAATTGAGATCGCGCGCCACAACCGCCGGATCGAGGTTTTTATCCTGGTCGTAGGTCGCCGTGTCCATCTGGAAGATACCCTTGAAGGCGATCGAGAAATCGCCGTCCGACGAGGCGATCGTCGTCGTGCCCGACTTGATCGTCGTCGTCGTCGCGGGCTTGGGCTGCGCGGCCGTCACAGCCTGGGCCACCTGCTGCACGGTCGGCGCGGGCGGTGTGGAAGCCTGTTTGTCCTGGACGGCCTTGAGTTGGGTGGCCAGGTCCTTGACCTGCGCCTGCAGCGCGTCGATCTGCGCCTGCTTCTGCGCGGAATCCTGTTCGTATTGCTGCTTCTGCAAGTCGATCAGCGTGCGGGCTTCGGCCGCGATCTGGGCGCGCAAGGCTTCCGAGCGCGAGACCCTGGGTTTCGCGGACGCGGGCAGGGCGCCGGCGACGGCGGCGATGGCCAGCAGGCTGATGCCGAGTTTGGTGGCGGGATGGAGGGACATGGGCGGTTTCCTTGGTGCCGCGTGTGCGGTGACGTCAGATCGTGGTTAACGCTTGCCGGTTTGTTTTTGCGCTAGCGCCGGCGGCGCAGGCGCATCCGGACGGATTGAAGGGGATCAGGCGCGCAAGCGGCTGACGAAGCTGTAGACTTCGGATTGCAGGTCTTCGGAGCGGCGTTCGAGGTCGCTCGACAGGCTGAGCAGAGACTGCGCGGCCGAACCGGTGGCGTGCGCGGCCTGGCCGAGGCCGGCGATGTGGGCGGTCACGTCGCGCGTGCCCTGCGCCGCCAGGTTGGTGTTGCTGGCGATCTCGTTGGTCGCGTAGCCCTGCTGTTCGACCGAGGCGGCGATGCCCGTCGTCAACTGGCCGACGCTTTCAATGGTGCGTACGATGGCGTCGATCGAGCCGACCGTGGTGGCGGTGGCCGTCTGGATTTCGCCGATCTTCGAGCGGATGTCGTCGGTGGCCTTGGCGGTCTGCTGCGCCAGTTGCTTGACCTCGGAGGCGACGACGGCGAAGCCCTTGCCGGCCTCGCCCGCCCGCGCCGATTCGATCGTGGCGTTGAGCGCCAGGAGGTTTGTCTGGGCGGCGATCGCCTGGATCAGGTTGATGACCTCGCCGATCTGGTTGGCGGCGGTGCTGAGCGTCTGGATGGCGGCTTCGGTCTTCTGGGCTTCGGCGACCGCCATCTGGGTGACTTCGGACGTGCGGATGACCTGGGAATTGATCTCGCCGACGCTGGCCGACAGCTCCTCGGTGGCGGCGGCGACGTTGGCGACATTGTTGGCGGCGTCGACGGCGGCGTGGTTGACCGATTCCGCGCGCTGGCTGGCGTCCTCGGCGTTGCCGGTCAGCGAGCGGGCGGATTCGGCGACGGTGCGCGACGAGGTCGCGAAGCGCTTGGCCAGTTCGCCCATATTCTGTTCGAACTCGGCGGCGATGCGAATGCGTTCGTCGCGCATGTTCTGGTCGATACGCAGCTCTTCCTCGCGCTGGTGGGCTTTCAGGCTCTCGGCCTCGACGGCCTGGTCGCGCAGGGTGCGGATCGAGCGCCACAGCGACGCGATCTCGTCGCGGCCGCGGGTATCGGGAATGGCGGTGTCGTAGGCGCCCTCGGCGATGCGGACCACGCTGTCGGTCACGTGCTGCAACGGTTTCGAGATCTGGCGGAAAGCGACCCACAGCGAAGCGCAGAGCAGGGCTATGACGCCCGCGGCGGCGATCAGCACGAACTGCCAGATGCGCTGGGTCTTGAAGGCTTCGAGGCGGACATTGGTGGCGTCGAGCTTGCCGTGGATATCGGCGACCATGGCGTCGATATTCTGCTGGAAGGCTTTACGATTGTTACGGTTGGCGTCGTTATTGCCCTGTTCGTTGGCGGCCTCGGGCGACACGTCACGGCCCAGCCGCGCCAGTTCGCGCCGGAAGCCGACGAATTCGGCCGCCTTGGCCTTCACGGCGTCGAATTCCGGCAACTGGCCGGGCTGGATACTGCCCTGCCAGTCACCGAGCAGTTTCTGAATGTCGTCGAGGTTCTTGTCGACGCCGTCGGCGTACTTTTTCGCTTCGGTCGTGTCCTTCGACATGTAGACGCCACGCGATTCCATGACCACGGCGGTGACGAGGCGGTTCAGGTGCTCGCCGCGATAGGCGTTGTCGTGGGCGATGCTGATGTCGCGCAGGATGCGGTTGTAGTCGTTGATCGTGACGATGCCGAGGCCGGTGATCGCCGAGGCCATGACCGCGAAACACCCGACCAGAAGAATGATGCGCATCTTGATCGTCACTGGAAACTCCTTTCGCGGGGAGGCCCGCGCCTGTATTTGGAAACGACTGGAAACCGTTGTGCCGGTTCGGCAAACGATTGCGTGTCGGACCCTAGTCTCAACCCGTGAATGAGTAGTTAAACCGAACGGTGTAGATTTACCCAGGTGCAAATTTTGCCATAACAAAGACTTAAGCTTTCGACGTTAAAGTCAAAATGCGATCCGGCCGTGCGCCGTCCGTGTGTGTCTACAATAAGGACCCTAAGGTCCCAGTAATCGTGTCTCGCGTAACTGGCCTTGGGAGGGGCCTTCATTGTGCAAGGACAGGCATTAATTATCGAAGACAGCGAAACCCAGGCGAAATTCATCGGACGGATGATCGAGCGCGAGGGGTGGAAGTTCACGATCGCCAAAAGCATGGAGGCGGCCTACTTCTATCTGAAGCAGGGGCCCTGCCATTTCGTCCTGCTCGACGTCTTCCTCAGTGAGGGCAAGACCTTGCCGTCGATCCCCCGCATCCGGGGCTTGGCGCCCCAAAGCTCGATAGCCGTCATGACGGCGGGCAGCCGCGAGGAGGCGCTGGACGAGACGCTGAAGGCGGCGCGCGAATCGCAGGCCGACTTCGTTCTCAAGAAACCGTTCGACGGTCCGCAACTGGCCGGCATCCTCAAGGAGGTCGCCAAGGACAAGAAGCTCGGCCGCCGCCGTCCGCACGCCCTGGTCGTCGACGATTGCCGCTTCATCCGTCACATGGCGGTCGGCGCCCTGGCCGACAAGGGCTACCGGGTTTCCGAGGCCAAGACGATGGAAGAGGCGCTGGCCAGCCCCGACATCGCCCACGTCGATATCGTCGTCACCGACATCTTCATGCCGGGCATGGGCGGCATCGAAGGGACCCGTATCATCAAGACCAACTGGCCGCGCGTGAAGGTCGTCGCCATGTCGGCGGGGCTCGATGCGCGCATGACGCCGTCGAAGGCGTTGATGGCCGCGCGCGTCACCGGCGCCGACGCCGATATCCCGAAGCCGTTCGAAGCCGAAGCCCTGATCAGCATCGTCGAGCGGCTGGTGGATTAGGCCTGTGTGACCGATCGTTCGTCGAGGGGGCCGCCGGCGTCCTGGTGCGATTTTTTCCCGTAAAATCAGCCGGCTGAAAAACCGCGTAACCGCTTTCGTAAGCGGTTTCCCGGCAAAAGATCGTGGCCGAACAAGCCCTTATAATTTGTTCTGCTATTTCCCATGGATGCGCGTCCATTCGATGTATTTATATAATTGTAATATTTGAATAAAAATGCATTGGAAGCGTTTCCAATTACGCTGTTGCGCTTCCCCTTTTTCCAAGGTAAGCGTTGTCATAATGAAAAATGACCAACGGGGAGGTTGGAAAATGAACCGTCGTGATCTTTTGATATCCGGGCTTGGCCTGGCTGGAGCCACGCTGGCGCCGGCAGCGCTGGCCAAACCCAAGGCCAGGCCGGCGGCACAGGGCGAGGGCGCCTTTCCGCCCGGCTTCTACTGGGGCGCGGCGACCGCCGCCTACCAGGTCGAGGGCGCCTGTCGCGAGGACGGCAAGGGCGAGTCGATCTGGGACCGGTTCGTGCTGGCGCCTGACAAGATCAGGAACGGCGACACCGGCAATGTCGCCTGCGACTCATACCATCGCTACATGGACGACATCGCCCTGCTCAAGGCGATGAACCTCAAATCCTACCGCTTCTCGATCGGCTGGACGCGGATCCAGCCCGACGGCACCGGACCGGTCAACCCGAAGGGCCTCGACTATTACAGCCGCCTGACGGACGCGCTTTTGGCCGCAGGCATCCGGCCGATGCCGACACTGTACCATTGGGACCTGCCGCAGAACCTCGAGGACCGCGGCGGCTGGCCGGCGCGCGAAACCGCCGACCGCTACGCCGAATACGCAGGCATCATGGGCAAGGCGCTCGGCGACCGCATCGAGAACTGGAGCCTGTTCAACGAATCCAAGACCTTTACCGCTCTGGGCTACAATCAGGGCATCTTCGCTCCGGGGCGGAAGGACCCGCTGGCCTTCATCAAGTCGACCCACACGGTCAACCTGGCGCACGGCCTCGGCTACAAGGCGCTGAAGGCGGCCAATTCCAAGCTCAAGGTCGGCAGCGTCTACGACGTGACGCCGATGATCCCGGCCTCTAGCAAGCCCGAGGATATCGCCGCCGCCGACATCTGGGACAAGTGGCAGAACCTGTGGTTTGCCGGGACCGTCATCGACGGCAAATATCCCGACGGCGTCTTTCCGGCCGATGTCCAGGCCGAACTGCTGAACTGGCGCGACGGCGACGCCGAGAAGATGAAGGCCGATCTCGATTTCGTCGGGTTGAACTACTATTCGGGCACCGTCTGTTCCTATGGCAAGGGCGCGTCCGGCGTGCCGTTCATCGACGTCAACGCCCAATGGCCCTATGCCCCGCCGGCGCTGGAAAAGGGCAAGACGGATTTCGGCTGGAACGTCTATCCGGAAGGCTTCCACGACATCCTGGTGCGCATGCACAAGGTCACCGGCAACCGGCCCATCGAAATCACCGAAAACGGCTGCGCCTACAATATGGGGCCGACGGCCGACGGCCAGATCCACGACCCGCAGCGCATCGCCTTCTACCGCGACCATTTCGCCGCCATGCTGAAGGCGATCAAGGACGGCGTACCGGTGCGCGGCTATCACGCCTGGAGCCTGATGGACAATTTCGAATGGGCATCGGGCTATAGTATGCGCTTCGGCCTGACCTATGTCGATTTCGTCAACGGCCAGACGCGGACCGTCAAGGATTCCGGCAAGTGGTACGCCGGCATCGCCGCGGCCAACAAAATCTGAACGCCGGGACCGATGTGCAAAAAGGGTCAAACGGCGTTTGAAAGCACATCGCGCCCGGCTCTCGGGTCGGCCCGGCTTTCGGATCGGCCCGGCTTTGGGATCGGAATGGCGGCGCCCCAACTCCGTCATTCCGATCTGACTCTTCTTCGTCCTTTTTGCATATGCGAAGACTAAGCGACTGTATTATTTGAGGATAGTTTCGACTGAAATTTTTCTTCCGGTTAACCAAGTCGCTCCGGCTTTCGTTAAGGATTTGTTCGCAAATTAGACGTGTTTTTCAACGGAGGGAAGAGTATGGCCAGGGATTTCGTCGACAGCATTCTATTCTTGGTTGATCGCGGCGAAATCGCCGCCGAGGCCGCCGTCGATGTTCTGACCTCGACCATCTCCGAAGGAAACGGCCTGTTGTCGGCCATGGCGCTTGGCGCCATCCGCGTCGACCTGGAGCGCGCGATCGACGATTTCCGGCATGCGCGTGCCAGCCGCGACTACACGGTTCTGGCGTTGTCGTCGCTGGTTCGTTCCGGCATGGCCCGTGAAACCGATCGTGCCGTCCGCCTGGCCGATGCCTGAGTTCAATGCATCATTAACCCTATGTCGTAAAACGGCTTTCATGCCTGTCTGATAAGGTAAAGATATCCGAAACACGGTTTCTTTTAGCAACACAGGCGGCGGGTAACTGCCGGAAATCCTTGCCAGTCATGAAGCTTTGGCGCCAGTGGCGCCTGAATGTCAGTCCGACCGCGCGCACGCTGATCGCCACCGTCACCCTGTGCGGCCTTGCCACCATCGTCGCGGTCGTCATCCTGTTGAATTCCTCGCTGTCCGCCATCGCCGCCAAGAGCGACGAGATGGACGGCCGTCGCATCAACGACACGGCCGAGGCCGCCGTACAGGCCCTGCTGACGCATATGACGCAGAAGACGACCGATAATTCCCAGTGGGACGACGCGGTCGCGCCGGTCTATGGCGACAGGCTCGATACGGCCTGGCTGCAACGCAACTGGGGCGTCACGGCGCTCGACACCAAGACCTATGACGGCGTCTTCCTCCTCGATGAAAACCGCAAGGTCCTGTGGGGCCGTTTCCGCGGCCAGTCCTATACCGGCAACGACGCCCGCGCCTTCGGTTCGGGGTTTGCCGCCCTGGTCGCCGCGCATCCGGAGCCGCTGAAAACCGGCGACACCGCCGTGTCGGGCTTCAGCCTGACGCAGTTCGGGCCGGCCGTCGTCAGCGTGGCCCTGGTGCGTCCCACGGAACATCCCCTGACGGATGTCGGCACAAAACGCCGCTACGTCGTCATGACCCGCCATTTCACGCCGGCCCTCATTCATGGACTGGGTTCGGCCTTTCGTCTTGACGAGCTGCGTCTGACGGCGGCCCACGATCCGCATATCCCCTTCCTCAACCTCTCCGGCGCCGACCGCCGCGTCGTCGCCCACCTGACCTGGAAGCCCACCCTGTCCGGCGGCGTCGCTGCCCGCGCCGCCGCGCCGCGCATCCAGCAGATCACCTGGCTGATCTCGGCCCTGGTCATCATCTTCGTCGCCGTGGCGGGCTATGCCCTGCACCGGCTGGCGCAGAGCGAGGCCACCGCCAAGCGCTTCGCCCTGACCGATAATCTCAGCGGCCTGCCCAACCGCCGCGCCCTGTTCGAACATCTGCAATACGAAGGCAAGGCGCACAAGGCGCGCATGCAGACCGTCGTCTTCATCGACCTCGACGGCTTCAAGGACGTCAACGACATCTATGGCCACAATACCGGCGACAAGCTGATCATGATCGTGGCCGCGGCGCTAAAGAAATACCTTCCGGAAAAAGGCATGCTGGCGCGCATGGGCGGCGACGAATTCGCCCTGCTGATCGCCGGCCACGACGGCCCCGCCAAAGCCATGGGCTTCGCCGAGGCCGCCCTGGCCTTCGTCGGCGCCCCCATCCGTATCGGCGAACGCTCGGTGCAGATCGGCGCCAGTATCGGCATCGCCACCAGCACGCTGAAGGCCTGCACCAGCCACGAGCTGTTCCGCCGCGCCGACCTGGCCATGTATCATTCCAAGGCGACCGGCAAGGGCCGCATCACCCATTACGACTCCGAACTGGATACCGCGCGCCAGCACAAGCAGGCGGTCGAACAAGGCATCCGCAAGGGCCTGCAGAACGGCGAATTCGACGTCGTCTACCAGCCGATCGTCGAGGCGCGCTCGCAACGCATCGTCTCTGTCGAAGCCCTGGTGCGTTGGCCCGGCCGCCCCGAGGGCCCGCTGCCGCCCGATGCCTTCATCGATATCGCCGAAACCAGCGGCCTGATCCACGAAATCGGCCAGTTCGTGCTGCGCAAAGCGTGCGCCGACCTGAAGGACGTGGCGGACCTGCGCCTCAGCGTCAATATTTCGCCGGCCCAGTTCCGCGACCCGGACTTCGAACGCAAGGTCGACGCCGTCCTCAAGGAGACCGGCTTCCCGGTCGACCGCCTGGAGCTGGAGGTCACCGAAGGCTATCTGATCGAAAACCCCGAACGCGCCATCGCGGCCATGGCCGACCTCAAGGCGCGCGGCGTGTCGTTCGCCCTCGACGATTTCGGCACCGGCTATTCCAGCATCGGTTATCTGCGCCGCTTCAATTTCGACCGCATCAAGATCGACAAGTCACTGGCCGGCCGCATCGACCGCGATCCCCAGGCCGCCGCGCTGGTCGCCGGTACCGTGAATATCGCCGCCGCCCTGCAGATGATGGTGACGGCCGAGGGCGTCGAGACCGAGGAGCACGTGCGGCTCCTGCGTCTGGCGGGGTGCAATACGCTCCAGGGCTTCTATTTCAGCCGTCCGAAGGCGCTTGCCGACGTGCTGGCGACGCTCGACGACGACGGGACGCGGTCGGTGGCTTAAGCTGAATTTCAGGGGCTAGGTCGCCTACGGCCCCCCCCTTCCGTCACTCGCTCCGCTCGTGCCACCTTCCCCGTGAACGGGGAAGGAAATATATGATATTGCTTCGTTTATCGTTCCCCGGTTACGGGGGAGGTGGCATCAAGGCCGCCCGCGGCCGCAGATGACGGAAGGCGGGAATTGTCGTTTCGGCAAGAAACAACGCCTCAAGCAAAAGCAATAGCGGCTTATCCCGCCTGCCGCGGCCGGAGAATATAGCCCACGCCATAGACGGTCTGGATCAGCTCTTCGTCGGGCGGCGCTCCGGGATTGGCGTATTGCAGCTTGCGCCGCATGCGAGACACCAGGGTGTCGAGTCCGCGCGGCGTGGTGAAGTCGTGGACCTCTTCCATATTCTCCAGGATGTAATCGCGGCGCAGCGGCTTGTCCGGACCTTCGATAAAGACGCGCAGCAGGGCGAATTCCGCCGGTGACAGAGCGAGGATCTTGCCTACGGGACTGGTCAGCTTGCGCGTGTCTCGGTCGAGCGTCCAGCCGCAGAAGGACCAGGCCGCCGCGACGGGCGGGGGCGCCGGCGCGGCGTTGCGGCGCAGGACGGCGCGGATGCGCAAAGCCAGCTCGTCGGCGTCGAAAGGCTTGGTGACGTAGTCCTGGGCGCCGAGTTCAAGCCCGCCGATGCGGTCGAGCCGTTCGCCCTTGGCGCTCAGCATGATGATCGGAGGGCCGCCCGCCGCCGTGACGCGGCGGCAGATGCTCAATCCGTCCTCGCCGGGCATCATCGAATCGAGGATGATGATGTCGACCGGTTGCGCGGCCAGAAGCGTGTCCATCTCGGCGGCGCCGTTCGCCGCCGCCACCTGGAAGCCGCGGCGGCTCAGCACTTCGGCCAGAAGGTCGCGGATATCGTCGGTGTCGTCGACGACCAGAACGCGCGGCAAAGATTCGGTACTCACTGTCAGCCCCGGGAAAACCTTGAGAATCCCTTATACGGTTAGTGAATTGCGGGCGGTTTGACAACCGTCGGGCACCGTATTTACGCCGCCATCAGCTCGACGGTCAGATTGATCAGATCGAGCGGCTTGAAAGGCTTCTTCAGTTCGGCGTCGGCGCCGTGACGCAAGGCCGCATTGGTGGCGCGTTCCGGGGTGATGCGCGTCTCAAGCCCCGCCGACATGGCGACGACCTTGACGCGGGGCCAGGCGCCCTTGATGACCTTGATGCCTTCAAGGCCCCCCATGCCGGGCATGAAGATGTCCGAGACCACCAGGTCGACGTGACCGATATCGGTGTTGTCGAGCGCCTCTTCCATCGAATTGGCTGTCGAGACGCGGAAGCCGTGGTCACTGAGAATCTGGGCGGTCAGGGTCACCACGGTCTGGCTGTCGTCGATGACCAGGGCGTGCCGGCGGCGCTTGCCTTCGGCCATGTCCTGCTCGGCCGACTGAACGATGGCGCGGACCTGCTTGCGTGCGAAAGGCTTGCGCAGCACGTAGTCGGCATTGGCCTTGCGGGCCATGTCGAGCGTCTCGTCGATCGATTCCTTGCGGCTGCCGGCGGTCATGACGGCGATGGTGGCGTCGAGCGCCAGGTCGCGGATCTGCGACAACTGCGGCAGGCTGTTCTCCTCGCCCAGGAAGACGTCGACGAAGATCAGCGGCGGACGCTTCTGCACGATCAGGTGCAGCGCATCGTCGAGCGTCTTGGCCAGGACGAACGCCCAGTCCTCGTCGCCCAGCATGCGACCGATAATATTGGCCTGTGTCTGGCTGTCCTCGATGATCAACGCTAGGCCTTCGGCCATATCCAAGTCTCCCGGTCAAGCCGGTTCCCGTGCCGGCCTTGGCCGTTAACTCTAGGGGTTCAGCGTTAAGGGAGCGTTGCACAAATCCTTCGGCGGCGACAGGAATTTTACGAAACGGCCGTTATTTCCTCATGTGCTTCAAACATTTGCGCCCGTATACCTAAAAAACGGTCTGGGCGGGCGCCGGGAAGCGTCGATGGCCGGGTATCTGTTCACGCCTTCCGATGTCTCATTATGTGGTTCAAAAAGAACAAACGCCCCCTCACCATCGCCGCCGTTATTGCCGTCCTGTGCCTCGTCCTGTTCGGGGTCAAGGCGTGCTTTTTCTCGAAACCGAAAAACGCCGGGCAGGTGACCGCGGCCGTGACCTACGGCGATATCGAAAAGACCGTGCTGGCGACGGGCGAGCTCGAGCCCGTCAAGCTGGTCAGCGTCGGCGCCCAGGCGTCGGGCCAGGTGACCTCGCTCAAGGTCGATGTCGGCGACGTGGTGCGAAAAGGTGATTTGATCGCCCAGATCGATTCGCAGACCCAGACCAACAATCTGCAGACCGCCCAGGCCAAGCTCAACGACTCGCGCGCCCAGCTGGCGGCGGCGCAGGCGACGCTGGCCAACGCGCAAAGCACATTCGTGCGCCAGCAGACCCTTTATCAGGCCGATGCCGGGGCGCGTTCGGATTATGAGGCTGCCCAGGCGAGCTTACGTAGTGCCGAGGCCAATGTCCGCTCGATCGACGCCCAGATCGACCAGGCCGGGATCGCCGTGCGCACGGCCAGCGTCACCTTGGGCTACACCCATATCACCGCGCCGATCGACGGCACCATCCTGGCCATCGTCACCAAGGAAGGCCAGACGGTCAACGCCAACCAGAGCGCGCCGACCATCGTCAAGATGGGAGACCTCAGCCGCATGACGGTCAAGGCAGAGATCAGCGAGGCCGACGTCATCCGCGTCAAGCCCGGTATGCAGGTCTATTTCACCATACTGGGCGATCCCACGCGCAAGTTCTACGCCACGGTGCGCAGCATCGAGCCGGCGCCCACCACCTACGCCACGACCGACACGACGACGGGCGACACCACCGCTGCGGCCATCTACTATTACGGCCTGTTCGACGTCGACAATCCGGACGGCACGCTCAGGCCGTCGATGACGGCGCAGGTCTCGGTCGTGCTTGAGAGCGCGCGCCACGTCCTGACCATCCCCGCCGCGGCGCTCGGCCGCAAGACGAAGGACGGCGGCTACATGGTCCGCGTCGATACGGGCAAGGACAAGCCCGAAATGCGCAAGGTCAAGATCGGCATCAATGACGGCTCGGCCGCCCAGGTCGTGTCGGGCCTCAAGGAAGGCGAGAAGGTCATCGTCATCGAGCGCTCGGCCAAGTCCGGCCAAGCTGCCCAGAACGGTCCGGGCGGCGGCAACCCCCTGGCCGGCGGCGCGGGGGCGGGCGGCAACCGCCGCGCCATGCGGGCGGCGTCCGGACGTTGATCATGGTCAGCGACGCCAAAATCTCCCCGCCGCGCCTGCAGATTTCCAAGCTCCGCCGCGAATTTCCGGCGGGCGAAGGGACACTGGTCGTGCTCAAGGACCTCGATCTGACGATCGCGCCCGGCGAAATGGTCGCCATCGTCGGCCAGTCGGGCTCGGGCAAGTCGACCCTGATGAACATACTGGGCTGTCTCGACCGGCCGACTTCGGGCACATATAGGGTCGGCGACCGCGCCACTTCGGACCTTGCGCCCGACGAACTGGCCGAACTGCGGCGCGAACATTTCGGCTTCATCTTCCAGCGCTACCACCTGCTGACCGACCTGACCGCTCAGGGCAATGTCGAGGTGCCGGCCGTCTATGCCGGCGTGTCGCGCGACCAGCGCCGCGACAGGGCCCGCGACCTTCTCGGGCGGCTGGGCCTGGCCGAACGCACCGACCATCGGCCGGGCCAGTTGTCGGGCGGCCAGCAACAGCGCGTGTCGATCGCGCGCGCCCTGATGAACGGCGGCGAGATCGTGCTGGCCGACGAGCCGACCGGTGCGCTCGACACGGCCAGCGGCGAAGAGGTCATGCGTATCCTGAAAGGGCTGAACGCCGACGGCCACACGGTCATTATCGTCACCCACGACCTGACGGTGGCTGAACACTGCAAGCGCGTCATCGAGATCCGCGACGGCGAAATCATCCGCGACCGGGCGGGCGAGGGGCGCGGCGAGGCCGACGACCAGGCGCTGCCGCCGGCGGCGCTGAAAAGCGGTACGGGCATAGGCGAACTGGCCGACAGCTTCCGAGAAGCCCTGTCGATGGCGTTGCTGGCCATGAACGCCCACCGCATGCGGACCTTCCTCACCATGCTGGGCATCATCATCGGCATCGCCTCGGTCGTCTGCGTCGTGGCGCTGGGTGAGGGGTCGCGGCAGAAGGTGCTGGAGAATATCGCCTCGATCGGCACCAATACCTTGCAGATCATGCCGGGTTCGGGCTTCGGCGACCGGCGCTCTCAGGCCATCCGCACCCTGGTCGTCGCCGACGCCGATGCGCTGGCCAAGCTCTCCTACGTCGACAGCGTGACGCCGACCGTGACCACCAACGTTACGGCGCGGTCCGGTCCGATAGAGGCGTCGGCGACGGTCAACGGCGTCGGCACGCAATATGCCCGGGTGCGCGGTTTGCAGATGGCCGAAGGCGCCTTCTTCGACGACGACGCGGTGCGGACCCTGGCCCAGAACGCCGTCATCGACCAGAATACGCTCAAGACCTTCTTCGCCGACGAGGATCCGCTGGGCAAGACACTGATCCTGGGATCGGTGCCGGTGCGCATCGTGGGCGTCGCGTCGGCCACGGCGTCGGGCTTCGGCGGCAATAGCGACGCGTTGAACGTCTATCTGCCCTATACAGCGGTCAATGCCCGTATGCTGGGCTCTCAGACCCTGCGCAGTATTACGGTGCGCGTCAGCGACGCCACAGACAGTACGACGGCGCAGCAGGGCGTGGAGGCGCTTTTGACCGCGCGCCACGGGACGGAGGATTTCTTCATCATCAATACCGACCAGATTCGCCAGACCATCACGGCGACGACGCAGACCCTGACCATCCTGATTTCGGCGATAGCCGTGATTTCGCTCATCGTCGGCGGTATCGGCGTCATGAACATCATGCTGGTGTCGGTGACCGAGCGGACGTCGGAAATCGGCGTGCGCATGGCGGTCGGCGCCCGCACGCGCGACATTCTGCAACAGTTCCTCATCGAGGCCGTGCTGGTCTGCCTGCTGGGCGGCATACTGGGAATTGTCACGGCCCTGGCCTTCGGCGGCCTCTTCGCGCTGTTCTCCAGCGACTTTACGCTGGTGTATTCACCGTGGTCGATCCTGTTCGCCTTCCTGTGTTCCACCCTGATCGGCGTCGTCTTCGGGTATTTGCCGGCGCGCAATGCCGCGCGGCTCGATCCGGTCGCCGCCCTCGCGAGGGACTGATGAAAACCCGGTTTGCCCCTCTTGCCCTGTTGCTGCTCACCGCGTGTTCGACGCCGTATACGCGCCCCGACGTCGCCATGCCGGCGCGTTTCGCCCACGCCGCCGTGGCGCCCAACGCGCCCAAGATCTCCGACCGCTGGTGGCAGGCCTTCGGCGACCCCGGTCTCGACGCCGTGGTCGATCGCGTCGCCGCCTCCAACAACGACCTGGCGGTGGCGGCGCTCAAGGTGCGTCAGGCGCGCTATCGCGCCGGGCTGGCCGACCTCGATCGTCTGCCGTCGGCCTCTGGCGGCATCACCGCCGACAAAACGTCCGGCCAGCCGGCAGACTATGGCGCGCGCGTCAGCGTGTCTTACGAAGTCGACCTGTGGGGGCGTCTGGCCAATCTCAGCCGCACGGCCGACTGGGAGCTGACGGCGACCGAACAGGACCGCAACGCCGCGCAACTGGCGCTGGTCGGCACGGCGTGCGAGCTTTACTGGCGCATCGGCTTCACGCACCAGCAGATCACCGCGCGGCAAGAAAGTCTGGACTACGCCCGTCGCGTCCTCGACCTCGTGCGCATCCAGCACAAGGCCGGCGCCGTCTCGGGCGTCGAGGAGGCGGAGGCCGGGCAATCGGTCAATTCACAGGTCGCGGCGCTGGCGCAGTTGCAGCAGCAGCTGGTCGAACAGCGCGCCTCGCTGGCGCTGCTGATGAACGGCGAAGCCTGGCCGGAAGCCAGCGAACCGCAAGCGCTGCCGTCGCAAGCCTTGCCGGACGTCGATCCCGGCCTGCCGGCGGAACTGCTGGCGCGGCGGCCCGATCTGCAAGCCGCCGAGGCGCGCCTGCGCGAACAGGTGGCGGTGACCGACGCGACGCGCTCCGGCTTCTATCCGGCGCTGTCGCTGACGGCGTCGGGCGGCGGATCGTCGAATGAACTCGGCACGGTGCTGGCGCACGCCTCGACCTCGGTGGGTGCGGCCCTGTCCTTGCCCTTCCTCGATTTCCCGCGCAACCATCTGAACGTCGTGCTGTCGCAGCGCGACTACGACATCGCGGTGCTCACCTACAAACAAACCCTGCTCCAGGCCCTGGCCGATACCGACAACGCCCTGTCGAACCGGACGCAACTGATGCGGCAGGGGCAGGCGCTGACCGACACCCTCGCCGATGCCCGGCGTGCCGAGCAGCTCTACGCCGTCCGTTATCGGACAGGGTCGGTCAGCTTGCGCATCTGGCTCGACGCTCAGGAAAGCCGCCGCCAGGCGCAGCTCGACCTCGACAGCAACCGGCTCGACCAGCTGATCAACCAGGCGACCCTCTATCAGGCGCTTGGCGGCGGCTATTAATTATCAGACAAATGCAAGCTGTGCGAGCGGAGATCCGGTATTATATGCGCGCATATGCAACTTTAATGTGTAATTAACGATAGCGCTGTCATCCTCCCGTGCGGGCATGGTTCGCCCGCTATAGTTTTCGGCGATAAGTCTTCGGGAGGCCATTTTGGTTGGACTTATTGACTGCCGGTTTCTGCTCGTCGAGCGGAATCCGTATATGCGTCAAATTATCGAAACCATCCTGCGCGGCTATGGCGCCCGGATGATCACCACGCGTGACACCAGCGCCGAGGCGCTGCACGAACTGCGGACCAGGCCGTTCGACGTCATCTTCACGGAATATCTGTTGCCTGACATGGACGGCGCCGAGCTGATCTTCACGCTCCGGCGAACCAACTGCCAGAACCGCTACGCGCCGGTGATCCTGATGACGTCGTTCACGTCGCGCGCGCGCGTCGAGCGGGCGCGTGATGCCGGCGTGACCGAGGTCTGCGCCAAGCCGGTCGCGCCGCGCGAACTGTTCCGCAAGCTGGCCTCGGTCGTCGATAACCCGCGCCCCTTTATCCAGAGCGCGGGCTATGTCGGGCCGGACCGGCGCAGGCGCCGCGACAACACCTATGCCGGCGACGAGCGGCGGGTGTCGGAAGCCAGGCCTACCGACGCGCGCGCGATGATCGCGGCGAAATAAACTCAGTCCAAGCCGGGACGCACCAGGGCGTCAGTCAACCGGCCGCGGCGGATCAGCGACAGCCGGGCGGCGCGCGACGCCGCGTCCTCGGTCAGTACGCGGTGCAGGCTGTCGACGCCGGCCAGCGCCACGTCATCCCAACTCAGCACGATATCTCCAGGCTTGAGCGGCGAAGCGGGCGGCGCCTCGCTGATCATGACGGCGCTGAGGTGCGGGTGGCCGCTGGCGCGCTGGACGCGGCGGTCGAGCATGACGGTCTGGGCGGCGACGCCGAGGCGCGACCGGCGCACGCGGCCATCGCGCATCAGCCGCATGGCGACGTCGAAGGCCGTATCGATGCCGATGGCGAAGCAGATGCCCTGGGCGCCGCCGGCCATGGCGGTATTGATGCCGATGACGCGGCCGTGGCCATCGACCAGAGGCCCGCCGGAATTGCCGGGATTGAGCGGCGCGTCGGTCTGGATGACGCTGTCGATCAGACGTCCGGACTGCGAGCGCAAGGTCCGGCCGAGCGCGCTGACGATCCCGGCCGTGACCGTCGCCTGGTAGCCAAGCGGATTGCCGACGGCGATGGCCAGTTGCCCGACGCGCAGGTTCGACGACTTGCCCAGTTCGGCATGAACCAGGTGGTCGGCGGTGACGCGCAGGACGGCGAGGTCGGTTTCCGGATCGTCGCCGATCTTGGAAGCATCGAGATCGCGGCCGTCGGTCAGCGATACGGTGAGCGCCTTCGCCCCCGCGACGACGTGGCTATTGGTCATCAGATAGCCGTCCGGCGTAAACAGCACGGCCGAGCCGTGGCCCTGGAGCCGGCCCTTGGCGTCGAGCGCGTTGACCTTGGCGACGGCGGGGCCAATGCGGTCGAAGGCGCGCGATACGGCTTCGGAATAGGGATCGAGCGGCAGGTCTTCGGGTTCGTGTGTCATGGCCATTGAGGTGAGGGGCAGTCGGCACACGAGCAACCCGGCTATTCGGCCGGGCAGCGAGATTGACGTTGAGAGGCTTTCGCCCTCTCCTCGTGGAAAGGCGAGAGGGGAAATACCGTTCAGGCTTTGGGACTGTCCCCGGCCATCCGGCTGATTTCGCACCGGGGCTGACAATGGCACATTCGTACCCATCTGATTGGAGTACCTGCCATGAACCCGTCCCTGTTTACCCAACTGTCCGACAGCCTCGCCGACGAAGTCGCGCGCATGAGCCCGCGCGTCGCCGCCATAGGTCTGCGCCACGGCCGCCACCTGACCGCGACGGTATGGAAGGACGACCTGATCGTCGCCTCCGAGCAGGCCCTGCCGCGGCGCGACACCTTCCCCGTCCGTCTCCAGGGCGGCGAGGCCGAAGCGACGGTCGTCGGCCGGGACGACGCCAGCAATATTGCGCTGCTGCGCCTGTCGAGCGGGACCGCGCTGGAGGCTCCGGCCGAAGGGATTTTGCGCACCGGCGGTCTGGCCCTGGCGCTGGGCGCGCGGGCCGACGCCACGGCCACGGCCTGTCTCGGTGTGGTCAATAGCGCAGGCCCGGCGTGGCGCAGCCAGCGCGGCGGCAGAATAGACGCCTATATCAAGCTCGACCTCGGTATGGCGGCCCACGAAGAGGGGGGACCGGCGGTCGACGGCAAGGGCGGGGTCGCCGGCATGACGACCTTCGGCCCCAACGGCCAGGTCCTGGTTATCCCGCACGCCACGATCGCCCGCGTCGTACCGGTGCTGCTCAGCGGCGGGCCGGCGCGCCGCGGCTGGCTGGGGGCGGCGCTGCAGCCGGTCGCCGTACCCGAGATCGGCGAGGTGCCGGCCGGACGCGGCTTCATGGTCATGTCGGTCACGGCAGGCGGCCCGGCCGAAGCCGCCGGCCTGACGCCCGGCGACATCGTCGTCGCGGTCGACGGCAAGCCGGCCGGGCGGCTGGAGGGTCTGATCGCTGAGCTCGACGCCGACAGCATCGGCCGCACGCTGGCCTTAAGCGTCCTGCGCGTCCTCAAGGGCGGCCTGGACACGGTTTCACTGACAGTCGGGGAGCATCCGGGAGCATGAGCGCAGCCTTGCAAATGATGATGGCGGGCGATGTGCCGTCTGTGTTCGTCGCCCCGGATATCGATGTCATGCTTCATGACCTCGATGTGGCGGTCGTGCCGCATCCCGACCTGGCCGACGTTGTCCTGGCCGGTCCCAAGGGCTGGCCGACCGAACGGCCGGTGGTCAGCTTGGGGGGCGGCGATCGCTTCGCCGGGCAACTGGCGGCCGGGGCTTCGGCCGTGCAAATCGCCGCGGCCGTGCGCGCCGTGGCGGCGGGTCTGGTGGTGCGCATGCCCGAGACGAGCGATGGCTTCGCGCCCCTGGACGAGCCCGCGCCGGGCGACCTTTTGACGCCGCGTGAGCTTGATGTGTTGCGGGCGATGGGCGAGGGCGGATCGAACAAGGTGATCGCGCGCCAACTCGGCATCTCACTGCACACGGTCAAGTTCCACGTCGAGGCCCTGTTCCGCAAGCTCGACGCCCATTCGCGTGCAGAGGCGGTGGCGAAGGGATTGCGCTTCCGTCAGTTGTAGAGTGGGTTGAAGCGGTTCCCCCCTTCCGTCTGGCTCGGCTTGACGCCGATCCAGCCACCTTCCCCGTAAACGGGGAAGGAATTAAGCGGTTGGCCTCCCTTCCTTCCCTGCGCAGCGGGGAAGGTGGCTCCCCGGAGCCTTGGCGAAGGGGAGACGGAAGGGGCAAATCCGTCGATGTGAGGCTCGCCAAAGCTTCCAGGATGTGCGGTGTTAACCGACGCGCAACTGGTCGACGAAAGCGTCGACCTCGGCCTTCAGGCGGTCGGATTGGCGCGACAAGCTGGCCGACATGTCGAGCAACTGCTCCGAAGCCTCGCCGGTCTCGTCGACGGCGTGCCCGACGTCTGCGATCGTGCCCGTGACGTCGTGCGTGCCGGCGGCGGCGCGGCGGGTATTGTGCGCGATTTCGGCGGTGGCGGCGCCCTGTTCCTCGACGGCGCCGGCAATGGCGGTCGTGACTTCGCGGATCGTTTCGATGCGGGCGACGATGCTCGAGATCGAACCCACGGCGACGTCGGTCGCCGTCTGGATTTCAGCGATGCGCAGGCCGATCTCGTCGGTGGCCTTGGCGGTCTGTTGCGCCAGCGACTTGACCTCTGACGCCACGACGGCGAAGCCCTTGCCGGCGTCGCCCGCGCGCGCCGCTTCGATGGTGGCGTTGAGCGCCAGCAGGTTGGTCTGCGAGGCGATGGCCTGGATCAGCGCGACGACGTCGCCGATCTTCTGGGCTGCGGTCGCCAGTTCGCGGATGTTGCGGTCGGTGTTGAAAGCTTCTTCGGCGGCGTCCCCGGCCATGCCGGAGGCGCGCGTCACCTGGGAATTGATCTCGCGGATCGAGGCGGTCAGTTCGTCGGTGCCGGCGGCGACGGTCGTGACGTTTTCCGAGGCGTCGGCGGCGGCCTGGGTGACGATTTCGACCTTGCGGCTGGTGGCGCCCGCCGTCCCCGACAGGGTACGGGCGGTGACTTCCAGGTCCTGCGACGACGAGACGAAGGCCTGGGCCATGGCGCCGACGCTGCGATGGAACTGGTCGGCCATGGCGATGCGTTCTTCGGTGCGCCGCCGTGCGACCATCTCGGCCTGGACCGTCTGGTCGCGGCGCAGGGCCTCGGCTTCGCGCAACGAGTCGCGAAAGACGGTGAGCGTGCGCGCCATGTCGCCCAACTCGTTGCTGGTGGCGGTGAAGGGGATTTCGACCGACAGGTCGCCGGCGGCCAGGGCTTTCATCACCGCGATGATGCGCTGGATCGGGCCCGTCACCTGACGGAAGAGCAGGAAGAAGCCCACGGCGCCGAGCGCCAGGCCGGCCAGGATAGCGGTCCACGACAGCATCTGCGCCGTGCGGTAGTTGGCCAGGTTCTTGTCGACCGCGCCGTCGGCGATGCTGTTGGCCTTCAGGCCCGCCGCGTTGAGCGTCTTGATGGTGGCGTCGAAGGTCGTCTTCGATTCGGCGCCGAACAGGTCGACGGCTTCGGGGACGTGGCCGGCGGCGCCCAGATCCAGCACCTTTTCATGCCATTCGTTGGCGGTGCGCCACTGCTTGTCGAAGGTCTCGGCCATCGTCGCCTGCTCGGGATCGCTGGCTGTCAGCTTATGATATTCGGCGATCGAGGCGTCGATGTCCTTCTGCGCCAGGCCCAGGTCACGGCGGTTCTTGGCCACGCCTTCGGGATCCGTGGTCTCGGCGGTGCGGACGACGCGCAGGCGATAACGGGTGAGGGCGTACTTGATGTCGCCGATCGAGCGGACGATCGGAAGCTGGCGTCCGCCGACCAGGTCGAGGTCGTTGTGCGCGGCCTTGAGGTTGCCGGTCGTGACCAGTCCGATCACGCCGATGCAGCAGACGAGCGACGAGAGCAGGCCGATCAGCCAGGTCTTGATGGTGAGTTTCACAAATTCCTCCCTAGCGCGGATACCGGTGTCATCCGTCGTCAGCCCTGGTGCGGCGCTTGGTCTTTTTTGAAAGCTTTGCGGGAAGACCATTAAGAAACGGTTGCGTCAGGCCTCCCGCCGCAGCCACCCAAGGCCATGCGAATATCGTCGTTTTTTGGTCAGACCTTGAGGGTCGTTAGGTCAGGGATGGCGAGTTGCTACGCAGGACGCGATTCGCGCGGTCGGCGGCGAATTCGGGCATGAATTTGAATTATCTGACCAATCGGCTCGTGAGCCATGCCGTGCTGCCCTGCAATATGAACTCGGGGAAAGCGGTTGTATTATATTATTTATTCCGCATTACTGCCTTCATATTGTTGATTTTTCGACGGAAATTAAGGTTTGGCCATAATGTGTCAATTCTATCACGATTTTCGAATTTAGGTCAGACCACCTTGATCTCTTTTCCCGACCCTCTCATAGTCGGTGTGAGCGGTAACAGGATTACACGGCGGATAAACCGCCGCGGCGCCTACGGGCGTCATGCTGCTTCGGGACAGGAAACACAGGAGGGACCGATGTCTAATTTTTCTCATAACGGCCGGAGTCTGCGGATCGCGCTGATGTGCGCTACCGCACTGACTGCCGCCGTGGCGGGCGTCGCGCGCGCCGAAGATACGGCGCAAGCCGCCCCAATGACGGCCAAGACCGCCGATGAGGCCGCCAAGCCGGCGGCCGCGCAGGCGGCGGCTCCCGCCGACAACCAGGTCGTCGTCGTCACCGGCTTCCGCGCATCGCTGCGCAGCGCCACCGCGGCCAAGAAGGAAGCGACCAACTTCACCGAAACCATCTTCGCGGAAGACATCGGCAAGTTCCCTGACCTGAACCTGGCGGAATCGATGCAACGCGTCCCGGGTATGGTCGTCCAGCGCGACCCGCTGACCGGTGACGGCGCGCAGATTTCCGTGCGCGCCTTGCCGTCCAGCTTTACCCTGGTCAGCATGAACGGCAATCGGGTGGCGGTCGCCTCGGACTTCGGCTTTACCGGCCAGAGCTCGCCGAACCGTCAGGTCGACCTCGACATGTTCCCGACCGGCCTGTTCAACCGCATCGACGTTGCCAAGACGCCCAGCGCCGATGGCCTGGAAGGCGGCATCGCCGGTACCGTGAACATCCAGAACGCTCGTCCGTTCGACCGCAAGGGCGAGCACCTGGTCTTCGCCCTGCAGGACAGCTACAACCAGAATGCGCGCAAGTTCTCGCCGCGCGTCACGGCCGTGGCGTCCAAGACCTGGGACAAGTTCGGCGCCCTGGTCGGCTACACCTCGTCGGAGCGCAAGATCTTCTCTGACGGCTTCGAAACCGTGGGCTGGGGCGATCCGAACCTGTCGAATTTCTGCCCGTCTTGCGATCCCGGCGCGTCGTTCCCCTCGTCGGGCGGCTTCAATACGGGCCAGGTGATCAATCCGGCCGGTTCGAACCAGTTCCGCTTCAGCAACACGGTCTATGGCTATACGGGCCACGGCCTGACGCCCGGCGCCCTGTCGGAAACGCAACTGCTGGCGCTGAACCCCGGCCTTACCGAAGACCAGCTGAAGGGCGCGCTGCTGCCGCGTCTCGGCCGTCCCTACTTCCTGAGCGGCACCAGCAAGAACCAGGTCGGCTTGATCGCCCTGGAATATCGTCCGTCTTCCGACCTGAAGTTCACGCTCGACATCCTGGGCGGCGGCGCCAACCGTGTCGCCGAGCGCTCGGACATGATGTGGTCGGTACGCAATACCGGTCCGGGCGACGACTATAACGGCGGCATGATCCCGCTGAACATGAAGGTCGATTCGCACGGCGTCGTGACGTCGGGCACCTTCCTCAACTCGAACTTCTTCGAGGAGTCGAACTTCTATCGCGACCGCACCGCCTACGCCAGCATCAATGCCGGCTTCGACTGGCGGATTTCAGACAGCCTGAAGTGGGACGGCGAGGTCGCCAAGATGCGTTCGACCTACGAACGCGACGTCACCTTCTTCAAGATGCGGACGGCCTTCCAGACCACGCTCGACGTGACCTATGCCAATGTCGACGGCAACGACCTGCCGACCATCACGTCCAGCGTCGACCTCAACAATCCGAATATCGGCTGGCGCATGTTCGTCAGCAATATCTTCTTCCAGCGCGACCGCCGCGTGGTCGAATCGGAATCGGCGCACACCAACCTGACGTGGACGCACGACGACTGGACGCTGAAGGGCGGCTGGGCGCAGGACAACTTCTCGCGCGTCATCAATGTCTACGACAACTCTCAGGCCTTGCGCGACGCCTATACGGCGAAGATCACGGACGCCACACTGCCGCAGTACCTGAAGGTCATGACGACGCCGCTCTTCCGCGACGGCGTTTCGGGCGCGGGCTTCGACAAGTTCGTGACGCCTGACTTCGACAAGCTGGCCCCGGCGATCGGCTATGACGCCATCGCCAATGCCCGCGGCAACATCACGACCGGCACCACCTACAACGGCGCCGGCGCGACCAGCATCGAGGAAAAGATCAGCGCCGGCTACGCCATGGCGTACAACCGTTCGACGATCTTCAGCGTTCCGGTCAAGACGAACTTCGGTTTCCGCTTCCAGACGACCGAGCAGACCATCACCTCGCCGTCGAGCGTCAACGGCCAGATCGTCAACATCACCACCTCGCGCCACTACAAGGACGTCCTGCCGTCGTTCAACACGGTCGCCGCCGTGACGGACAAGCTGAACATCCGCTTCGCGGCGTCGAAGACCATGACCCGCGCCAACCCGTCGCAAATGACCTCGCAGCTTGGCTTCAGCGACCCCAGCGCCCAGAGCGCCAGCCAGGGTAATCCGGCCCTCAAGCCGTACTACTCGAACAACCTCGATCTCGGCGGCGAATACTATACCGGCAAGACGGGCTATGTCGGCCTGACCCTGTTCACCAAGCAGCTGACGAACTTCGCGATCACCCAGAACCAGGTCGTGCCGTTCTCCGCACTGGGCATTCCGTTCACCTCGATCAGCGGCACCCAGCAGTGCGCCATGGTGCAGGGCAAGACGACCGACACCTGCGTCCAGGTCCAGGCCAACCCGGCCAACTATGCCAGCCTGGCGGCGAACAACTCGATCAACCTGTCGGCGCCGATCAACATCGCCAAGAAGGTCCGCCTGTCGGGCCAGGAGTTCATGTGGGTCCAGCCGCTCGACAACTTCGTCGACGGTCTCGGCTATACCTTCAACTACACGAACTTCAAGTTCTCGGACGTCCACATCCTGACGGGCATCCCGGATCATACCTACAACCTGACCGGCTATTACGAACACGGCGGCTTCTCGGCGCACGTCAGCTACGTCAATGTGGGCAAGATGACGATCGGCACCCTGCCTTCGCCGAACAGCATCCCCTACGACTGGTACCAGAAGGAGCGTCATCAGATCGACCTGTCGGCCGCCTATAAGTTCAAGGCCTTCGGCTTCGACCAGAGCCTCACGCTCGATGCCACCAACCTGGATAACCAGGGCTTCAGAAGCTATCTCGGCTACGAAAACGTGCCCTACCAGTTCAACAATCCGGGCCAGACCATCATCCTCGGCTGGCGCGCCACCTACTAATTCTACTGCCGGCGGGACTGCTTTCCCGTGTGCCCGCCGGTTTCTTCCCGCCTTGAGGCTTTTTTCCTCTTCACGTGGTACGTTCCCTGGACGTACCACGCTTTTTTTGAGAGGCCGGCGCCACGGTCGACGAGTAAAAGGGACAAGTCATGCGGAACCGTCATCTCCTTCACCTGAGCGCGTTTGCCCTGGCGGGAATGGTCGCCGTTCAGGGGGCGGGCGCCGCGACGAAGGCGCCGTCCGCCGTCGTCGAAGCGCCCCGGCTGGTGGTGCACGGCACGACGAAGCAACTGACGGTCGGCGGTAAGCCGTACCTGATCTTCGGCGGCGAGCTGGCCAATTCGAGCGCGTCCAGCCTCGACTTTCTTAACACCACATGGCCGACGCTGAAGGCGGCCGGTCTCAACACCGTCTTCGCGCCGGTCGAATGGGACCAGGTCGAGCCCGAGCCCGGCCGTTACGACTTCACCGTACTCGACGGCATGGTCAAACAGGCGCGCGACAACCATATGCATCTGGTGCTGCTGTGGTTCGGGGCCTGGAAGAACTCGATGTCGACCTACGCGCCGGCTTACGTGAAACACGACTTCCAGACCTACGCCAAGGCTCAGGACGACAAGGGTAAGCCGCAGGATATCCTGTCGCCCTTCGACCCCGATACGCTGAAGGCCGATGCTGCCGCCTTTACGGCCATGATGGCGCACCTGAAGGCGACCGACGCCCAGCGCACCGTGCTGATGGTCCAGGTCGAGAACGAAATCGGTATGCTGCCGGTCGTGCGCGACTACAGCCCTCAGGCCAATGCCGCCTTTGCCGGGCCGGTGCCGGCGGATCTGATCGTCTATCTCAAGGCGCATCACGACAGCCTCAATCCGTACGTCCGCACCCTGTGGGAGGCCAATGGCGCCCGCGAGGCCGGCACCTGGGGCGAGGTCTTCGGTCAATCGACCGAGGCGCAAGAGGTCTTCCAGGCCTGGTATTTCGCGCGCTTCGCCAGCGAACTGGCCCGTGCCGGCAAGAGCGCCTACGACATTCCCATGTACGTCAATGCGGCGCTCAACCGCCCGGGCAGGGCGCCCGGCCAGTACCCCAGCGCCGGGCCGCTGCCGCACCTGTTCGACGTCTGGAAGGCCGGCGGCCCCGACATCGACGTCCTGGCGATCGACATGTACTTCCCGAACTTCACCGACTGGGCGGACAAATTCAAGCGCCCCGACAATCCCTTCCTGACGCCCGAGTGCAACAATGCCGGCAAGCCCGAGGCCGGGGCCAATGCCTTCTACGTCTTCGGCCAGCTCGACGGCATCAGCTTCTCGCCCTTCGCCATCGACCACCTCAAGCCCGAGACCAGCGCCAACATCACCTCGGCCTACGATGTCCTCAGGCAGTTGACGCCGCAGATCCTGGAGGCGCAGGGCACGGGGCGCATGCGCGGCTTCCGGCCCAAGGTGTCGTACGACGGCGTGGTCGACGAGACGCCGCAGTCCTTCGTGCTCGGCGGCTATCGCTTTACCGTCACCTTCGTCGATCCGTGGACGCCCAAGGACCAGCAGACGGTCGCCGCCAATGGCGGGCTGATCATCCAGACAGCCGACAACCACTTCATCGTCGCGGGCTCGGGCGTCGTTGTGACCTTCGAGGACGCGGCTTCCTCGGGCCTGGCGGTCGGCATCGAGCGCATCGTCGAGGGGAAGTATATTGACGGCAAATGGGCGCCGGGACGCTGGCTGAACGGCGACGAGGCGCACCAGGGACGGCACCTGCGTATCCCTGCGGGACCGTTCGGTATCCAGGAGCTGACGCTTTACAAGTACAAATAGGCGAGGGCTGGACGTTGGGGTGACGCTGGTTTCCCCCTTCCGTCTGTCTCGGCTTGACGCCGATCCAGCCACCTTCCCCGGCCTCGGCGGCAGCCAAAACGGGGACGGAATAAATACCTGATATCACTTCTTTTATTCCTTCCCTGCGAAGCGGGGAAGGTGGCAGACGCCGCTGTCCAAGCGGCGGATGACGGAAGGGGCATCCCGGACTTGCCATCGACTCCGGCGGCGTGAAATTTTCGCGCCGCCCTCTTTACAAGCCTTATTGCAGATATTAAATATCCTTATGGATAAAATATATCCGTAATTAGAAAAATGGAGCCTGTCATGTCCCAGCGTCTCAACTATTTCCAGGCCGCGCCGGCGGTTGCCAAGGCCTATCAGGCGTTCAGTCAGGCCGTGAAGGCGTCCTCGCTGGAACCGGGCCTGCTGCACCTGGTCGACCTGCGCGCGTCGCAGATCAACGGCTGCGCCTTCTGCGTCGACATGCACGTCAAGGAGGCCCGGCTGCATGGCGAACGCGAACTGCGCCTGCACCATGTGACGGTCTGGCGGGAGTCGCACTTGTTCTCGGCGCGCGAGCGCGCCGCGCTCGAATGGACCGAGACCCTGACGCGCCTTGACGGCAAGCCCGTGCCCGACGCGGCCTATGAAGCGGCAAGCGCGCAGTTTTCGGACGCCGAATTGAGTGAACTGACCTTCGCCATTATGGCCATTAACGGCTGGAACCGCGCCAGCATTGCGTTTGCCAGCGTGCCGGGCGCCCTCGACTCGGTCTATGGTCTCGACAAGGCCGGTTTGAACTAATGGAGTAAGACGCGGATGATCCTTCGGAACCAGGTCGAATGGGCGCTGCATTGCTGCGCCGTGCTGGCCGGGCTGCCGGAGGACCGCCGCCTGTCGACGCGGACGCTCGCCGAATTCCACGGCGTGCCGAAGGAATATCTGTCGAAGGCGTTGCAGGCCCTGTCGCAGGCCGGGATCGTGTCGGGGACGCTGGGGCCGACGGGCGGCTACCGCCTGGCCAGGCCCGCCGGCGAGGTCACCTTTCTCGATATTGTCGAGGCGGTCGAAGGCAGGCGCTCGACCTTTGCCTGCACCAATATCCGCTTCAACAATCCCTGCCGCGTGCCGTGCGCCGACGACGAGACCAAGGCCTGTTCGGTGGCGCGCAT